>Ga0207101_1148_pt1 | contig 12263 bp, 11 predicted proteins | sample Alteio_BWMinHeat_83_FD_153581 | JGI IMG/M metagenome (GOLD analysis project Ga0207101, IMG submission 153581) | Enriched cells from forest soil in Barre Woods Harvard Forest LTER site, Petersham, Massachusetts, United States -... | ecosystem: Environmental > Terrestrial > Soil > Temperate forest >...
ATGGTGTGAGGGAAGATCACCGTGTGCACGAGCGCGTTCCGACGCTGTGTTTCAATCTGAAGAAAACCGCTCCGGCAAAAGTCACGGAAACGATGGCGGACGCTGGAATTGGGATACGCGATGGCCACATGTACACGCCCCGGCTGATGAAGCGGTTCGGATTGCGCCAGGATAGCGGCGTAGTCCGAATTTCCGCGGTTCACTACAACACAATGGAAGAGATCCATCGCTTCGGCGACGTTTTGCTCGATTTGAGCAAGCATGAGTAACGATCCTGAGCCCTCCAAGGACCTCGCAACCAGCACAACAGATTTGCCGGACCACGTAGCGGAAACCGGGGAACTGCGGCGCAGGCTGACCCAGCGGCAGCTCAGCATGCTGGCGATTGGCGGGGCGATTGGTGTCGGGCTCTTTTTGGGAAGCAGCGTAACGATCCGCCTGGCGGGGCCGGGCGTGATCGTGTCCTACCTTCTAGGGGCGATCATCGCTCTCATCGTTTCTTACTCGCTGGTGGAAATGGCCGTGGTACATCCCGTTGCTGGCTCGTTTGGTGTCTATGCTGAAACGTACCTCAACCCTTGGGCAGGATTCACAGTCCGCACGACGTACGCGTTGGTTCAGATCATTGCGATTGGCGCAGAAGTGACGGCCGTGGCGATCTATTTCGCGTTTTGGTTTCACACGATCCCGCCATGGATCTGGGTGGTCGGGGTCTCGGTCGGACTGGTCGCATTGAACTCACAGCAGGTGGCGCGGTTCGGCGAGTTCGAGTATTGGTTTGCGTTGATCAAAGTTCTGGCAATCGTGGTTTTTATTGTCGTCGGCCTGGGCTTGATACTTGGCCTGGGGCCCAGGTCGGCCGTTGGTCTTTCGAATCTCACCGCGTACGGCGGCTTTCTTCCTTATGGTTGGAAGGGGGTGTGGCTGGCGCTGACGCTCGTGCTGACCAGCTACATGGGCGTTGAAATCATCGCCGTCACCGCGGGCGAAGCTGAACGTCCGGAGGAATCCATTCCCCGCGCTATGCGCACGATTGTGTTCCGGCTGATCCTCTTTTACGTGCTCGCCATCACCATCATGCTGGCGATGACCCCCTGGAATCATGCGGGCACAGGCACCGGCATTACGGGGAGTCCCTTCGTGAGCGCCTTTTCCGCCGTGGGCATTCCGTATGTGGCTAGCATCATGAATCTGGTGGTGATCACCGCGGCGCTCTCGAGCTCCAACACGGATTTATACCTCACCACGCGCATGCTTTTTTCCCTGTCGAGGGGCCGTTACGCCCCGGAATGGCTGGGGCGCCTCAGTGCAAACGGCGTCCCTCGGCGCGCGTTGGCCGTTTCGACGGGAGGAATGGCGGCGGCGATCTTGCTTGCGATCTATGCGCCGGCCAAAGCATTTCTCATGCTCTATGGCGTTGCCGTGGCGGGGATGCTCTTTGTCTGGATCATTGTTTTACTTACACATCTCGCATTTCGGCGCGCGCTCGGTCCCGAACGCATTGCCCAGCTGCCACTGCGCTTGCGATTCTTTCCGTATTCGACGTGGCTGGGCATCGCCGCTCTGCTGGGCATTGTCGCAAGCACGTTTTATGTCGAGGGCTTGCAGTACACGGTTCCGGCTTTTGCGCCGTTTCTCCTGCTGATTTCCATCGCGTACTGGAAAGTCCGGCGAGGCAAGGGCTTTGCGTCCGGAATGGAGCTCAAGTGAGCGAGCGGCTACCGCCAAGTGGAGAAAATTGGCTGGGGCGGAAGGATTCGAACCTTCACCGTCCTCATTAACAGTGAGGTGTCCTACCAGTTGGACCACGCCCCAGCGGGCGATGTTTGCCCCGATCTAGCCGGGCAAAGCACAGACAAATATGTAGGTAGGCTCCGCCGCAAATAGAACAGCGGAGGGTATCTATAAGATAGCACGAGCCTGCCCGTGTCGAAGGCCACTCTCAAAAAAAGTGAAAATTGTTTGACCTTCCCGATTCGCTCAAGCATCAGATTCTGTGACGGCGGGTATATTTGGAGAGCAAATGCAGGCGGATAGGTATGCATTTTTGTCTTTGCCCGTTCGATTCCGGTTGAAGCAAACAAGCGGCGAGCTCGTTCGAAGGGTTTGACGGCGCTGAAAGCTTTGGAGACTAAGTCGCCAGCAAGATTCTGACAAGAAGTTCGCGCGAAGGTTGCATTCAAGAATGTTTTAGTGGAAACTATCGCGTCAACAACGACCCGGGCCCGCACTTCCCGGTTAATGCGTGGGAGGCCCTGACCGCAGCGCGCTTTTGTTCGCTCCCCCGCCATAGCGCAGACTGATATGGCCCAGATTTTTCATCGAAGCACGAACTTCATCGCCCGTTTCAGTGTATTTTCTGCGCTCTTTTTGGTGGGGCTGGCGCTGATTGCGGTATTAGCGGTGGCGCGTTCGCCGTACCTGACACGGCAGAACGTGACGCGCGAGCAGCCCGTGCAGTTCAGCCACAAGCATCACGTGGGCGATGACGGGCTGGACTGCCGCTATTGTCATGCGGGCGTGGAAACTTCTGCGGTAGCCGGCATTCCGCCCACAAAGACCTGCATGAACTGCCATTCGGTGCTGTATAACAACGCGAGTTACCTCGAGCCCATCCGCGAGAGCTATCGCACCGACAAATCCATCGAGTGGGTGAAGGTGCACCGCTTGGCTGATTTCGCGTATTTCAATCACAGCATTCACGTTAACAAAGGCGTTGGCTGTTCGACCTGCCATGGACAGGTCAACCAGATGCCGCTGGTTTTCCAGGCCAATACTTTGCTGATGAAATGGTGCCTGGATTGCCATCGCAATCCCGAGCAAGTTCTTCGCCCGAAGGACCAGGTTTTCAATATGGACTGGAAAGCCCCGGACGATCAGGCGCGAATCGGCGCCGAGCTGAGAAAGTCCTACAACCTTAGGACAACGGCCGAGCTGACGAGTTGCTCGACCTGTCACCGCTAATGGACGGCATGCGCGAGCACGAACAACACGAGCACCTCGATCACCGGCACGATCATGACGATGCGGCTGGAGAGGCGAAGCGGCACGAAGGCTCGATGGATTTGGCTGCCGTACGCGCCAAACTCCAATCGAAAACCGGCAAGCAGTATTGGCGTTCGCTGGAAGAGCTAGCGGAAGACCCTCGTTTTGAAGAATTACTGCACAACGAATTTCCCCGGCAGGCTCCATCGGAGTGGGATGAGGGCGTAGACCGCCGGGACTTCCTGAAGCTCATGGCCGCATCGCTGGCCTTTGCAGGACTCTCCGGCTGCGGCCGCACTCCGGAAGAGCACATCGTGCCGTACGTCAAGCAGCCCGATGGCATGATTCTCGGCAAGCCGCAGTTTTACGCCACGGTGATGCCGTTTGGCGCGGATGCTATCGGATTGCTGGTCGAAAGCCACGAGGGGCGCCCGACGAAAATCGAAGGCAATCCCGATCATCCTTCAAGCCTGGGCGCAACGAACGCATTTGCGCAGGCTTCCGTGCTAAATCTCTACGATCCGGATCGCGCGCAGACGGCCACGAAGTTCGGCGAAATCAAGACCTGGGCGGAGTTTTTGGACAGCGCGCAGGCGATTGCGGCCGCGGCGAAGACCGCGGACGGAGCGGGTTTCCGCATCCTCACCGGCACGGTCACTTCACCGACGCTTGCGGCCCAAATCCAATCGCTCCTGGCGCTTTATCCAAAGGCCAAATGGCATCAGTGGGAGCCGGCCGTCAGCGACGGTGCACGCGAAGGTTCAAGACTTGCCTTCGGGAGCTACGTCAACACCGTCTATCGCGTGGAAAAAGCCGACGTAATTCTCTCGCTGGACTCCGATTTTCTCGGCAGCGGCCCCGGTCACATTCGATACGCGAGAGAATTCTCGCGCCGCCGCAAGCTGCCCAATCTGAGAAAGCCCAATCCGCTGGCCGATGAAATACTCCCTCAAATCAAAATGAATCGGCTCTATGTCGTCGAGCCGACGCCTAGTGTCACCGGCGCGACTGCGGATCATCGCTTGCCGCTGCGCGCTTCGGATGTGGAGCTCTTTGCCCGCGCCCTGGCTTCAAAACTTGGACTCGGCGGCGGGGCTCCGCTATCTTCCGATGCTGAAAAGTGGCTCAACGCAGCCACAAAGGATTTGCAGGAACACAAGGGCGCTTCGTTGGTCGTCGCTGGCGAACAGCAATCCGCGGCGGTGCACGCGCTGGCGCATGCTATCAACGCTGCACTCGGCAACGTGGGGACGACGCTCTACTACACCGAATCGGCGGAAGCGCATCCCGTCAACCATCTCGAATCCCTGCGCGATCTCTGTGCGGACATGGACGCGGGCAAAGTGGACACGCTGCTGATTCTCGGCGTCAACCCCGTGTACACCGCGCCACACGATTTTGATTTCGCTTCAAAGATTGGATTCGACAAAAAATCGAATCAGAAAAAAGTCCGCAACACCATTCACGCCAGCTCGCATTACGACGAGACTTCCGAACTCTGCGACTGGCATGTGGCGGAATCGCATTACCTGGAAACCTGGGGGGACGCGCGCGCCTTTGACGGCACGCTGAGCGTCATTCAGCCGCTCATCGCGCCGCTCTATCGCACCCATTCGCTGCGGGAAGTGCTTTCGGCTTTCACGGACAAGCCCGGCATTTCCGATTACGACGTGCTGCGCGACCGCCTGAAAGCGGCGTATCCTTCGGCGGATTTTGAGAAATTCTGGCGCAAGATGCTGAACGATGGTCTCGTCGGGGGCTCAACGTTTCCACCGATCACCCCCGCGCAAAAGTTCAACGCCGCCAGCCTTCCTCCGGCGAAAGCCGCCTCGGCGGACGAAATCGAATTTATTTTCCGCCCCGACCCGTGCGTGTACGATGGGCGCTTTGCCAACAACGGCTGGCTGCAGGAATTGCCCAAGCCGGTCACGAAACTGACTTGGGACAACGCCGCCCTCGTAAGTCCCAAGACCGCGCAGGACCTGGGACTAACGCATGACATTGGCGCGCGCGGCGGCGAACACGGAAAGATTTATTCGAACGTGATCGACATCGCCATTTCGAACAGCAAAGTCACCGCCGCGGCGTGGCGGCTACCCGGCCAGGCTGACGGTGTAGTTGTTCTTCCCCTCGGGTATGGCCGCAAGCGCGCGGGCTACACCGGGACGAACAAGGGTTTCAACGCGTATGCCGTCCGTGCTTCCACTGGTCTTTGGGCTGCTACGGCTCCTGCGAGCACGATCAAAAAAACCGGCGAAGACTATCCTCTCGCCTGCACGCAATATCATTTCAACATGGAAGGCCGCCAGATCCTGGAGACGGCCACGCTCGAAAAGTACAGGCAGAATCCCGATTTCGCGCACGAACGCGAAAAAGAAGTTCCCAAAGAGCTTTCGCTATACAAGGAATTCTCCTACCCCGGCTATGCCTGGGGCATGGCGATTGATTTGAACAGCTGCAACGGATGCAACGCCTGCGTGGTGGCGTGTCATTCGGAAAACAACATCCCCGTGGTCGGCAAGGATCAGGTGATGCGTGGCCGCGAGATGCACTGGATCCGCATCGATCGCTATTACGAAAATACTAAGTCCGCCACAAACGATCCCTCCAGTTACGATGCCTCGGAGTACAACCCGCCGACCTTTTTCCAGCCGGTCCCCTGCCAGCAGTGCGAGAACGCTCCCTGCGAACAGGTTTGCCCAGTGGGAGCCACGGTGCATAGCGCCGAAGGCTTGAACGACATGGTCTACAACCGCTGTGTGGGTACGCGCTACTGTTCGAACAACTGCCCCTACAAAGTGCGGCGCTTCAATTTCCTGCGCTTCCAGGATTGGGAAACGCCGCAACTCAAGCTGCTGCGCAATCCCGAAGTCACTGTGCGCAGCCGTGGCGTCATGGAAAAGTGCACTTACTGCGTGCAGCGCATCAACACCGTGCGCATCGAATCGGAAAAGCAGAAGCGCCCGATCCGCGACGGCGAAATCGTCACCGCCTGCGAAGCGGCTTGCCCGACCGAAGCCATCGTTTTCGGCAATGCCAAAGACCCGAGCAGCCGCGTCGCGAAACTCAAAGCGCAGCAGCGAAACTACTCGTTGCTCGGCGAATTGAACGCGCGCCCACGCACGACCTATCTTGCGGCGGTGCGCAATCCCAATCCTGAACTGGAGAAAGCATGAGCGCCGGGCAACCGCCACTCGATTCTCCAGAGATCAAGCGCCTCTCGCCGGTGCTCGGCCCGGGCTACACCTTCGGCTCGGTCACTGACAAAATCAGCGCCATCGTTCTGACGCGCCCCACTTCGCTCGGCTGGTTCATTGGATTCGGGATCGCCTTCAGCGTCGTGGGAATGCTCACCGTCGCGCTGGGCTGGCTGATCATCAAGGGCGTAGGCATCTGGGGCATTAACATCCCCATCGGCTGGGGCTTCGCCATCGTCAATTTCGTTTGGTGGATCGGCATCGGCCACGCCGGGACGCTGATTTCCGCGATCCTCTTTCTTCTCAACCAAAAGTGGCGCACGTCCATCAACCGTTTTGCCGAGGCCATGACTCTTTTCGCCGTGGCTTGCGCCGGCATCTTCCCGTTGATCCATACCGGCCGCCCATGGATGGCGTTTTACATGGTCCCGTATCCCAGCACCATGGGCCTCTGGCCGCAGTTCCGCAGCCCGCTCATCTGGGATGTGTTTGCAGTTTCGACGTACGGCACGGTTTCTCTGATGTTCTGGTATGTCGGGTTGATCCCCGACTTGGCCACGCTGCGTGACCGCGCCATCAAAATGCCCATGAAAGTTATCTACGGCATGCTTTCGATGGGCTGGCGCGGTTCGGCGCGCCACTGGCATCGCTACCAGTCTGCCTACCTGCTCCTCGCCGGGCTGGCGACGCCGCTGGTGCTCTCCGTGCATACAGTCGTGAGCTTTGACTTCGCCATCGCCATTGTTCCCGGCTGGCACACCACGATTTTTCCGCCGTACTTCGTCGCCGGCGCTATCTATTCTGGTTTTGCGATGGTTTTGACCATCGCGATTCCCTTGCGCAAAGCCTACAACCTCGAGGACTTCATCACCATGCGGCACTTGGACAACATGGCCAAGGTCATGCTTGCCACCGGCCTTATCGTTGCCTACGGCTATTTCTTCGAGTTTTTCATGTCCTCTTATAGCGGAAACAAGTTTGACGTTTTCCTGGTGCAACAGCGGCTTCACGGCCCCTACGCGCCGTTTTACTACGCGCTGATTTTGTGCAATATCCTGACCCCGCAGCTGCTCTGGTTTTACAAAATGCGCCACAACGTAGCGGTGCTGTTTGTCATGTCTATCGTTGTGAATATCGGCATGTGGCTCGAGCGCTTTGTCATCGTGGTCATCAGCCTCACGCGCGACTTCGTGCCTTCGGCCTGGGGCCGCTACAGCCCGACGTTCTGGGACTGGGCCACGTTTATTGGAACCATGGGCCTGTTCGTCATGCTGATTTTCCTGTTTGTCCGCGTGCTCCCCGCGATTTCCATTGCGGAAATGCGTGAGCTGGTAGCGGAAACGTCCGAGGAGAAAAAGTAGTGCTGCACCGCTCTCACACCTACGGAGTAATGGGTGAGTTCAGCGATCCGCATGAGCTCATTCATGCCGTGGAGAAAATCCGCGAAGCCGGCTACCGCCGCGTCAACGCCTATTCGCCGTTTCCCGTGGAAGGCCTTTCCGAAGCGCTGGGCCTGAAGCGCAACATGGTGCCGTTGATTTGTCTTCTCGGAGGCCTGGCTGGCGGCCTGGGCGGCTTTTTCTTTCAATACTGGGTAGCGGTGATCGCTTATCCGCAGAATATTGCCGGCCGCCCGCTCAATAGCTGGCCCGCTTTTATTCCCGTTACGTTTGAGTTGACCATTCTCGGCGCGGCGCTCTCCGCGGTTTTCGGCATGCTCGCGCTGAATAAACTGCCCCAGCCGCACCATCCGGTTTTCAATGTGCCGCGCTTCACGCACGCCTCCGCGGACCGTTTTTTTGTTTGTATCGAGAGGAAGGATCCGAAATTTCATCTTGAGGAATGCGCCCGCTTGCTGGAGCAGCTTCACGCGCACCACATCACCGAGGTGTCCGATGACTAACACCTCACGTTTTCTGTTCGTCGTTTGTGCCGCCGCATGCCTGGTTTTCAGCGCCGGTTGCCAGTATCTGCGCCAGGACATGGCCGACCAACCCAAGAACCGGCCGCTCTCGCCTTCGGATTTTTTTGCTGATGGCCGTTCGGAGCGTCCGCTGGTGGAAAACACGGTTGCCCATGGTGCGATTGCCGACGACGAACTTTTCGTGCCCAAGGATTCGAACGCATTCCCCCTGCCCCTGAATCGGGAGCTCCTCGAACGCGGCGAAGAGCGCTACAAAATTTTCTGCACGCCTTGCCACGGCTTGCAGGGTGACGGCAAGGGCATGGTGGCCATGCGCGGCATGAAGCCTCCGCCCAGCTTTCATCAGGACCGCTTGCGGCAGGAGCCCAACGGCTACGTCTACGACGTGGTCACCAATGGATTCGGCGCCATGTACGGCTACTCTGCGCAGATTCCCCCGCGCGACCGCTGGGCCATCATCGCTTACGTCCGCGCGCTGCAGCTTAGCCGCAATGCCAAGGCCGCCGATCTTCCCGCGGAGCTTCGCGAAAAGCTGAATCAAAGCGGCGAGCAAAAGCAGGAACCGAGTAGCACGAAGGAACCGGCAGGAGGCAGCAACTGATGGCTGCGCAGGAATATTCAGCGCCGGAAAGCGTTGGCCGCTTGCAACAACGCGCGCTCGTCGTGGGCGGTATCGCCCTGCTGCTTTCTGTTTTTGGGGCGATGCGCTCTCCCGGACCTTTCTACCAATCCTATTTGATGAGTTTCATCCTCGTCCTCGGATTGACGCTGGGCTCGCTGGGGCTTTTGATGCTGCAGCATCTTACCGGCGGCCAATGGGGCGTCATCATCCGGCGCTCGCTGGAATCGGCTACGCGTACGCTTCCGCTCGTTCTGGTCTTTTTCCTCCCCATTGTTTTCTTCGGCATGAAATATCTTTACGGCGCCTGGCTTGATCCGGAGAAAGTAAAGGAAGAACCGCTGTCAAAATTTCAGCAGACCTATCTGACCGCCTCGGGATTCCAATTGCGCGCGGTATTTTATTTTGGCGTCTGGCTGCTGCTGATGGTTCTCTTCAACCGCTGGTCGAAAGAGCAGGACGTCAACCGCGAAGACCGCGCCTTGCGCCGCCGCCTGGCGATGTTTGCCGGCCCGGGCATCATTCTCTACGTTTTTTGCATGAGCTTCGCGGCTATTGACTGGGTCATGTCACTCTCGCCGCATTGGGCTTCGACCATTTATGGATTTCTGTTCGTCGCGGGACAGTTGATCTCTTCGATGGCCTTCATGATCGCCGTTGTTGTTTTACTGTCACGCACCGAGCCCTTTTCCAACGTATTGCAGAAACGCCATTTGCACGATCTCGGCAAATTGCTGCTGGCATTCGTCATGCTCTGGGCCTATTTCGATTTCTCGCAGCTCTTGATTATCTGGTCCGGCAACCAGCCCGAGGAGATCAGTTTTTATCGCACTCGCCTGTACGGTGGCTGGGGAGTGGTTGCCGTCATCGTGCTGGTCTTCCACTTTTTCGTGCCGTTCTTCCTGCTGCTCTCGCAGGACGTGAAGCGAAACGCTCGAGTGCTTCCGAAGATCGCCCTGTGGCTGATCTTCATGCGCCTGGTCGATCTCTTTTGGATGACGCGCCCGGAGTTTACCCCCAACGCGGCGCCCACTTGGCTCGATATTGTTTTGCCCCTTGCGCTCGGCGGATTGTGGCTGGGCTTTTTTGCGTTTCACTTGCAGCGGCGCCCGCTTCTTCCTCTCGGCGATCCGAAGTTGGAGGAAGCCCTGGAGCACCATGAGCACTGAGATTCACAATCCGGGTCACGACGCGGGCCAAGCGCCGCGCCATGCCGACGTTTCTTTCGAGGAGCGCGATGTCCAGACCGGCACGATCTACGGCTACCTTTTTGCTCTCGGTTTGGCAGTCGTACTCGCCTTGGGGGTGTGCATCTTCATTTTGCGGTTTACCGCCAATTTCGCGGCTTCCAACGATACGCCTCCGCCGCCTTCCCGCGAAGCTCATAAGAAGGAATTCCCGCCGGAGCCACGGCTTCAGGGCGTGCCCGGCCACGGAACCGATCCGCAACAGGATATGCGCGACAAATTGAAATCCGACAACGAAGCGAACGAGGAGACCCGCTGGGTCGATCAGAGCAACGGCATCGCGCAGATTCCGGTGAAGGACGCGATGAAGATCATCGCGGAAAAAGGTTTGCCCGCGGTGTCCGCGCGGCCTGCGGAGAAAAAGAAGTGACGGGATGAAGAAATTCAGCGCCACGATCGGGATAGCAGCTCTCTTGCTGGCAACGTCTGCCTCTCTGGCGCAAACCGTCCCCAGCAACATGGGCCCGACGGCTGCCACTCTGCCGCCCGCGCTGCAAAACGTCGGGTTCGAACCACAGCTCAACGCGCAAATGCCGCTTGATCTGCCCTTCCGCGACGAGACCGGCCGCAGTGTGCAGCTTCGTGAATACTTCGGACAGAAACCTGTCGTCCTGGCCTTCGTTTACTACGGCTGCCCCATGCTCTGTGATCAGGTTCAGCAGGGTGTCGTTGGCACTCTTCGCATGCTCTCTTTCAACCCCGGCCGCGATTACGAAGTTGTTTTTGTCAGTTTCGATTCCCGCGAGACTCCGGCCATGGCTGCGGAGAAGAAAAAGACCGCGCTCTCCCATTTCCGGCGCCCCGAAACAAACTCCGGCTGGCACTTCCTGACCGGCCCGCAGGAATCCATCGACGCGGCTACGCACGCCGCCAATTTCCGCTACAATTTCTTCGCCAAAACAAATCTTTTTGCGCATGCCAGCGGCGTAATGGTGCTTACCCCCGATGGCCGCATCTCGCGCTACTTCTACGGCATCGAGTACCCCGGCCGTGACATGCGCCTGGGCCTCGTCGAAGCCTCCGCCGGACGAATCGGCACGCCTATCGATCACGTGCTGCTCTTCTGCTACCAGTACGATCCCACCGCCGCCACTTATAGCGCTTCGATCTTGAAAATTATCCGCCTCGGCGGCGTTCTGACAATTCTCTGTATCGTCGGAGGAATTTTGATTTTCCGGCGCCGTGACATTCGTTTGCAGCGGGCCAAGCTTGGTCAGCCGCTCAGCGGCATTACGGAAAGAGGAGCCCACTAAGCCGTGCAGTCGCAATTGCCACTATCTCCGGAGCAGGCGTCCAACTTCGCACCGCACGTGGACGGCCTCATGGCTTTCATCACCCTCATCTCTCTGTTCTTTGGGGTGGTCATCACCGCGGCCATCGTCATTTTCTTTTTCAAATACCACCGCAAAAAAATCAATGACGTAGGTGTTCCCATTCACGGCGATATGCGACTGGAAGCGGCGTGGTTGATTATCCCGCTGGTCCTGGCCATGGCTATGTTCGGCTGGGGCGCAGTCGTCTACGTGGACTACCGCCACGCCCCGCCGGATACCCTGGACATTTACGTCATCGGCAAACAGTGGATGTGGAAGGCGCAGCAGCCCAATGGCCTCAAGGAAATCAACGAGCTGCACGTTCCTGTGGGAAAAGACGTGCGCTTAATCCTGGCCAGTGAAGACGTCATCCACGACTTCTTCGTCCCCGCGTTCCGCGTAAAAATGGACGTCGTACCGGGCCATTACAACACCATGTGGTTCCGCCCCACCAAGCCTGGCCGCTACCATTTCTTCTGCTCGCAATATTGCGGCACCAATCACGCGCTCATGGGCGGCTGGGTCACCGTCATGGAGCCCGCTGACTATGCCGCGTGGCTCTCCGGTACTTCGGGCGCTGAGGGCAATCCCGTTGTAGCCGGCGAAAAGCTTTTCGCGGAGAAGGCTTGCAGCACCTGCCATCTCGGCGCCGGTCTGGGCCGCGCGCCCTCGCTGAACGGTGTTTATGGCGCCAAAATTCTGCTCGCCGATGGCTCCACGGTCATCGCCGACGAAGCCTACATTCGCGAATCGATCCTGCTGCCCAACGCGAAAATTGTGGCCGGGTATCAGCCGGTGATGCCCACCTTCCAGGGGCAGCTGACGGAAGAGCAGATTCTCGCTCTCACCGCTTACATCAAGTCTTTGCAGTCGCAGCCAGTGCCCGCCAAGGGCTCCGGCATCGCGCCGGCCACGGAGAAGAAATAAGTTATGAGCACGACGCCGCAAATTCCTCCGGCCCATAAGATGCCGCGCGAG
>Ga0207101_1151_pt1 | contig 12170 bp, 9 predicted proteins | sample Alteio_BWMinHeat_83_FD_153581 | JGI IMG/M metagenome (GOLD analysis project Ga0207101, IMG submission 153581) | Enriched cells from forest soil in Barre Woods Harvard Forest LTER site, Petersham, Massachusetts, United States -... | ecosystem: Environmental > Terrestrial > Soil > Temperate forest >...
AATTAATCGGCCCTGGGCACAGACCCTCAGCAATCTTGAAGGCACGAAGCCCATAATTCATGAGAACCTCCTCTCGGAGGAACGTGGTGATGACGTTTCAGTGGAAAGACCGGAAGTATTGACAAACTGGCCTCGAGTGGCCTCGCGAAGATCAGCCAAAAGCCTCTGGGTGGTAGCCATAAAATGATCTACATCTGATTCTAGCGTTATACATCGAAACCCCTGAATTGCCCTTTCTTCGGCCTCGCGCATGGAGTAACAGTTACAGCAGGCCAATTTCCTAAAAGAAGCGCAGGCATTTACGGTGCGCTGAATGGCGGACCGATGCCTTGGATCATTCTCGAAACCAATCCAAGGCAAACCCATGGAAAGTGCCATATCGGAGGGGCCGACGAGACACCCATCCACGCCGTCCACGCCCATGATCTCTTCCACAACCTCAACAGAGCGGATATGTTCTACTTGGACCAGCAACTTGGTTGTCGTATTGGCTTCATCGGGGTAGTGGTTGCCATACGTATATCGGAAGTCCCCTCCTAATGAACGATTTCCTAAAGGAGGATACTTAGCCGCCTGCGCTAGTTCCTGAGCGTCTTTCAACGAGTTCACCATGGGAACAACAATCCCTTGAGCGCCCAAATCAAGCATTTTCTGGACTTCGTTGGCACTGCCAATCGAAACTCGTACCCAAGGCTGAATTCCAGCAACCCGAATATTATGAATGCATTCGTACGCGGTCTCGTAACTGAAACACCCATGCTGCATGTCTAGGATTACACAATCCCAGCCCATGTGTGCTAGATAACGTGAAACCATCGGAATCGGAAATTGTTGCCATAATCCTAAAATAGTCCCTTTCGGAAAAGTTTGACTTCTATCGTCTTGAATACGTACTTCCATATCTTCAATCCTCCGAACTCTCCAGATCAAAAATGCAACGAAGCATCACCACGAGCAGAGATCGATGGCTCTACTTTGTCTCAACATCCGCCAGCGTTCCCTGCAATAATCGACCGCCTTATGTTGACCGGCTTCCGCCAATCCCAGCCCCACTGTGAACAGAGCATCATGGCCGCACAAATTTCCCTCCGGACGCAGCCAAGCAGCAATCGTCTCCGCCCCGCCGTATAATTCCAATCGTATGATGAGTCTCGCCTTGAATGTTGTCAAGCCAAGCATTCTTCATCGTTCGAATAAAAGGAGGTAAGCGCCAATGCCAAGAATATCTTTCTTGCGGACTAAAGCAATGTAGGTAAAGTCCCATTGTGTGTCGTCGCCATTCTCTCCAGTGGGAAGCGAGGTTTGGGGGGGACGGGGCTGGACTTTGAATTCCCCGTTCCTCCCCATCAGCGGCTGGGGTTACCTTCGTTGGGCTGGTCCGGTCCAGATCGCCGCCGCTTTGCGACCGCCCAGACTATCACACAAACGCTTTTGATGGTATGAGCGGAAGTGGGACCCCGTCCCGGCCTTCCCCCATCGCTCGCTAATCCTTCACCTAGCCCCGTTGTATTTCCGCGATTGACACAACCGCTTAATGAAGACGTTTGCTAAGGCACGGGTCCGCGCCCACCCAGGCTGATCGCGATCGCCGTTGCCTCTTGACCGTGGTTGAATTGCCATCGCTAATTGCTGTCGAGGATTTCTGGCCGCCCGGGTCGGGACACAGCCCTCAACGCCTCGAAGCGGCAGCCCGTTTTCAGGGTCAACGGTGGCGCTCTGCTCAAGCACGAAGCATTCCACGTCAGATGTGGTTATGACCACGCATATTCCCTCGTCTTCTTCAAGGTCTGCCAGCGTGCCGGAATCTCCGCCAGTCGCTTCTCCAGCCGCGCCTGCTCGGGCGTCGCCAAAAATCCAGTCCCGGGGGCTCGTTGGGGTTGTCGCGGTCGCAGGCCTGCTGCCAGCGCCGGATCTGCTTGCGCAAGTGCAGGCGCGCCGCCCGCAATTCCTCCTGGCTATGGAAGCGGTCGGCGGGGGCATGGACCTTCATCCGCGTGGAGTCGATCGCCATCCATGTGCCCCCGCCGTCCCAGGCTCGCGGCGCGCGCCAGCTACAACACCTGCGTGAACAGATCGTCGAGGGCCTTGGGGTGGCGCCGGCGAAAGTCGTTCAAGGTCCAGCAGTCCCGCCGTTGTCCTCCCGCCAGATTGCGGAGCCCCAAGTCCTTGCGGATGCGGTGCTCCAGCGGTGGGAGCGGGTAACTCCCAGGGCGTAAGCATACAGCCACACGCTAACCATCATCGCCGCGGGAAAGGGCGGCCGGCATTCTTGCTCATAGCCCTACCGGAAGAAGCTCAGATCGATCCGCTCCACCACCCGGGGGACAATGAAGCACCGGTGCCCGCTCACCAAAATGTCGCGCAGGTTGGGCGGCAGCAAAAAACCTTGATCTGGACTGTAGGGAATGAATCGCATGCAGGCCGCCTAAATGCGCATTATACGACAAGCGTCAACAGTTATAAAAGAAATGATCCTAGGCTAAAATTGTGGTTATCCAGTCTTCACACAAGCCCAGTGAGGATGGATTTCATGCCCACCAGACTCGCCCAGGCGGGGCCTTGAGTGGAGCGCTCCGGACCCCATCGCCCTCGCGAGCCGTGCCAGCAGGATAAGATTACCTCGATTTTTAGGCTCTACGGTACAGTTTGTTCGAACATCGAAGAAAATGCGCTTGACACACCTCGGCAGCAGGACCAGAATTGCTCGCATCAGAGCTTTGGGGATGGGAGCAATCTCGTCATTTCTTTTCTTGCTTCGGCCGGACAGCAAATGAGGGTTGTGTCCGACTGACGACAATAAATAACAGACAGAAGCATTGTGGTGACGAGCCGCGTAAGAATCCATCCAGTTGGATAAGTAGCCAAGTCAGGGCAAACTGCCGGTTTCACAGAACCGTGCTGATAACAAGGAGGATGTATGCGCCGCTCTGCCCGGGTCCTTTTGCTCCTTTTCATCGCGACGGGAGGAGTTCCGCAATCGCTCCAGGCGCAGGTCACATACGGGACCATTCTAGGCACCGTCACTGATGCATCGGGTGGAGTCGTTGCACAGGCAAATGTCGCCGTTGTGAACATTGGGACGAACGTTCGCAAAAAAGTGCAGACTGGTCGAGAAGGTGATTACACCGTTGGAAGTCTGTTTCCAGGCGAATATCAAGTCGCTGTGGAGGCCGTGGGCTTTGAAACCTTTATTGCTACCCACCTCACTCTCCTCGTTGACCAGAAGCTTCGTGTAGACGCCGTACTGCGACCCGGGGCAGTCACGTCAAAGGTCGAAGTGACTACCGTGGCGCAACTGGTCGCCACCGACAGCAGCACGATCGGCGAGGTTGTGGAAAACAAGCAGATGCAGGACCTGCCCACGGTAAGCCGCAACTTTGTGGAGTTGGCTGCCCTCAGTCCGGGGGTCGCGGCCGAGCCCCCGCCACCATCAGGTGCAACTACGGGATATATGGGTCCGATGATCGCCGGACAAATTTACACCACGGCGCTCTCCGGCGGGTCGCTTTGGGTGGGAGGCGGGCGAGGGGATACGGTTGCGTACTCCATCGATGGGCTCGAGAACAATGACGTAGGCTTTCAAACTACCGCAGCTACCCCGCCGATTGACGCGATTCAAGAGTTCAAAATCATGACCAAGGATTATACTGCCGAGTTTGGCGGTTCTCAAGCTCAGATCAATATCGCGATTAAATCGGGAACCAACCGCTTTCACGGCGATGGCTACGATTTCTTTCGCAATGACGTGCTGGATGCCAGGAGTTTTTTTGACGTTCCGAATCCCACGACGGGTAGGCAAAAGCCCCAATTGCGCTACAACCAGTTCGGAGGCAGTTTCGGAGGGCCCATTAAGCACAACAAATGGTTCTTTTTCACCAACTACGAAGGCACGCGGGACCACGTTTTCGCCCTGGGCCGGGCCTCGGTGCCTTCCGCAGCCGAGATAGGGGGAAATTTTTCGGAGCTTTTTCCTAAACCCATCTATGACCCCACGACCGGTCAGCCGTTTTCCGGGAATATCATCCCTACCAACCGGTTCAACGATAAGACTCAGAAGTGGCTTAGCTTTCCATTCTCGTTGCCACCGAACGCCAACCTGCCAGGCGGCATCAATCTGGTAGAGTATTTGGAATCACCTGATACGATAAATATTGGGACCGTGCGTGTGGACGGTCAGCTCTCTGACCGGAACTCAATCTTCATAAGAGCTATTGTTCAGGACGAGTTTCTCTATGCGCCGGGTGCGTTGCCCCTTAGCGGGGACGCGACTGTGCAGAACGCGAGGAGTGCCGCCCTCGGTTATACCCACTTGTTTTCGCCCCGACTGGCCAACGAGTTTCGGCTAGGTTACCTCCGGCCGCTCTCGACTCAGACCCAAATAACCGGCGGGCAGGCTTATGCGTCGCAGTTGTTTAACGGCCTCGACCCCTCCGCCCTCTTCTGGGGAACACCTTCAGCGAATATCAGTCCCTACGTCACATTCGGCAGTTATTCCCCCAGCCCCCTCGTCTACCTCTCTAACAACTGGAGTGCTCGTGACCTACTGTCATCAACCCAGGGTAAACACACGATAAAGACGGGCTTCGATATTCGCAAGATGATCTATAACCCAACCAATTCGAATGGTGCACGAGGTATTTTTGGGTTTACGGGGCTCTTCACATCCGGCCCCCTGAATCCCGCAGGAAACGGGATGGCGGATTTTCTGCTCGGTGACTACCAAACCGTCCAAGAGCAAGTAGGTCAAAAAACCCAATGGCTTTGGAGCACGGACATGAATGGGTTTATTCAGGATGACTGGAAGGCCACTCGTCGTCTCACGCTCAACTTGGGCCTTCGATACGAATATCGGCAACCCCAGGTAGAACAACTGAACAGAACCGGCAATATGGATTTTACTTATCCCGGCGGGCGGATTTGTACGCCCAATGTAGCGGTAGCGAGCCAGCTTAAGGACCCGCTCCTGGGCGACAATTGCCCCCGTGGCCTTTATTACTCTGATTTCAGGAATTACGCTCCGCGCGTTGGCTTTGCCTACCGCCCCTCCTCGAGCAACAACACCGTGGTGCGAGCCGGCTTCGGGATTTTCTATGACTCGGTGTCGCAAAATGAGGCAGGCCTTTCTTTTGGCACCCCCCCCCTGGAACACGAGCTTTAATCAGTCGGCCACCGTAGCAAGCCCTCCCAATATTGATGCGCTCTTTCCTGGCGTTGCTCAGGCTGCTCCGATCACTCCCCTGAGTGCTAAGGGATTTTATACGTTCGACCGAACTCCCTACGTGCAGCAGTGGAACCTTGATGTGCAGCGGCAATTAGGTGCGCACTGGGTTTTCGACCTGGGCTATCTAGGATCGAAAGGTAACCATATAAACGAACGCACCACCCCCTGCATCGGGGATCTTGTCACCCCAGGGGTTTCATCCTCCATAGTGTTCCAGTATCCCAACTTCTCGGACTGCGTGATCAATAATACTTTGTCAAAAACGAGCTACAACGCACTCACCGCTCGCGCCGAGAAGCGCTTCAGCAATGGCTTTTCCTTTCAGGGAAATTATACCTGGAGCAAGACGATGTCTATCGGTTCCGCAACGGAGACATTTGCTCAAAACTATTGGGACCGAAACGCTGACTGGGGACCTGCAATTTACAATGTTCCGCAGAGGGTCGTCTTCAGCGGAATCTACGAATTACCCTTTGGCCCAGGCAGGCGCTTCGGGTCGAGTGTAAGTGGTGCTGCGGGCAAACTAATTGGTGGTTGGCAAGTCAACGGCTTGTACCAAATTCAGGCGGGGTACCCGTACGATGTAGCTGCACTCGACAATTCAGGAACCAAGGCGCTCCGGAATGCTATGCGTGCGAACCTGGTCGGCAACCCTTATGCCGGGATTCCCTCAGGTTGTCGTCCGACAACCGCATCTTGTCGCGCCTTGAACCCCTCGGCTTTTGTGCAGCCTCCGATTTACACTTTTGGGACTTCCAGTTATGATAACTTAAGGGGAAAAGGGCTTAACAATTTAGATTTCTCCCTCTTCAAGAATACGCACATAGAGGAAAGATATAACGTTCAGTTTCGGGCTGAAGCCTTCAACCTTTGGAACCACACTCAGTTAGGTCCCTTTCCAGGTAGTTCTATTACGAACCAAGCTGCGTTGGGTGTGTATTCGACCCTGCACCATGCCCCGCGCGTCGTTCAGTTAGCCCTAAAGATTGCCTTCTGAAATGGATTCACAAAAAGGTGAAGCTGCAGACCAAATCATCCTCTGCACGGGCGCCTTACCGCAACGTGTCGAGCCTTGACGTCTCGGGAAAGGGCCGGGCTGTGGGCGCGCGCCTCGCTAAGCTAACGCCGCCGAGGCACACCGCAAAATACTGGCGGCCAGACTCGTGCATTGGTTGGACGAAGAGGATCTGCGTGCTGGATAACAGAGCGTTAGGAGATCGAAAGAAAGCTCGGTCGTTCACTATGATTGCCCGGCTGGAAATCGGAATAGAGATCAGGGATGGTCACGCTCGGCTCTGTTCTTGCCATACGGCCCACGGATCCGGGTGATCCCGCGAGAGCCTCGCGCGGGATTTGAGAAAAGGAGATGACCATGAGGCGAATCAATGTAGCCCTAATCGGACTGATCCTGCTAGTTCTCAGCAGTAACTTGTCAGCGCAAACATCCTCATCCTTTCGGGTTTTGTTCGGTGTAACTGACACCGCCAAAACCCGATGGGAGGGTACAATTACAGTGAAACAGGCGGGGCAATACAGCCTGGAAGGCTGGCGATTTGAAGGTGACGATAATACTGACGGCATGCGTTTTCATTTCTACACGCACCCTTCACGCGAGTTTTACAGTCCTACCGGCGGAGCTTTGGTTGCCAACGGTTTTATCGTTAACGCCGCTGGGGTGAGTGACAGCAGCGAGTTTGCCTTCACAACTGCTCAAGGCGATTTCAGTTTTCGCGCTTCGGAAGTTCCCTACGCCAAGGGCATCTATAAGTTGGGGGGCCGGGTCTATGTGGACCGGGTACCGGTGGCGGTGCGCCTCACCGATACCCCGGAGGAAGAGGACTATCCCTCCATTGCGGCGGGGGCCAACGGCGAAATCTGGCTGGCGTATGTGCAATTTCATCACAGTCCGGACGGCGACAAGCTTCGCACGAGTCCGCCAGCGGTTCCCCAGGACTTCAAGCAGTATGCGCAACCCACGGGCGGCGACCAGATCTGGGCGAGAAGATACTTTGGCGGAAACTGGGGTGAAGCGGTGGCCATTACTCCGGCAGGGGGAGATCTCTACAAGACCGCCGTCGCTACTGATGCAAACGGACGTGCCTGGGTATTCTGGTCAGAGAACCGCGGAGGCAATTTCGATATCTTTGCGCGCGCGATCGATGCCTCAGGAGCGAAGGGGCAGATCCAGATTTCGAGGGGAACGGGATCCGATATTGACCCCGTGGCCACGACCGACGCGAGCGGCAAGGTGTGGGTGGCTTGGCAAGGATGGCGGAACGGAGTTGCAGCTATTTACTCGGCGCATCATGATGGCAAAGGATTCTCTACGCCCACGAAGATTTCTAGTTCGAACCAGGATGAATGGGACCCCGCCATAGCCGCTGACAGGACAGGTCGAGTCACGGTAGCATGGGATTCCTACCGCAACGGCAACTATGATGTCTACGCGCGCACCTGGTCTTCCGATGCATGGGGCGAGGAAATCCCCATAGCCGCCACGGCGCGGTACGAGGCGTATCCGTCGATCGCCTACGATCCGAGTGGACGACTCTGGATCGCTTATGAGGAGGGCGGCCAGGGCTGGGGCAAGGACTTTGGCACTTATGCGAGTTCCGGCACAGCCCTCTACCAGGGCCGTCTAATCAAACTGCGGGGGCTTGAGCCCAACGGCAGCTTCGTTGCTCTGGATGCCCCTTTGGATTCCGTGTTGGTGGGGGCGAGCAGCATTCACGCTGATCGTGCCGGCAGTCAAGCTGACTCGGCGTCTTTGGACCCCGACGCTGGCAAGGTATTGCACCGGCTCCCCGATGGGGCAGCCCCGAGCTACGGCGCAGTTGCCATGAACACTCTGCCTCGCTTGGTCGTAGATAGTTCGGGCCGGATTTGGCTCGCCTTTCGCACACCCCATCCTCACTGGTGGAGTCCGATTGGATATGTCTGGACTGAGTATCTGGTGTCTTTTGGGGGCAAGGTTTGGACAGAACCGATCTTTCTGAACCACACGGATAACATCCTAGACAACCGGCCGGCACTGGTGCCCGTCGGGAACGGGAAGCTCCTGATTGTGAATTCCTCCGATCGTCGGCGAAACTTCAAACTCGCGGAAAGGATGTCAGATCTAGTCGGCTTGAGTCAGAATATTCCCGGCGACCCTTATAACAACGATCTTTGGAGTGACGGGGTTGATCTAGGCCCTGCCTCCCAAGTCATTCCCGTCGTAGGTGCGGGTTTCAACGCGAGGCTGGAGGCCGCGGGCCGTGACAGCGTCAGTGCTACCGCCATAAAAGCACTTCACGATTACCGAGGTGGGCCTGGAAGGAATCTGCGGATTGCTCGCGGCGAATTCCATCGGCATAGCGAAATGTGCGATGACAGCGCCTCGGACGGAACCCTCATCGACCAATGGCGATACATTTTAGACGCTGCTGCCTTGGACTGGGTAGGCTGCTGCGGCCACGACAACGGTAGCGGCCGAGAATACTCCTGGTGGATCACCCAAAAGCTCACGGATGTTTTCCATTCGCCGGACAGATTCATTCCCATGTTTTCGTATGAGCGCAGCGTTGCATATCCGGAAGGCCATCGCAACATCATCTTTGCGCAAAGAGGGATACGTCCACTTCCGCGCCTGAACCCCACGATGCAGGTGTACGCACCTAACGAAAATGTTTATGGCCCCGCTGCTGACACGCAGATGCTTTACGCATACCTAAGACAATTCAATGGCATCGTGGGGTCCCATACCAGCGCCACCTCGATGGGCACGGATTGGCGGGACAACGATCCCAACGTGGAGCCCGTCGTGGAAATCTATCAGGGAAGTCGCCAGAGTTACGAGATGCCCGGCGCCCCTCGTTCCAACAGAGAGAAGGACTCCAACGGAGGCTGGCGGCCAAAGGGGTTCGTCAGTTTGGCCTTAGACAAGGGATACCGGTTGGGATTCGAGGCGAGCTCGGATCACGTCTCGACGCATATAAGTTACAGCAACCTCTATGTTAAGGATTTGACGAGGGAGTCGGTTTTGGAAGCTCTTCACCTGCGGCATGTTTACGCCGCCACCGATGACATCCTGGCTGACGTGGAGAGCGGGTCGCACATGATGGGGGATGAATTCTCCACTGCGGGCTCACCTACGCTAAGGATCAAACTTCGCGGCACCTCCAAATTCGCCAAGGTCAGCATCATCCGCGACGGCAAGTATGTTTACTCAACTTCGCCCAATATGCAGGAGGTCGAACTCTCCTGGCGAGACAACCAGCCCCAGAAGGACAAGACGAGTTATTACTATGTCCGGGGCGAACAGGACAACGGCGAAATCGTTTGGGTCTCTCCCATGTGGATTAGGTACATTGGGAACTGAGAGCTGGAGGGCCGTGCCAGCCCCCTGCAGAGAGATTTGGCAGGAAATTTCGCTAGAAGCTGTTTGAAAACCGGCTGCAGTGCGTTAATTTTGCGTCAGTTGTACTTCCCTCGGAGGGGGAAGCGGTACCAGGGAAAGGGCGAATGCGGCGGCACGGTCGATTACTGATCGACGCGGTGTAGGAGAAGATCAAGCCCATGCCTCCCCGACCGCGCTGACCTCGGCGCGGCGGCCGACCGCAGGTTGCGAATCGCAGGGTGCTCGAAGGCCTCTTGTGGTCTCGGGCCATTGTAGGGATTCGGCTGCTTCGATTATTCGCAAGCGACCAGGAGTTTGTCACGGGTATAACAAGGAAAGTTCTCAGTCCGACCCATGTGTTGCTCGTTTTTCTCAAGCGTGTCGAAGGCTTTCATCATTTGAGGCAAGGCCCGCTCGCCGAAGATGCGGCTTGCATAGTCGCGGTAGAACTCCTGGGGTGTCAGATGCGGATTCCACTCTCCTTTCGCCATGAACTTGACATTCGTCTCTGTCCCTCGCGCCCGGTTCATCTGCGAGGCGGGTCCCGCCAATGCATATTTCAAGCCCCCCTCCAACACTTGGTCCTTGTAATAGGGGTTAACGCTAAACTGCATCTCGAGCATGGAGCTGTCGTCGTCCAAGGGAACGAGTGATGAAGATCCTGACGCGATTCATCGACGCGACGCTCAAGCTGCAGGTGAACCAATCCAATAGCGCGGTGGACGAGCCACGGGAACGGAAATTTCTGGGCTTTAGCTTCCCGAGTGTCGCGGTAGGGACGACCACCGCTGACGGTCCACCAGGTGGCCAGGGCAGTCGCCCGCCAGGGGCTCCACAGAACGTAGCGTGCGGGCTTCCCGCACTACGCTCGTCGGAAGTTGTTTTAAAGCGTCGCGATGGCTTGCAGCTCCCCGTACGAGCGATGCAGCTTGAGTCGCAGCAACGGAAAGTGCTCCTTAATCCGTTGGAGATGCACCCACGCGATCACCCCTTTCCAGCTCCGGCTGCTCAGCATTTTCCGCCAGTAACCCTCCACGGCTCGATGGACCCGTTGCAGTGCCCGGAAGTTCCCTGCAATGCCGTAGTACGAATAGTGACCGCGAAGCATTTGATTGAGGTGGTTCGCGTGTTCCCCGATCGGCAAGTGCCGACTACGCCGGATCTGGTCCTGCAGGTGCACGAACGCGCGGCCAAGTCGTGACTTTTCCGTGCGCAGGCCGCCACCGCGGCCGCATCGACCGGGCGCGAGGTCATACTTTGGCAGACCTTTTCGTCACCGTGTTGATAGCCTCGGCCGCAAATATACGAGGGCGGGCGGTTCTCTTTCACTGCGCTATTTTGAACGCTCATCTTCCGACCGCAAACGCCGCAGCAAACAATCCCCTGCAGCAGAGCCCGCCCTTCCCGCGGCACCCCGCGATTCCAGTCGTGGCTCCAATTCTGATGCATCCGTTTTTGGTTTTTCACGAATTCCTCCCAGCGGATGTAGGCTGTATGGTGCGCGGTAATTTTCACCGGCCATTGTTTCACGGAACGAACGTGGGCCGAGGTTTTCAAAGCTTTGGCTGAGCGAGATTCTATCGTTCGTTAAGATCTCTCTCGTAGCGAATGCGCATCCACTCCAGGTCGACCCCGGGATCGGCCTTTTCTGCACATTTGAGGGCTTCGGCTTTGTCGGGGGCTTGCCCTTCCCAGACAATCCACTCGTGTGTTCCCGGCCGGTCTTGAGCAGCCGGGTCTGAAACGGCTTCGTTATTGCCGCTGATCTGCGCAATGACTTTCCAGTTGACCATGTTGTCCTCTATGTCCCTTTCGATGTATTTTACCAAGCTCGGGAGCGAGATCCAGAATGGGATCATCGATTAGGATGGTTATTGAGCCGAAGCCAGGAACATAGGCGTTAATCCTTCCCTGTGGAGCTAATGGCCATATTCAGATCGGGCGCCTGGGCACGATGCAGCTTCAACGCGGGTATTACGTTTACCTGGGGAGCGCGTTAGGTCCTGGGGGTCGCCGTGCCCGCATTGCCCATCATCAAAAGGGGTCCACCCGAACCCGTACCTCCATACCTCTTTTCCAAACCTGCGATTCATGGCTCTTCGAAGGATCTTGCTCTTACTTTTCCGATTATTGCGGAGCCACATCTTCAGGCGCCATATAGGGCACGGTTGCGATTGCCGGCCAGGGCACGAATATCTTTCCAAAATCTACCGGTTCGACGTAGTCCCGCCCGTGGTGAAAGTTATCGATGTTCTTAATTAACCTGGCTGTCAGCTCCGTCCCATCGACCATATACATATTGATCACGTACAACACCCCCAGGTCTGAAGGGTGATCAACTATCTCTGACCATTTCTCCGCCATGGTAGCTGCCTTTGACCGGGCGTCCTCGAATTCTTTTAGGCTCTTATCCAGTCGGGTCACAAATTCATTCCGGTCGGCCCCTGCCCTGTAGGCCACAAACGCGTTGTCCAAATCAATATAGGCTTGATCCCAAACAATGAGCGTTTGCAAGTGCAGGATGTAAGCGTCCGTTCGGTTAATCAGGAAATCCAAATACGCTTGTGAACG
>Ga0207101_1099_pt1 | contig 12080 bp, 9 predicted proteins | sample Alteio_BWMinHeat_83_FD_153581 | JGI IMG/M metagenome (GOLD analysis project Ga0207101, IMG submission 153581) | Enriched cells from forest soil in Barre Woods Harvard Forest LTER site, Petersham, Massachusetts, United States -... | ecosystem: Environmental > Terrestrial > Soil > Temperate forest >...
TGAAGGCCGCTTCTTCGGAGACAAAGAATCTTACAGCTTCGCTGATATCGCGGCCAGTGGCGGGCCGACCCACTGGAAAGCGCACATCAGTGAGCCGCTGTGCTTCCTCCAAAGATAATTCCTTCTCGTCGATTACCGGCGGATTCACCACGTTGGCCGTAATCCCGTTGCCCGCCTCCTCGAGTGCGACCGAGCGCGTGAAGGCCACGATACCGGCTTTGGCAGCGGAGTAGGCCGAGATTTTCGCCTGCCCGAACGCGCGTTCTGCACCCACGGCGCCGAGGTTGACGATGCGGCCCCAATGCTGCCGCCGCATCAGGGGCAGGGCAAACTTTGTAGTATAAAACACGCTGAAGAGATTTGAGGTGATGATGCTGCCCCAGGCGTCCACCGTGGACTCCACCACCGGCTTCCACTCAAAGTCACCGACGTTGTTGACCAGCACATCCAACCTGCCAAATTGTTTGCCCACCGCCTCGATCAGTTCTTTCACTCGCGCCGGATCAGTGACATCCGTCGCCAAGGCTACGCCTTCCGCCCCGATTGCACGCAAATCCGACAAAACTTTTTGAGCGCCCAGCTTGTTGGTGCGATACGCCACCGCCACACGCAGGCCCGCGCGTCCCAGGGCCAGAGCGATTTCCTTGCCGATGCCGCGCGATGCTCCAGTTACCAAAGCAACGCGATTGCGGAGAGCCACAGATCAACTCCCTGATGCAGGAATCAACGCCAAAGTCTACCGGACTTCCTTGTCCGCGGCAATGGTTGCGGAAGAGTCCGCCGGGGCAGTGCGCGGCCACACTCGCGCCAGAAGCAAAGTCATATCATCCTGGAGTTCCGGGCTGCCCGTCCAATCGTTCACGCTGCGGTAGATTTCTGTCACTACTGCGTCCGGCGTGGCGTTCAGCATCCCCGCCACCACCTCCAGCAGGCGAGATTCTCCAAACTCCTCGCCGTAGCTGTTTTCCGGCTCCGTGATGCCGTCGGTGTAAGCCAGCAAAAGGTCTTCGGGTTCCAGGCAGACTTCGCCGACCTCATAAGCGGCTGAAGGAAACAATCCCACCACGGTGCCGCCGATGCGCAGACGATCAACCTTGCCATCGCGGAACAGCAAGGGTGGCAGGTGGCCGGCATTGGTGTAAGACAGCTTGCGCGTTCTGTCATCATACACGGCGAAGAAGAATGTCACATATTTTTCCTGGGGCGTATTGGCATAGAGCTGGCGATTCAATCGATCGACGACGCGCGCCGTTGAAAAATGGGTGACGGTGGCACTCTGGCCGTCCGTGAATCCGTCGTAGAATTGTGCGCGCAGAGCCGATTGAATGGCCGCCATCAAGAGCGCCGCGGAGATTCCCTTGCCGCTCACGTCTCCCAGCACCAGTCCCACTCGATGTTCATCCAACCGCAGGAAGTCGTAGTAGTCGCCGCTCACGGATTGCGCCGCCCGGCAAATCCCATAGAGGTCCAGGCCCGGAACCTTCGGCGCCGTTTGCGGAAAAAGTTGGCGTTGCACCTCGCGCGCAATATCGAGCTCGCTCTGCAAGCGCAGCCGTTCTTGCGATTCCCGCATCAACCGCTCCACGGAAGCGGTCATGCCGTCGAAGGCCTCGCCCAGTGCGGTTAATTGATCGCGCGAGGGAAAGTGGGTTCGATAGGTAAAATCCCCCGCCTTAACCCGTTCCGTGGCGTCGTAAAGGATGTCCACGGTACTGGTCATGGTGCGCGTCATCCGAATGCCAATGATCAGCGCCGCGACTTCGATGACCAGAAGAATGATGGCCACCGCGTAGAAGATATAGACGTAGTATTTCAAATAATCACCCAGAGTATTCAGCAACCGGGTATTAAGCGCGAAGATTCGAGAGGACACATAAACAAATGCCGGGGCGTCGGCTTTGTGTTCTTGATTCCCCTCCCAAAGCACGGGATCAATCGACGAGGCGCCGAAGACCTCGATATCAAAGAAGTTTCTGGGCTCCGGCAGCTCTACCGACTGTGAGTGAATGGGGCTGCCGGGCACATAGCTTCCTGGAGCTGCGCCCTCTTCCGCGTTGAGCTTGCGATGCAACACTGGCTGCGACAGTGTCTGTTTGTAGAGGACCACACCCACCGGGCCAATTCCCTCCCCCACCAAATCCAGCAGTTGGGGCGTGAACGGCTGCGAGAGCACCAAAGTCAAATCGCCGGCGGGCGTCGCGATCCGCTCCACGGAGCGCAAATCAAGCCGGCCCTGATCGGCTACGATATTTGCGTATTCGTCTTTTACCCACACCGGCACGGGGCTGGGATTCTCTGCCTGTGTGCCATTCAGCAGAAATGAGCGTGTCTCGTCTCCCAACTGCAGAGTAACTACAAGTCCCGGGTAACTCTTCGAATAGCCGACCACTTCGGTGACATAGAAATCTTGAATGTGAGCCAGCATGGCGGCCGGCGATGCTTCATGGCCGAAACGCGCCTCGTGGAGTACGACGCGATTGATTTGTTCGATTTCGTCAAAGTGGTCGCCAAGCCTCTGCACCACCAGAAACGCCGCAAATTGTCCATTGATGATAAATGCCCCTAAGAACACCAGCACCAGAATCAGCGAAATCGGGACGACACCAATAAGGATGTACGCCACCACCAGTCGCGGCAGCAGTCGCCAAAATAGACGGGTGCGGAAAAACCATAGCAGACGGATGAGATAGTAGACGCCGCAAACCGCCGCGCAGGCCCAGAAGACGAACCAGAGGAATCCGTTGAATCCCCCCGTGGCGTGGATGAAGCGATCGACTGTCCACAGAACGGCGCCGTAGGCGAAAATCCACGCGGTGAACCGCGCCATGCGGTACGAGCGGTATTCATGCAGAAGCTTTTCCCACATCAGAATACGTTATCAAGCTCCAAACAGGGGAACAACACCATTAGAGAGACTTGTAACCACAACCAGCAAGATTTGAAATCACCACCCTCGCCCCGTCGGCGGAGAGGACCGCAACCGGCGTCTTCATCAGCCGGGGCGGGCAGGGGCCCCACGCCCTGCTTGTCGTGGGGGTGAGGGGGTCAAAACCAAAGATGAGCGGCTCAACCGGCCGAGCCCGGGCGGGCGGCTGCGGAATCTGCTGCCGCGGCGAGTTGCACTCGGCTATGCTTTTTACCATAGGTGAAGTACAGCACCATGCCCACGAACAGCCAGATGATCAGACGCAACCACGTACTCCCTGGTAAGCTCGCCATCAATCCCAAAGAAACTATGATGCCAAGTATAGGCACCATAGGTACCAGCGGGGTCTTGAAAGGCCGCGGCAATTCCGGGCGTTTGACCCGCAAAACCCAGACGCCGGCACACACAATAACGAATGCCAACAGCGTTCCAATGCTGACCAGTTCGCCCAAAATACCAATGGGAATCAGAGCGGCGAAAACGGCCACGAAGAATCCCACCAGAGTTGTGGAAATCCAAGGCGTACGGAAGCGCGGATGGATGGCGCCCGCCCAGCGCGGCAGCAGGCCGTCACGTGACATGGAATAAAAAACGCGCGATTGACCCAGCAACATAACCAGCATCACCGTGCCCAGTCCGAAAATCGCGCCGACTTTAACCAGGAAGCTTCCCCACCTCACACCCGGGACGGCGTCAATACCGACGGCGACCGGATCGGAAACATTCAACGCGGTGTAACGAACCACACCCGTAAGCAGCAGGGAAACCAGGATGTACAAGACCATGCAGATGATCAGCGATCCCAAAATACCGATGGGCATATCCCGCTTGGGGTTTTTGGCCTCTTGGGCGGCCGTCGATACCGCATCAAACCCGATGTAGGCGAAGAAGATTACGCCCGCACCGCGCGCGATTCCCGACCAGCCGAAGGCCCCGAACGTTCCCAGGTTGGGCGGAATGAAGGGATGCCAATTCGCCCAGAAGATCGAAGGGTGGCCGACAGCGTAAAAACCCACCACGGCGATGAAAACCAGAACGATGGCAATCTTGATGATCACGATGGCGCTGTTCAGGTTCGCCGATTCCTTGATTCCCACCACCAGAACGACGGTGACGGCCAGGATGGCGAGAAACGCCACCAAATCAAAATAGGCGCTCATGTGCGCCAGGGAATCAGGATTAACGTGCTGCGAGGCCAGCGTATCCTGGATGTGTGAAAGGTGCTCCCAATGGTTGTTGTAATTCACCAGCACCTCGCCGCGCGCGCTGGTGATTTGTGGCGGGATGCGAATGCCAAAATCCTGCAGGAAGCTGAGCACGTAACCGCTCCAGCCGGAGGCGACGGTGGCTGCGCCGAAAGCGTATTCCAAGATTAGATCCCAACCGATAATCCAGGCGAAAAGCTCTCCCAGCGTCGCATAGGCGTAAGTGTAGGCCGAACCGGCGATGGGTATCAGAGAAGCGAATTCCGCATAGCACAAGCCCGCGAAGGTGCAGGCCAGAGCCGCCAGCACGAACGATAGGACGATGGCCGGCCCCGCATATTTAGCGGCGGCGGCGCCGGTCAGAACGAAAATGCCGGCTCCGATGATGGCGCCGATTCCCAAGGTCATCAGATTGACCGGCCCCAAAACCCGCCGCAGGGTGCGCTCACCATGATCGGCGACTTCCTCTTGAATCATTTCCAGCGTTTTCTTCACCAGCAGATTCGCCATGAGGATTGATTATCTCCTTGAACTCTTCGATATTTCCGGCTCATCACCGCCCGGCGCTAGGGCGCCTGCCCTCCTCATCTGTGGAGGGCAGCCCCTTACAAACTCCACTCCTGATTCAGGAGGGGCGGCGCCGGAGACGCCGGGGTGGTTACCAGCCAGAGCTGCCGGGGTAGCTACCAGCCGGGGGCGCCGGAGTGGTTACCGGCCGCCGTTAACATGGCGGCGCAACGCCCACCGATAGATTTAACGAAGAGCCGCCGCCCGTCGCCAGAAATAATAAACCGGAATGCCAATGGCGACGATACTCAATCCCGCAAAACTTCGGCCCGTCTTATGGGTCAGCAGAGCCAGCTCTACAAACGAGGCGAAGGCAATGTAGAGCAGAGGCAGGACGGGATAACCCCAGGCCCGATACGGCCGGGGAGCATCCGGCTGCGTCCGCCGCAAACGGAAAATACCCGCGATCGTCAGAATATAGAAAAGCACGACAGCAAAAATGACATAGTCCAGCAGTTCGTTGTAGCTGCCCGTCAGCGTCAGGATCGCCGCCCATACCGCCTGAACCATAAGCGACGACGCCGGCGTGTGGTACCTGGAATGAACCCTGCCCACCGATGAGAAGAACAGGCCGTCCTTCGCCATGGCGTAATACACACGCGCGCCGGCCAGCAGCATCCCGTTGGCGCAACCGAAAGTCGAAACCATGATCGCGGCCGCCATCAATCCCGCACCACGCCCGCCCAGCATCACCTGAGCGACGGCAATGGCGACCCGGTCCTCCGCCGCGTATTGAATTCCCTGCTGCATCAAACCGCCATGAGGCGTTCCGAAGAAAGGCAGAACACGATAATAGGCCCAATTGCAGAGCAAATAGATGGTGCAGACGGAGGTCGTGCCCAGAAAGAGCGAGAGGGGCAGATTGCGCCGGGGATTGGTCACTTCACTGCCCGTGAAGGTGACGTTGTTCCACGCATCGGAGGAAAACAGCGGTCCCACCAGCGCCACGGAAACCACCGTCAGCGTGGCCAAATCCCAATGCGCGCCCTGCCAGAACCCTTGCACGGAAGCGACCGGCACGGGATGGCCAGACGCCCAAACAATGCCGAGCACGATCACACCGATTAACGCCCCTACTTTCAAAACCGTGAAAACGTTTTGCACTCCCGCGCCCACTCGCAAGCCAAAGACATTCAACATGCTCAGGAAAAACAACACGAGTATGGCAATCAGTTGTTGCGATGAAACCGTTAGGGCGACCGCGTGGCCGAAGAGCGGAACTGTCCCCAGATTCAGCAAAATAGTTTCGGCTGATACCCAGGGTACAAACACGCCCAAGAATTTTCCGAAAGCGACCGCCACCGCGGCCACGGTGCCGGTCTGAATCACCAGGAACAGCGTCCAGCCGTACAGAAATCCGTACAGCGGGCCAAAGGCTTCGCGCAAATAGATGTACTGTCCGCCGGCTCGCGGCATCATGCCCGCCAGCTCACCATAACTAACGGCCGCAATAACGGTCATCAATCCGCTGATTACCCAGCAAAGGAAGAACAATCCCGGCGAACGAACCTGGCGGCTGACGTCAGCGGCGACAATAAAAACCCCTGAACCGATCATCGAACCCATGACCAGCGTCGTGCAATCAAACAGGCCAAGGCCCGTCACTAAACCGGTGGATCGCACATTCGAGGCTTCTGCCGAGATGGGAGTTTCGCTCATAAAAAGGCGGTGGCAAAGTATCAAGGATGAAGGATCACGGATCAAAAGGGCTCGCCTGGCCGGGAAGTCTTCCTTATACCCGCTATGGTTTGCCCTTCAGCCTTCACCCTTTACCCTTCATACACCCTTGATTCTTCGCCCTTTAACCCTTTCCATAAACTCTTCGGCGCGCGCGCGGATGTCGGGCGCGCCCAACAAGGCACGAATGACCACTACTGAATCGGCACCGGCCTCGATGACCGCTCGCGCGTTTTCGAGCGTGATTCCTCCAATCGCTACCAGCGGCTTTCGCGTGACCTTGCGGGCTTCGCGCAGGCCCCCGAGGCCCACCACCTTGTCAGGATTCACCTTGCTGGCAGTGGGGAAGATGGGGCCGAAGGCTATGTAATCCGCTGAGCTCTGATCGGCTTCCCTGACCTGTTCCAGAACGTGAGTGGAAAATCCAATCAATTTGCTGGAACCCAAAATGGCGCGGGCGGATTCCATCGGCAAGTCGTCCTGGCCCAGGTGAACGCCATCGGCCCCCACGGCAACGGCAACATCGGCACGGTCATTGACGATGAGAGTTCCTCCCGTGTTCTGCACACACTCGCGAAGCGCGTGGGCAATCTGGTAAAGCTCGCCCGAAGACGCATGCTTATCTCGAAGTTGAATCAGCCGGACTCCCCCCGCCAATAGATCCGCTGCCACTTCGACGGGAGAACGGCCACCAGACTGTGCAGGATCGATTATGGCATAGAGGCGAGGAAGGAGAGAATCGGGCGATCGGGAGACCAAGGGATCGGGTGATCGGGTGATCGGGTGATCGGGTGATTTACCCATTACAAGCGTCCGTCGTTTTTGTCATCGCCAATTCCGCCCATGCATGCGGAATGCACCGATGTGGACCTGCGCTTACGAACAACGGGGGCCAGTTCGTGGAACATTGTTAGTGATTCTGACTGAGTTTGATATTAGATTATACGTTACAAAAATTAAATCACCCGATCACCCGATCACGACACGTCTCCATTACGGCTGTATCGGCTTAGGAAGTGCGTGTCAAAATTTCCGGCCTGGAAATCGGGGTCAGCCATGATTTTTTGATGAACGGGGATGGAAGTTGCAATTCCCTCGATGATGAACATTTCCAGCGCACGGCTCATTCGGCGAATGGCTTCGTGGCGATCTTTGCCGTGCACGATGAGCTTGGCAATCAGGGAATCGTAATAGGGTGGGATCACCGATTCGGCATAAGCGGCGGTATCCACGCGTACGCCGGTGCCCCCAGGTTCGTGGAACACCGTGATCTTTCCCGCCGATGGCGCGAACGTCTGCGGGTTTTCAGCGCAGACGCGGCACTCAATCGCGTGTCCGCGCAGCTTCAAGGTTTCGCCTTCGATCGGCACTCTCCCACCCGCCGCAATCAGGATCTGACTTTTCACCAAATCCAGCTCCGTGACCATTTCCGAAACCGGATGTTCCACCTGGATGCGAGTGTTCATTTCCAGGAAGTACAGATTCCGCTTCTCATCCATCAGAAGCTCTACCGTACCGGCGCTCGTATAGCCAATCTGTTGGAGCGCTTCGACAATCTGATGGCCGACGCGCAGGCGAGTTTCCTCATCGATTTGCGTCGAGGGTGATTCCTCCACCAACTTCTGATGGCGGCGCTGGATGGTGCACTCGCGCTCGCCCAGGTGAACCACTCTGCCGTGCGAGTCGCCCAGCACCTGAAACTCGATGTGGCGGGGTGAACTTACGTATTTCTCCAGATAAACGTCGGGGGTTCCAAATGATGCGGCTGCCTCGCTTTGCGCTGTCCGCAAAAGGTGGGCCAGGTCGTCTGCCGAGGGCACGATTCGCATTCCCCGGCCGCCGCCGCCCGCCGCCGCTTTGACCATGACGGGATAGCCGATGCGCTCCGCTTCCCGCAAAGCAACTTCTTCCGAGGTAATCGTTTCCGAGCCAGGCAGCACGGGAAGGCCCAACTCCTTCATTCGGGCACGAGCGCGAAGCTTGTCGCCCATCAGGCTGATGACTTCCGGTCGAGGGCCAATATAGGTGAGATTGGAGGTCTCACAGACTTCGGCGAAGTAGGCACTCTCCGCCAGGAATCCATAACCGGGATGAATGGCTTCCGCGCCAGTTATCTCGGCGGCGGAAATGATGCTGGCGACGTTCAAATAGCTGTCGGCACTGCGGGGCGGCCCGATACACACCGCCTCGTCGGCAAACCGTACGTGTAAGGAGTTGCGGTCGGCTTCCGAATACACGGCAACGGTAGAAATCCCCAATTCCTTGCAGGCACAAATCACCCGCAAAGCAATTTCCCCACGGTTGGCAACGAGAATTTTTTTGAACATGAGAAGTGCGGTCGATAGTTGATAGTCGATAGTAAATCCGGCACGCGGCGCCCGGCTTTTGACTATGGACTATCACCTATTGACTATCGACTATGAACTATCAACTATCGGCTCTGAACTATCGACTGCCCTTGCGGGCCGGCTCAATCGCGAACAACGTCTGCCCGTACTCCACCGGTTGGCCGTTTTCGACGTAGACGCGCACAATCTTCCCGGCTTCTTCTGCTTCCAGCTCGTTCATCAACTTCATGGCTTCGATAATACAAATCACTTGACCGACCTGAACGTTATCACCGACATTCACAAAAGGCGGCGAATTGGGAGCAGGAGAGGAATAGAACGTGCCGACGATGGGCGACTTCATGATGAAAAGACCCTCGGTGGAATCGGCGGGCACTTCGAGAGTCGCAGAAGCGGGTGATGACGTTGGTGAAGCCGGTGCAGGCGCGGCTACCGGCGCCGCAGGTGGAACGGTTACGGATTGTGCGGACGCGGGAGCAAGAGCATATCCGTTCGTATTTCCGCTTGTCGCAGGGGCGTTACCGCGCCGCACGCGGATCTTCGCCCCCTGCTGCTCCATTTCAAATTCCGTGATCTCCTTGGAGGCGAGGAGGTCCAGTAACTCCTGAATGTCATCCAAGTTCCAGACCCGCTCGCGCTCAGGAGTACGGCGGGTGGAATTCTTACCGGGCATTCATTCTCTCCCCAATCGGGAATCCGGGACATGGGCTACGGGTCATGGGGTAAGGGAAACGCGGCCCGAACCCCATTTGCTTACGCTATCTTTACTGGTCAGCGAAACGCTGGCGCGGGGTATTCAATTGAACCGAGCGGGGCGAATCAGCTTAGCCACGGCCCGGGTTCGCTGAAGACTCACCGTCGCGTCCCGAATCCCGTTTCCCGACTCCCGTTTTAGCCTATGATCCAGTTATCTTTTGGTGCCGGGGTCAAGATTTCCGGACCGTCCGGCCCCACAAGCACTGTATCCTCAATGCGGATGCCGCCGAATCCCTCTAAATAGACACCGGGCTCCACCGTGATGACCGAACCGGACCGCAAGCAGGTAGTTTCGCCCTTGCCCAGGCGCGGCCGTTCATGAATCTCCAGGCCCACACCGTGACCCGTGCTGTGCGTAAAATACCGGGCTAGCCCGTGCTTGGCCAGAATACGACGTGCAGCAGAATCGACCTTACCCGCAGGGGCTGAGTCCTGGGCTGCCCGAATGGCTCCCGCTTGGGCTTTCAGTACCGCGGAGTAAAGATTCCGCTGACGGCGACCCGGCTCACCGAGAAATACCGTTCGCGTCATATCAGCAGCGTAACCATCTACTATAGCACCGAGATCGAAGATTACCGACTCACTTTCTTGCAGTGCCTTGGTGGAAGGGCGCGCATGCGGGTAGGCTGACCGGGGTCCGGAAACCACGATCGTCTCAAAGGCCGCGCCTTCTGCTCCTTTATTTCGCATGCGGTATTCAATCTCCGCCGCCAGGTCGTTTTCGGTGGCGCCAGGGTGAATGTGCGGAAGGAGTTCAGCAAAAACCTCCGCCGTCACCTTTCCGGCGCTGCGAATGGCCTCAATCTCTTCGCGATCTTTCACGACGCGGAGCTCCTCGATTAGTTCACCGGCAGGTTTCAGTGAAACGCCAGCGCCGGCTTCTTGGCGGAGCAAATCGAACTGCGCCACGCTAAGGTTTGCCGCCTCAAAGGCAGCCTCCCGCACGCCATTCTTACCTAACCACACGGCGGCGGCTTTCAGGATTCCTTTCTTTTCTTCCAGCACCTCGACCCCTTGCGCCTGCTCGCGCGCCTGGAGCGTATAACGGGGATCGACCCACAAGATTCCTTGGCTTGGGCCCAATATGACCATGCCCGCACTGCCGGTAAATCCGGTAAGGTAACGAACGTTGATAAGGTGGGTGACCACGATCAAGGGAACCCGGCGTGCTTCCATGAGGGCCCGGAGCCGCTCCTGGCGGTCCCGGAATGAGGTCGAGGATTTTTCAGCAGACATGTGTAGAAGCAAAAGGAGGAGACCAAGTCTCCTCCTTTGATTTAGTCATGGTGCGAGCACACTTGCACGCTGGAAAGTTTAACCGGGAAGTACTTTGGGTGATACGAAGAAGAGCAACTCCTGGTCGCTGTCCGTCGCGTTGCTGGTCTTGAACAAATGCCCCAGGACGGGGATGTTTCCGAGCAAGGGGATATAGGTTGCAGCCTTGCTCCTGCTGGTTATGGTGATGCCACCGAAGACCACTGTGCCGCCATCCGGCACCAGCACTTGCGTGGTGGCTTGCTGGGTGTTGATGTTGGGTCCGGCACCCGTAACGACGGCGCCGATGGACGCATTGTTCACATTGATGATCAAAAAGATGTTGTTGTCGTCAGTGACCTGCGGCGTCACCTGAAGCTGCAGCGTGGCGTTTTCGTACTGGATAGCAATGGTGTTGTTGATATTCGTCTGGATTGGTACCTGTACACCCTGTTGGACCATCCCTTGTACGTTGTTCTGCGTCACAATGGTGGGACGCGAAAGAGTCTTCGCCTGGTCGCGCTCCTCAGCCGCGGAAATCGTCGCATTGATGAAGTATTTTGCGGTGGCGTTGGTGATGGCTGCGGCACCGAATCCCGAAGACGTCGCGTTCGTTACCGTTTGAATTGGGAACGGTAGGCCGGTGGTCGGAACGGGAACCGAAATCGAGCTGCCGGATCCCGTGACACCTGACGCCACCGTATTTCTATTGTTTGTCCAGCCTCCGTTCAGAGACGCGGCCAGGGTGCGGGTGAAGTTTGCGGTGGCCAATACCACCCGCGCTTCGATGGAAACTTGCTTCGCCTTCTTGTCGAGCTTCGACAAGATGCTCATGACGATGGGAATCTGCGACTGAATATCGGAAATAATCAAAGTATTGGCGCGGGAATCCACCAGCACGGTTCCCCGGCGGCTGAGGGCGCCGCCACCTGCCCAGGTTTTGAGCAAAGTTGCGATGTCAGACGCCTTGGCGTAATTGACCGGCCGGAAGACCGTCACCAGTGGGGCGGCATTAATGCGGGCATCGGCCAGCTTGGCTTGGTCCTGCTGCTCCGCCATTAGCGTCGAGGTCTTGGCAATTCTCAGTACGTTGCCCTCCATCACTCTGCCTAAGCCCTCGTTCTTCAGAACGATGTCTAAAGCCTGGTCCCAGGGAACGGAATCCAGCACTAGAGTGACGCTGCCGGAAACGTTGGGATCGATAATAATGTTCAGTCCGCTGATTTCATGAATCTCGCGGAAGAAGTCCTTGATGTCGACGTCCTTGAAATTCACCGAGATGGGCTCGCCAGTGTATACCGGCTTGGCTTCGTCGGTAGGGGCCACCGGGTTGCCGGGCACCACTCC
>Ga0207101_1152_pt1 | contig 12077 bp, 7 predicted proteins | sample Alteio_BWMinHeat_83_FD_153581 | JGI IMG/M metagenome (GOLD analysis project Ga0207101, IMG submission 153581) | Enriched cells from forest soil in Barre Woods Harvard Forest LTER site, Petersham, Massachusetts, United States -... | ecosystem: Environmental > Terrestrial > Soil > Temperate forest >...
GTCTGTAACGCCATCGCGATAAAAGGGCAGCAGGCTTCGCAGTTGCGAGGAGGAGATCGATGCGCCCCGAACTTCCACGAGGATCAGCGGCCCGCCTTCAGCTTTTACAACCAATTTCTCCGTGTTGGTTTTGGCGTCATAGACCCTTTGCTGGTGACGGATGTTGGCCTGTAAGCGTCCGTGGTTCACGTAGAATTGGTGCAGGCGGTCCAGCCCACGTTCGAGACGCACCTCCGTCAGATACATGTGAGGATGCCAGCCCGCGACTTTCATCAGGCGTTCGGGGGAAAACCCTGAGTCGTCCAGGATTTGCACCGTGTTCACTCGTGCGGCGCGGCCGGCTTGAATAGTGAAGGCCACGTTCGCTTCCAGGGTGTCGGGATCGCGTTCAATCTGGTGAGTAATCCGAGATTGGTAGTAACCATTGGCAACCAGCAAGTTGGCCAGGCGCCTGTGTGCGGCAGTCAGATCTTCCTCGGTAAGGGGCCGACCGAGGTGCAGCCGTGAGGCGGTGACGAGGGCACTGGGTTCAACGGGCCCGGGATTGCCGTCCACAGTTACAATCCCAATGAAATATTGGGCGCGTCCCACAAAAATGAGGGAAACTCCTTCGCCGTCGGGAGTTCCCTCCGCACGCAGATCTGAAAAGCGCCCCGAAGCATAAAGATTCTTCAGGCTTGCGGACAGCTTGTCGCGATCGAGCGGTTCACCGATTTGCTGCGTGACGGCGCCGGAGAAATTCTGCAGCTTCAGGTTGCAATCGCACTGGAGCTGAAGTTTAGTAACCGACCGGCCCCAGAGAATGGGTACCTTCTGAGCGAGGCATTGCCCGCTGCCGAATCCAACCAGGAGCACGAGAAGGACAAGCGAGTGACCCGTTCTGCCGCCAACGAGTAAGGTGGCGCAGCGGTTCGCGGGAGGGCGCGAAGGAATTGCGCGCGGCATTCTCGATCTTCGATTGTAGCAACGCACCCCGAAATGTACCCGTTAACCCGACCTGGATATTCTTACAGAATTCAAGCTCCATTATACTTCCGTTGGGCACTCCCCATGGGGAAGGAAACGCAGACAACCGTGCACAGACCGTTGCACAGCGCGGGTGGGACGGACGCGATTTTCTTCAGAGCAGCGTGCGTGCTTGCGCATTGGATTGTAGCGGCGGTCTCCGACCGCCGCCTGGAGTTTATACATTTGGGACGAGCGACTAGCTAAATCCCGACTCGGCAGAGCCAGGTTCCGGCGGTTGGTGGCGAGCCTGAACTCCTCCGCCCTCTCCCCAAGGGGGCTGAGGTTCTCGTTGCGCGTTTGGAAATGTAGAAACGTCAGGCGGCGGTCTCCGGCCGCCGCCGTCGATCGGAGATCGACGCTACAAAATATGTCGATGTGTCTAGCTTGTGCGGACGGGACGCACCAGTTCGCCGAGCAGTGAAGCGAGAAGGTTTTCCAGGGGAAATGCCGGGCCAAGGTGTTGGCGGAAGCCCTCGCCCCGTTGAAAACCCGCGAGTTCACCGGCCCGCGAACACATTTGTTGGAGCGGGTCATCGAACTGCCGCAGGGCCTGCTGAAACTGGAGCCAGGCGCGCTGACTCTCGTGGCAAGCCAGCATTTGTTCCTTGCGTTCGAACGTGCCGCTGATATCGACGATGATGCGAGGAAGAATTTCATCGCCCAGGATGTCGCGGTCCCGATAGGGCTGAGCATAGTAAAGGTGAGGTATGGTGCGCAGCGGGGGAGCGGAACGGCGCGCTCCCGTGCGGAAATTGGGCGCCGAAGCGCCGAAGCAGGCCGATTGGCAAAGCCGGCTGGTGGTTTCGTGATCCGCCATGTAGTCCTGCGGCGAATGCGTGAAAACCAGTTCCGCATCGACGCGCCGCAGCAACTCCATGACCTTGCGAAGGGTGGGACGGTCATACGAAATCAGCAGATCACGTTCTCCGAGGCAGGTGTACTCGGCATTGAGCTTGGCGGCGCTGCGTTGCGCTTCCTTGCGGCGAATGCTGGAAATCTTTGCCGAAGACAAAATGGAACTGCCACAGTCACCTGCCGTCATGCTGGCGATGTGAACGGAAGCGCCACCGTCAGCGAGGTGAGCCAAGGTCCCGGCACATAGGAACTCCGCATCATCGGGGTGCGCGAAGAGCGCCAGGACACGAATTGATGAAGGCATAGTTCAGTCCCAGTCAAAAGGACGTTGGAAGGCGTACTGCGGATCTTATGGCGGGCCTAAAGCAAATCTCACTTCTCGCCCAGGGTCCCGACTATCGACTTTCGCAGGGTCTCGATTTGGACGTATCCGATCCAATGGTCTCTTACCACGCCTTTGCGATCAATCAGGAACAGCGTCGGGTAAATCGAAATCCCCCCGTAAGCGTGATCGCTTTCGGTTGTCCAGTTTACGACGGGGTAAGAGATATGGTGCTCCTGGGCATAGCGCAGCCGTGCGGAATCGTCGTAGTCAAGGCCCAGCACATGATCGGCGTTCGCGCCCACAATCATGAGCCCGCGTGGAGACAGTTCCTGATGAAGGGACACAAGAGCTGGCGCTTCCTGCATGCAAGGCGGACAGCCGGTGAACCAGACTTCCAGCAGTACCACCTTGCCTTGAAGTTCGGAGATGCGAAGCTGCCCGCCTCCGAGGCGCGCCAGGGCTGCATCGGGCGCGGATTTGCCTTCCCAGCCGCCGATCTGACGCGCCAGAGCCTGGCCAAACTTCGGGTCGGACTTGATCCGTTCCACATCCACTTGGGTAATTTCGCCCGTCTTCGGGTCTCGGGTGAGGAATCGTGGGACCCGCGGATCGGACTCCATGACCCGCAACAATGTGTCGGCGGCGTTCGGCGAATGCAGATCGAACTGTTGGGCTATCACGGCGAGTGATGGCGGCGATTTGAATTTTTCCTGGTAGTTGGAGACAAAAAGCGGAATACGAAAAAAGGCATTATAGAGCTTGTTCAGGGCCTGGCGTTCGTCCGGTTGGGTAAAGACGCGGTTGTAAAGGTCAGTCACCTCGAGCGGTTGCCCGGGTTGCAGGTGCGTGCGGACATAACTGAGCACACGGGCTTCCGCCTCCGTGGAGGCACGTGCGGGAGCGCTCCCCACCAGGATGGACGCAATCAACAGAATACAGCACAGCCAAGCTCTCACCGTAAACCTCTCTTTCCCGCTGTCGCTGCTTGCTCGGCCTGACTGAATACCTGCCAGTGAAACTCCAGGGAAAAGTGCAGGTATTGATCCAGATAGCTCCAGCCGTGGTTCCCCGGGCGCAAAACAAATTGTTGCGGGAAACCCTTGGAAGCTAGAATCTGATCCAACGCTTTGGCGCCCGCATCGAAGCCGTAGCGATCCTGATCGCCACAGTCGAAGTAGAGTTTCAAGTTTGAAAACCGATCCGGGTGCTCGGCGAGGGTAAGGGGGTTGTTGGCGTCGAAATACGCTTCGTTAAGAGGATTCCCGAACGGTTCCTGCAATACCCGCGCGTAAAATCCCCAACGGCCTTCGCTGGGAAGAGGGTTGGGGAACTTTGCCATCAGCGCTGCGCTGTGGGCGCTGGCAGATGCGAAAACGTCAGCGTGCCGCATGGCAAGGTGCAGCGCGCCATAACCTCCCATTGAGACGCCACTGATTCCCCGCGTTTCACGACTGGCGATCGTACGGTATTTCTGATCAATCGCTGGCACGAGTTCCTGGATGAAGAAATCTTCGTAGCGTTCCTTGCCGTCGAAAGAGTTGACGTAGAAACTCTTGCCGCCCTCGGGCATGACGACGATAAACTTGCCGATCTTCCCCTGGCTCATCAGGTTTTGCCAGGTCTGTTGTCCACTGTGATCCTTCCAACTGTTGTCGTGTTCGAAGAGGCCGTGAAGATAGTAGAGCACTGGATAGCGTTCGTTGCCCGTATCGTAACCAGGCGGCAACGCCACGCAATAACCCACCGCCCGGCCCAGGACGGCGCTGGAGATAGACTCGCAGTTGACCTGGGTCGCGTCAGTCTGCGCGAGGAGGGGAAGAGCGATAAGGATGCCAGCAAGGAGAAAGAGGCTGCGCCTGATCAGCCGTCGAAGCCGCCGGCCACTGCCCGCACGATCTTTAATTCTGCCTTGCCTGAAGATGAATTACCCCCGTCAAGAGAATTTATTCTGAAGCCACACGGTGTGGGAGTCAAGGGTAGAGCTTGCCTTCGCCGAAGTCTCGAGCGGTTTCGTGCGGGCGTGGGTCTTTTACACTTTGCGAGAATCAACACAAAAGTGTTAGGCTTCCGCGCGCCGGTCCCAAATTCACTAGTTCGGGAGGAATGAACCCATGATTCCGATACGCGTCGCGAAGTATTTAGTCCTGGCTTTAGCGATGTGCCTGCTCTCAGCTCCAGCCTACGGTCAAGCCGATCCTGCTTCGGTAAAAGATATTCTCGGGGGAGAAAACCTGGCGCCCGTGGTTTCAGCGTTTCAGGTTCGGCAATACATCCTGAATCGCCTCGCTCCGCCGCCAAAGCCGCAGAGCCGCGAGGCGTGGACGGCTGAAGCCGAACGGATTCGCCAACACGTGCTCCGCGATGTCGTGTTCCACGGTTGGCCGGCCGACTGGATCGACTCGCCGCCCAGGTTTGAAGAGGTCGCGGTCATCGAAACGGGCGATGGTTACAAATTGCGCAAGCTGCGATACGAAATTGTCCCTGGCTTTTTCTCCACCGCGATCCTCTATGAGCCGGACCATTTGGCCGGCAAAATTCCTGCCATTCTGAATGTGCACGGCCACGTGGGGCCGGAGGGTAAGGCCATCGAATTCAAACAGAAGCGCTGCATCAACTACGCTAAGCGCGGAATTTTGGCCTTGAACCTCGAATGGTTGTCGTTTGGCGAGTTGGGGAGTCCAGAGAATAGCCACTGGAACGGCGCGCACTTGGACTTGGTGGGCTCGAATGAATTGGGGATTTTCTACCTGGAGATGCGGCGTGGTTTAGACTACCTATACAACCATCCCCATGTTGACCGCACTCGCCTGGGGGTGACCGGACTATCAGGTGGAGGGTGGCAAACCATCATCCTCAGTTCTTTGGACGAGCGCGTGAAGGTGGCCATGCCTGTGGCAGGTTTCTCCTCGTTCCGCACGCGGGTCGAGGTGAAAGACTACGGGGACCTGGGAGATGTGGAACAGTCGGCGACGGACTTGCTCGATGGTCAGGATTACACCCATTTGATGGCCATGATGGCGCCTCGTCCGACCCAACTCGCTTACAACGCGGAAGACGATTGTTGCTTCCGCGCGAGTCTCGTGAAGCCCGCGATCTTCGACGGAATTGTGCCCATCTACGGCCTCTTCGGCAAGCAGGACGCTTTGGGATGGCATGAGAATCGCGATCCCGGTACTCACAACTACCAGCAGGATAATCGTGAGCAGTCTTATCGATTCTTCGACAAAGCCTTTGGGCTTTCGGCGCCCGATACGGAGATACCCGTCGGACCGGAACTGAAGAGCTACGATGAACTGGTGGTCGGCCTTCCCAAAGACAATCTGACGATTCTGGGATTGGCGCGCAAGTTGGCCACTGAAAACCGGCGTGCTCCCGTCCCCTCCGCCACCGCGGAGCGAATGGCCTGGGCAACATCCGCGAGAAAAGACTTGGCCGAAGTGGTCCGGTACAAGCCCGTAAAAATCAGCGACGCGCAAGCCGTGGCAATTACCAAGCACCGAGGGGTGGAGACAAAATCCTTCCTGTTCGTCATGAGCAATGGCCTTGCTATCGATGGTGTCTGGCTGAACGTCATCGGGATTGGCGAACGTGCGCCCGTGACCGTGATCCTTAATGATGGCGGCAAGAAAGCTGCGGGAAGGGAAGTATCGGACAGGATCAACCGGGGTGAGCAAGTCCTTGCTCTCGACCTGCTTTTTACCGGCGACTCCTGGGGCACTAAGTCGCAAGCGGCAGCGTATACCGAAATATTACACGGAACGGGCGACCGTCCCATCGGTTTGCAGGCTGCGCAATTGATGGAAGTGTCGCGTTGGGCGTGCCGGCGCGGCGGGGTTGAGAAGGCCAGGCTGGAAATCACCGGAATCCGCAGTCAGGTGGCGGGATTGATCGCCGCCGCGCTTGATCCCAACCTGTTTGCCAAGGTCGTAGTCCACGAGGGAATGTCCAGTCTCGGCTTCTTGCTCGAAAAGCCCGTCTCCTTTGGTGATGCGCCCGAGCTGTTTTGCCTGGACCTCGATAAGAAATTCGATCTTGATCGGCTGGCGCTTATCGCCGCTCCTGCTAAAGTTGTAACGGAGAAATATCTCCAAATTCCTCCTCCCACCCCGGCGTGCTGCGCCACTGCGCCGACGGGGGGAGGGCGCTAAGACGCGAGGCAAGGGAATAACGCCACGGTTCGGCGCGGGCTGACGCCGCCGTCTTCCGCACCGGCGCTCCAGCAGTACGCCTGGCCCGCCGGAGCGCCATGACAATTTGTAGGCTCGTATGCTGGTGTTTTTTGCTTGACAAGGCCTTCCCGCGGGAATACATTCGGGAGTGGAATGGAGGACTGTTGCGCGTCGCTCTGTCAGGTTGCCGGTGGCTCCTATATTGCTGGCCTCGCATTGCCGTGCACTCAACAAGACCACTGGCCTCGGACGCTATCGGGCAACGCTGGGTCATAGCGCAAGCACCTGAAGATCGCTCCCGGAAACCCACCGTCAGCGCGTCGTTCTCGAGACCGTGGTTCCGCTCTCGGATCGTGCGGGAGAGATGTAATGGAACGTGAAAAGAGCGCTCTGACGCGTGCACTTGGAGCATGAACCTCGTGGTGGCTTGCTCCCCCAGTTGCGTTTCTTAAGATGTTTAAGAAACTAAGGGACTTAGATGCTTTTCGCCTCATCGGGCCAAACAATTAACTTATTGAAATATAATGACTTGGCAGGAGGGCTGCAGCGTGAAAACGGGGGACCCCAAAAATGAAGGTATTTCTTGAGATGTGTATGAAAATAAAAGGCCAAAAAAAATGCCTCGCGGTATGTCTTGAGATGTGCATGAAAACAAGCCATTTACGGGATTTTCTGGGGATATTGATGAAAACAGAGCCTTTAACCGCTTCGAGTATAACGAATGGGTTAGCATGGGAGGTTGTGTGAAACGATTGATGCTCGTCACCTTTTCGATGTGTATGATTTCCGTGCTGGCCTCGATGGGTTTTTCTCAGCAGTCCACTGCCAGGCCCGCGCCGCCAGCGTATGCGCAGGAACCCACGACGTTTCCGCTTTGGGCGAACGGCGCTCCGGGCGCGCTAGGGCATGAAGACAGTGATATTCCCACTCTGACTTACTATCCCGCCTTGCATGGAGTTCCTACGGCCGTCGTCGTGGCACCGGGCGGCGGCTATCGCGGCTTGGCCATGAATCACGAAGGTTGGCAGGTGGCCTATTGGCTCAACGCGGTAGGAGTTTCAGCCTTCGTGCTGAAATACCGCCTGGGGCCTCGCTATCACCATCCAATTGAATTGGGCGACGCGCAGCGTGCCATTCGCACGGTGCGAGCGCGCGCGGCTGACTACGGCATCAAACCTGATCGCATCGGCATGATGGGCTTCTCCGCCGGCGGCCATCTGACGTCCACCGCCGAGACTCACTTCGATGCTGGCAACCCCGGCGCTGCCGATCACATCGACCGCGTGAGCTCGCGGCCGGATTTCGCGGTTCTTTGCTACGCGGTGATTTCGTTTACCGCGCCTTATACCCATCATGGCTCCATGCAGAATCTGCTGGGCGATTCCCCTGACCCCCAACTGGTGCAGAATCTCTCGAACGAATTTCAAGTCACCCCGCAGACGCCTCCCACATTCCTATTCAGTACCAGTGGGGACACCGGGGTTCCGCCGGAGAACAGCGTGGCCATGTATCTCGCCCTGCACAAGGCGAATGTGCCGGCGGAGTTACACATCTTTCAAAAAGGCCCGCACGGCGTGGGGCTGGACCTGGGCGATCCCGCCCTGGGCGAGTGGCCAAAGCTGCTCATCAATTGGCTACGCGGGCTGGGGATGTTGGAGAAATGGAATCGCCGGTAACCACCCCGTCGCTAATGCGCCACCCCTTCTGACTCACGAGGGGAGTGCGTTCGCCCATGATTTGTAATTGACACCACTGGGGCTGGTACCTATGCTGAAAATGCGGGCACAATTCTGATTCAGCTTTATGGAATCTCGTCAAAACCCTCTCGATGCTGCTTGGGCTGACACCGCGACGCGCCCACTTCGGGCCGATGGTAGTTTCATTTCTCTGAGGAGCTATGAATTTCAAAACACTTGCAATCCATGCGGGGCATGAGCCGCAGGAACATTTCGGTGCGGTGATGCCGCCGATTTACCAGACCTCGACGTTCGCCTTTCGTGGCGTGGGCCAGCCGGGGCCATTTGATTATTCGCGCAGCGGCAATCCCACACGCAAGACGCTGGAGTCCTGCCTGGCGCAGTTGGAGGGCGGCACAGCGGGATTCGCCTTCGCGACGGGCATGGCGGCGGAAACAACGGCACTGATGATGTTTGCCTCGGGCGACAACATCATTGTCCACGATGACCTTTATGGCGGCACTTATCGCCTGTTTGAATCAATTTTCGCTGACAAGCAGATTCGCGCTCGCTACGTCGATTTGCGCGACACCGCCAAACTCCGCTCCGCACTCCAGGCTGGCGCCAAGGCGGTATGGATGGAATCGCCCACCAATCCCCTGATGAATCTCGTGGATATTCGCGAGGTTTCAAGCCTCGCTCACGAGTATGGGGCGCTGGCGATCTGTGACAACACATTTCTTTCCCCCTATTTCCAGCGGCCGCTCGATTTGGGTGTGGACATCGTCTCGCATTCGACCACCAAATACATCAACGGCCATTCTGATGTTGTGGGAGGGGCGCTGGTCGTAAAAGACTCCGCGCTGGCTGAGAAAATCGGGTTTCTTCAGAACGCCATGGGTACGTGCGCGGGTCCTCAGGATTGCTTTCTCGTTCTGCGGGGCGTCAAGACGTTGGCCATTCGGATGGAAGAGCACAACCGCAACTCGCTGGCCGTTGCCCGCTGGCTGGAAAAGCATCCCAAGGTGTCAGCGGTGCTTCATCCCGGGCTCGATAGCCATCCTCAGCATGAACTCGCCAAGCGCCAGTCGAGCGGCTCCGGCGGTACCTTTTCCTTCAAGCTTCACGGAGGCGAATCCGCCGTATTCCGCCTTTTGGGTAACTGCCGCGTGTTTGCACTGGCGGAGTCGCTGGGCGGAGTCGAGTCATTGATCGAGCACCCTACGACGATGACGCACGCCTCTATGCCGCGCGACGTGCAGTTGAAGATGGGGATTACACCCGATCTTGTCCGCATCTCGGTTGGCCTCGAAGATGTCAGCGATCTGATTGCCGACTTGGAGAGCGCCTTGGCGTAATGAATGGTGCGGGCACCTGGCACGGGTGGAGTGTTCGGCCGCTAGTCCCCAGAAGGCGGGTGTACCCCGTCCGTCGACCAGGGAGGGTTCTGGGGAGGATGGTACGCGTAGCGGGTCATAAACTCAGATATCAGGTTTCTGCTCACCGACCCCTCATCGGCAAGGGCTTTGATAGCGGCAAGTGCGATACTGAAGCGGTCCACCTCGAAGAATCTGCGCAGCTCCGCTCGCGTGTCGCTGCGGCCGAAGCCGTCGGTTCCCAGTGTGATGTAGCGCCGCGGTACCCAGGTTCGTATAAGGTCGGGGACCGCGCGCACATAGTCGGTGGCCGCAATCACCGGCCCCACGGCGGGGCCCAAGCATTTCTCCACCCATGAGATCTGGGGTTCCTGGGCAGGGTTGATTCGATTCCAACGTTCGAGTTCCAGGGCCCACCGGCGCAGCTCCGTGAAGCTCGTGACGCTCCACACGTCGGCAGCAATATTCCAATCGCGCTCAAGAAGCTCGGCGGCGGCAAGTGCTTCCCGCAGGATAGTCCCAGATCCCAACAGTTGAACGCGCGGAGACCGTCCACAGCCGTTACCAGGTGCAAGGGAGAACTTGACCGCCGTATAAGCCCGTGCCAGCTCTGGTCTCTCACTACCGCTGGGGCCTGCTTCTGCTACGTCGCTGATGCGTACACGATGCATCCCCCGGATGATGCCCTCTTCCGCCCCTTCCGGCATGGGAGGATGAACGTAATTCTCGTTCATCAGCGTCATGTAGAAGAATGCATCTTCCTGCCGCTCGAGCATCACTTTCAAACCGTGTGCAAGAATGACGGCGACTTCGTATCCAAAGCACGGATCGTAGGCCCGGCAGGTCGGAACGGTCGAGGCAATCAGATGGCTGGTGCCGTCCTGGTGCTGCAAACCTTCCCCACATAGCGTGGTGCGACCTGCGGTGGCGCCCAGCAGGAAACCGCGCGCCCGTGAGTCAGCCGCCGCCCAAATCAGATCGCCAACCCGCTGGAATCCAAAAACCGAGTAATAGATGTAGAAGGGGATCATCGGAAGCGAGTGGTGGCTGTAGGCTGTGCCGGCGGCGATCCAGGATGAAAGCGCGCCCGCTTCGGTGATCCCTTCTTCCAGGATTTGTCCGTCCCTCGATTCCCGATAATGAAGAAAGTTATCGCGATCCGCCGGCTCATACAGTTGACCACAGTGCGAGTAGATCCCGATGGTTCGGAACAGCGCTTCCATGCCGAACGTCCGCGCTTCGTCCGCCACGATCGGAACGATGCGTGGCCCTAAGGCGCGGTCCTTGAGAAGGGCGCTTAGCATGCGGACGAAGGCGATGGTGGTCGACATCTCGCGATCTTCCGGTTCAAAGACGAACTTCGCAAATTCTGTTGTCGCTGGCGTTCCCAGACTGCGCGTTCGCGTGGCGCGGGCGGGAATGGATCCACCGAGCTTTCTGCGGCATTCGTAGAGATAGGATATTTCCGGACTGTCGGCGGGAGGGCGATAGAACCGCGCGTTGTCAACATCGTCGTCAGATAGAGGCAATGCGAAGCGATCACGAAAGGATCGCAGCGCATCGTTATCCAGCTTTTTCTGCTGGTGCGCAGCCATTCGACCCTCCGCCCAGCGGCCCAGTCCATATCCCTTTTTGGTGTGCGCGAGGATGACGGTCGGCTGGCCCCGGTGCCGCATCGCCGCATCGAACGCCGCATGGATCTTGATAGGATCGTGACCTCCCCGCGTGAGACTATTAATTTGGGCGTCAGACAAATGGGAAGCGAGTTCGCGCAGTTCCGCGTATTTATTGAAGAAGCGCTCGCGATTGAAAGTGGCGTCATGGGCAGCGTAACTCTGCATCTCTCCGTCCATGGTCTCGCCCAGCCGGCGCAAGATGACCCCGTGCTGATCTCGAGCGAAGAGATCATCCCAATCGGAACCCCACAGCACCTTAATAACGTTCCAGCCCGCCCCGGCAAAAACTCCCTCCAACTCTTGCACAATCGAACTGTTGCCGCGGACGGGTCCGTCCAGACGCTGCAAGTTACAGTTCACAACGAAAATCAGATTGTCCAGATTCTCGCGTGCTGCCAATGCTAAACCCGCTAGCGACTCCGGTTCATCCATCTCGCCGTCGCCGACGAACGCCCATACCGTGCGATCGCTGGAAGGCGCTAACCGGCGATTGGTCAAATACCGCATGAACCGAGCCTGGTAGACTGCGGTGATGGCGCCCAGCCCCATGGACCCGGTCGGAAACTGCCAGAAATTCGGCATGAGCCATGGATGAGGGTAGGAAGACAGACCCTTGCCGCCCACTTCGCGGCGGTAATTGGCGAGATTTTCTTCCGTCAGCCGCCCCTCGAGGAACGCTCGGGAGTAGACACCAGGGGCGGAGTGCGGTTGAAAGAAAATGAGATCGGCCGTTCGTTCCGATGCTTCCTCTAAGCTGTCGCCATGGAAAAAATGGTTGAAACCAACCTCGAACAGCTCGGCCGCCGATGCGTAACTCGATAGATGCCCGCCGAGCTCGGCGCTTTGGCGATTGGCGCGAACCACCATGGCCAAAGCATTCCAGCGGACGAGAGCAGTGATCCTGCGCTCGAGTTCCAGGTCTCCAGGGTAGCTTGGCTCGTCGCCATGCGCGATGGTGTTGCAGTAGGGTGTGTTGAGTAAGGTGCGGACTT
>Ga0207101_1144_pt1 | contig 12076 bp, 7 predicted proteins | sample Alteio_BWMinHeat_83_FD_153581 | JGI IMG/M metagenome (GOLD analysis project Ga0207101, IMG submission 153581) | Enriched cells from forest soil in Barre Woods Harvard Forest LTER site, Petersham, Massachusetts, United States -... | ecosystem: Environmental > Terrestrial > Soil > Temperate forest >...
TCACGCATCAGTATTCACAGGCATGGTTTGATTTCCGGAACAAGCGTGATGCCTACACCGATTATTTTGAGAATTCCGTGAAAGCCACCAAGGCTCACAAGCTTTTCTGCTTGTCCTTGCGCGATCGTTTTCCGGATTATAGCGAGAATCTCTGGGGCATCAGCGCCTCGGATTATGCGAAGGGCTACACCGCCTGGGGCGGTCCGCCGCCTCAGGGCCCAATCGATGGAAGCATTGTCCCTTGCGCGACCGCCGGTTCTTTGCCGTTTCTCTTCGACGACTGCATCCGGGTCCAGCGAAATCTCCGCGGACGTTACCGCGAGAAGGTCTGGACAAAATACGGCTGTGTCGACGCCTTCAATCCACTCACGGGCTGGTATGACGCTGACGTGCTCGGCATCGATCTCGGCATCACCATGCTGATGGCCGAGAACCACCGCACAGGTTTTGTGTGGGAACAGTTCATGAAAAATCCAGAGGCGAGGCGCGGCATGGAACTCGCGGGATTCCATGTAACCGATGCCAAGACCGCCACGGCCTTGGCTCCAAAGCGAAATGAGCTTCCATCCGGATCAGGGACGTAAAACCATCACGCCAGACTTGCGAAGACGCCAACTCCTGGCCACCCTGGCGAACGTGGCAGGAGCTTCTTGCCTCGGAAGCCTTGCGCTGTTCTTGCCAGGTTGTGGCGGCGGCCAGAGCGCCGCGCCGCCGCCACCTCCCGGAGATGGCTACCCCGGCACGGACGATCAACTCCTCGAGGAAATTGAAAAAGCAGGCTTCCTCTATTTTTGGGAGCAGGCCGCTCCATCGACCGGCCAGGTAAAAGATCGCGCTCTGGCCGCTGGCAACGACACCAGAATTGTTTCCAGCATTGCTGCGACGGGCTTTGGCCTGACCGCCCTCTGCATCGGCGCCCAGCGCGGCTATCAGCCGAGTGCCGACATCTCTGCCCGCGTGCGCACCACCCTTTCCTTCCTCCTCAATCAACTCCAACCGCAAGGCCAAAACGGCTTCTTCTTTCACTTCGTTGACATGAATACCGGTGCGCGCGCATTTACTTCCGAAGTTTCCTCCATCGATACCGCGATTCTCCTGTGCGGCGTGCTGACCTGCCGCGAGTATTTTCCCCAGGACGCGCAAATCCCCAATCTTGCGACGCAAATCTACTCCAACGTCAATTTCGCATGGATGCTCAACGGCGGCGCTACTCTCTCCATGGGCTGGACACCCGAGAATGGCTTTCTCCCCACTCGTTGGGACACTTACAGCGAACTGATGATGCTCTATCTCCTGGCCATCGCCTCACCCACGAATCCCATACCTCCGTCCAGCTGGGCCGCTTGGGTGCGCCCAACGTTCACCTATCAAGGCACGACCTACATCTCTTCCGGCGCGCCGCTTTTCACTCACCAGTATTCCCACGCCTGGTTTGATTTCCGGAACAAAAAGGACGCCTTCGCCGACTATTTCCAGAACTCCATCACTGCCACCATGGCGCACCGCCTCTTCTGCCTTTCGCTCGCGCCGCAATTCTCCGACTACAGCGCCGATCTATGGGGCATCTCCTCTTCCGATACCGCCAAAGGTTACGTAGCTTGGGGCGGCCCTCCCGCGCTGGGCCCTATCGACGGCAGCATCGTGCCCTGCGCAACGGCGGGCTCGCTCCCTTTTGATTCCGCGCAAGCCATCCACGTCCTCCGCTGGATTCGCGGGCACCATCGGCAGGCCTGGCAGCGCTACGGCTACGTCGACGCCTTCAATCCCCTCACCGACTGGTACGACCCCGACGTCATCGGCATCGACGTGGGGATCTCTGTCTTAATGGCAGAGAATCAGCGCACTCAATTCGTCTGGAATACCTTCATGAAAAATCCCGAGGCACAATCCGCGATGCAGCTGGCGGGATTCCAACCCGCTTAACGGGCAAACCCACTCTTCGTTAGGAACTTCTGGCTGATCCTTTCCTCGATTACATCTTCAAGCGCCTTGAATGCCTTCACCCTCGACAATCGTTATATAGCGGTCGAGCGGAAGTTCGGTGAACACTTCGACCTTTGAGCTGGGCAGCGGCCACCGAATCTCCAATTTGTCGACCTTCGTTCGCTTCCCGATCCCCAGCACCTCCCGCGGATCATGCGCCGACAGAAAACTTCCGCCCCCCACCTTCAACCGCGCTCGTTTCAAATCACCGGCCTGCCAGCTGATCCGTGCGCCGATCGCATCTGGATTTGACTTTTTCCCGCGAAGCCGCAATCCCAGCCAATGATTTCCCTGCGCCGCAACGTTCTTCAGCAGTACGGGCGCCCCGTCGTTCACCGCCACCAGGACGTCCACAGCGCCATCATTGTCAAAATCACCGATGGCCATGCCCCGCGCGGCGAAGTCTTCCCCGAAGACCGGTCCCGCCAAGGCACTCACGTTTTCCAGGCTCTTTCCGTTGTTGTGGAAAAGCAGCAACGGCTCTTTGTACATCACGTGGCTGGAATGTTCCTCGATCTTGTCGTCCGGATGCCCATTGGCGATAAACAGGTCCACGTTCCCGTCATTGTCGTAATCGAAGTACTTCACGCCCCACCCGCTCATTAGCAGCGTCGTCCGGCCGAGTCCTATTGGCCCAGCCAGGTCCTCGAACGTCAGGTCGTGGTCATTTCTGTATATGGAGTACATCTCCTGGTCCACGTTGGTGACGAACAGGTCTTGCCAGCCATCTTGATCGAAATCTGCCGAGTCCACTCCCATCCCGCCCCGCTCCCGGCCGTCCTGGCTGAAGGCCACGCCGGCTTCCAAGGCGATTTCCGCGAATTTTCCATTTTTCTTGTTCAGATACAAATAATTCTGCACCGTGTCATTAGCGACGAATAAATCCATCCACCCGTCGTTGTCGATGTCCGTGGCCACAACGCCCCAGGCTTTCCCCAAGGACTTGCCGATGCCTGATTCCATCGAAACATCTTTAAACGTCCCGTCGCCGTTGTTGTGAAAAAGCCAGCTGCGCGCCGGCGGATAACTTCGCGGGCTGCAGTTGTACCGTTTTCCGGTGTGCTCGTTGCCACAGAAGATGTGTTTCGACTTGTCAAAATCAGCGAACCGGCAGACAAACAGGTCCAGCTTCCCATCGTTGTCGTAGTCAAACCACACCGCGCTGGAAGACCATCCGGGCGCGGCCACTCCCGCCTTTTCTGTCACGTCCGTGAAGGTCCCGTCTCCATTATTGTGGTACAGAATACTTCGCCCGTATTGCGTGACGTATATGTCCGGCCGCCCGTCTCCATCATAGTCGCCCACTGCTACGCCCATTCCGTATCCACCGGCTGCCACTCCCGCTTGCTCCGTTACATCCGTGAACGTGCCATCGCGGTTGTTCTTGTACAATGCGTTTCGCAGCGGAGGCTTCGGATCGTAAAAATCGCACCGCCCGCTGTTCACCAGGTAAATGTCCATCCAGCCGTCATTGTCGTAGTCGAGAAATGCGCAGCCCGCTCCCGTGGTTTCGGGTATGTAGTATTCTGGCGAACGCCCATTCACATGCCGCCACGAGATCCCGCTTTTCGCAGCCGGTACTTCCTCAAAGAGCGGCCGTTTTGTTTCCTCGGGCTTGCCCATTCTCCCGGCTAACTTTCCCAGAAAAGGCCGGACATCCAGCAGCGGCCAGCCCGCAGAAACGCCCAAGCTCGCGCTTAAGGCCCGCAAGAAATCCCGCCGCGTGAAGCCGGCTTTGCCTTCAGACCGCTTACGGAAGGGGATCCAGTTGGAAGGAAGCCTCACTGGTGGAGTTTCTCTTTGTCGAGGGTTCGCACTTGTTCTCCATAGATCTTCGGGCCGGGTTGTTTTGCCGCCTCCGCGCTCAACCGTGCAAATTCTGCGCGAGCTTTGGCGGCCTCTGGTTTTCGGCCCACTCGCGCATACGCATTCCCGAGCGAAAAATACACTCCGGCTTCATTCGGAAACGACTTCTGAGCGATTTCAAGGTCCGGAATCGCCCCCGCTGCGTTTCCCGTATTCAACCGCAGCACTCCCACGATGTAATGAGCAAACGGCAGCCCCGGCGCCAGCTTGACCGCTTCTTCCGCATACTCTAGCCCGCCCTGCGAATCCACCAATTGCCAGGCCGCCGCAATCTCCAGCATCGAATTTACATTTTTCGGATCGCGCTTCAGCTCCAGTTGAAATTCCTGGACGGCTTCGTCGGTCTCATGCGCTTCCAGCAGCAGCCTCCCAAAGGCAAAATGCAGATTCGGATACTCCGGGAATTCGCTCGTCAACTCCGCGTATTTCTGTTTCGCCTGTTCGAACTCGTTCGCCGTAAGCAGTACTTCCGCCTCTCCCGCTCGCTCAACGACGCTGGCGCCGGGCGTGCCTTCTGGGGGTGCATCCTGGGGCTTCATCAGAAGCGCCGCCAGTCCCAGCCCCGTGGTCAATTCCTTTGTCCGCACCCGGTCTCTCGCCAATTGTCCCAATGTTTCTTTTGCCGCTCCGTATTTTCCCGCCCGCAGCTGCAGCACTCCCAGGTGATACAGCGCCACCACGCGCAGCCGCTCGTCCTTCACAACTCCCAGCCGCGCCGCATCCAGCAAGTTCTTCAGCGCCAAGGCGTCTTTTCCCAGCTCAAACTGGCACAAGCCCAGCATCGCGTGCGCCGTCCCGTTTGCCGGATCCAATGCGATCAATCTTGCAAAATCTCGCTCCGCCTTTCCGTAATGGTCCTGGTCATATTCGAGCGTGCCCAGTGACCACCAGCCCTCGATCCACCGCGGTTGCAGCGCCAGGGCTTTCGTATACAGGGCTGCGGCTTCCTCCAGCCGGTCGGCATCGCGCGCCTCGGCAGCTCGCTTGGAGAGCGAGTCAAAGCTCGCCGGTGCAGGCTTCGCTTGCGCCCAGGCGTTCTCGGGAATAAGACACAGAAAGATGGGGAGCGACAACAGGCCAAGAAACCATAGCCCCTGTCCGGAGAAGGCCCTGGGAGAAGTCTTCTGCAAGCCTGGGGAATGGAAGAAGTACCTAAACACCCGAATAGTGTAAATGCAAAGCTGCCAACGAGTCAGCTTCCCGGGGTCGGGAAAACTCGTTGGCAGCCTCGCGCTTGTACAGCCGGCAACGCGGCGGGGTAAGGCCGCGCCGCCGGAAAGGGTTAGAAGCTGAATCGTGCCTGCAGTTCAATCGTGCGCGATCCCAGCGCGGCTTGCGCCTCGCCAAAGTGCGAGTTAAAGATGTCATTCTGTATGTCGGATCTCAGATTGAGCTTGTTGAACAGGTTGTAGAAGTTGGCGCGGAACTCCAGCCTAGCGTTTTCCCCGATGATCTTGAAAGTCGGCAGACCAAACGCTTTGCTCAGAGTTGCGTCCACATCGAAGTAGCCGGGTCCGGTAAACAAATTCCGCGCAATCCCCGGAAAGGTCGGTAAGGGTCCAAACCCCTGTTGACCGGTCGGACATTTCGCAACCGGCGGGTTGGGGAAGAGACAATCAAACAAAGTTCCGGGAGGAGCCGTGGGAGGCGTGAAGAACGCCTGTCCACCGTTAGGATTGGAGGCATTACTTCGATAGTTCGGCTTGAACCCGCCCTTGTACGCTGCCGGAAGCAAGCTGCCGGACCCGGCGTCTCCTGAGGAGCCGCCCGCAAACTGTCCAAAGTTGAAGACCGGATCAAATCCGCCGGTGATTTCATTGTTGCTGTACACCGGCGTCCAGGGGAACCCGGTGTGCGCGTTCAGAATCCCGGACACGCTCCAGCCTCCCACAACCTTTTCTCTCCAATCGTGGCTGCCTCGGAAGATCCTCGGGGACCAGACGCCGTACATCTTGAAAGCGTGGCGGACGTCGTAATCGGATGTGGCAAAGCCTGTTGCCAGGTTCCATTGGTAGAAGCCGCCCGCGTAGGCGTTCGAGCCGGAGTCCATGCTATGGCTCAGCCGGTACTGGGTATCCAGTTGGAAAGAATTGCTGAAATTATGCTTCAGCTCCAAGAGCAGAGCGTTGAAGCGTGCCCCGCCGTCATCCGCATAAAGGGTAATGCCGGAGACATTCGGGTTGAACGGGATTCCGGCTGCGGCGCCAACGTTGTAGAGGTTATAGTGCTCCGTCAGGTGCCGGGTCGTACTTCCCTGATATCCGATCGAACCCACCCACTGGTGGCCCAAATCGTATTCTCCACCCAGCGTGTAGTGGTACGTGTAGGTTGTCGGCCAGGGGTTTGAGAGTGCAGTCAGGTCCACTCGGCCGGTGGTCGGAAGATTGTTCGGGCCAAATGTCACAATGGCGTTCGGATTTGCCGCATACCCGTTCGGATTGTGGACGTTCGACGGGAAGCTGCCGATGTATTGGAGCGGGCACTTCGTTGTATCCAATTGCCCCGTCGGACATGAAAAATTCGGGTTGTTGTCCACGAACGGCGGATTGAAACGCACGTCCAGTGAATTGGATTGCGAGATGCCGTTAAATGCAACGCCGAAGCCGCCGCGTAGAACGAGCCGGCCTCCGAAATCGTGCCGGGCAAGCTCTCGCGGACTCCAGGCAAAACCGAGCTGAGGGCCGAAGTTCGTTTTTTGGGCATCGTACTGGTTGCCGCCCGTGCGGACACTCATGTTGGTGAACTTATTGGCCCCGCTGCCGAACACCACGGTCGCGAGTTTGCCGTTCTTCTCCGAAATCGGCCCAAAATACTCCCAGCGCAGGCCGGCAGTCACCGTTAGGTTGGACTTCACCTTGTAATTGTCCTGAAAGAAAAGCCCCACGAGGTTGTTTCGCAGGTCCTTGCGCAGTGCAGACGGCACTCCGGTCACGGGATCGGACTGGGCGTTCTCCTGTATCGGCGCATCGTTTAGGAAGTCCCAAATGTTGTTGAAGGTGTAGCCGGGACGATCGGCCCAGAAAGGAGCATCAACGGAGAGCAAGCGGGTAAACTCTCCTCCCATCTTCATCGTGTGCGCTCCATGAACTTTGGTGAGCACATCCTTCGCAGCGTATGTCCATTGGTCGAAGCCGTTGAACGAGCCGATCCCGTACCCTTGGATTGGTTGGCCGCTCCCGCCAACTAGGCTGCCGGTAGTGTTAAAGCTGACTTGCGGCAGACCCCACGGGGCGTTGGGGTTGCTTGCGAGGTCCTTGTTGATCCAGCCCGCGGCATTGACGCGCGCTTCGTTGATCAACGTGGGGCTGAACGTGTGATCCCACAGCGCCGTTGCCGCGCGGTTCGTGTAGGTGGAGTTGAACAAGTTCATCAGCCGGTCGCCATTCCCATTGATGCCCGTGCTGGAGTTCGGCACGTAGTAGATGCTGAAGGCGATTAAGTCTTTGCTCGTGGCATTGAAATCCACACGGCCGTTATACTGCCTGTGGCTGCTTAGATTGGGTTCGACCGTGTTCTGAATGAAAGCGATGTCCGGCGTGGTCGTCAAGTTATTGGAGCCGCCTTGTCCGTTACCACCGGTGCCATAGTCGATTTCCGTGCAATTCATGGTGACGGGGTCAACGTGGTAGCAACCGTTGTACGCCCCATCGCGCGTTCCGACCGCAGCGGTCAGAGGGGAGCCGATGTTCAGCCCTTGGCCCGCGATTTGGCTGCAGTTAGCCACCGGATGATTGGTGTCAACGTGTGCTGCATCGGTCAAGCCGATGTCGGCGCAGGTCTTTTCCACGAACGTACCGCCGTTGGGAGCAACCCCTGGAAAGCTAAGGAATTTCGCAGCGTTTGTTGCGGAACCGGCCAAAGCACGGAATTGCGATGTCTCGTAGAATCCACCAGCGGTTCCCTGTTGCGCATTGTTGCCGATTGTCTCATAGGAGAAAAACACAAAAAGCCGGTTGCGCAGGATGGGTCCCCCGGCCGAGCCTCCCCAGTCGTTGAACCGGCTGGCATCTCTCACATTGCCACCGTTATACCCGTTGTACTTCGTGAAGGCGTCCAGCCCCGGGCGGTGCGCCTTGAGATAAAGACTGCCATGATACTGGTTCGTCCCGTTCTGGGAGATGATCTGAACCTGCGCCCCGCGGTATCGCCCATTTTCCGCGTCGTAGTTGTCCGTGATAATCTTGACTTCCTTGATCGAGTCCTCATTCGGCGTGACCACCGACGTTCCACCCCAGGTGACGCTTGTCGTTCCCACGCCATCGATCTGGTAATTGTTTTCGCCCGTTCGAGCGCCGCCCGCGGTGACCTGCCCGCCGTTTTCAATCTTGAAGACCCCGTCCGTTCCACCCGTGCCGCCGATCGTGGTGCTGGGCAAGTTTTGTGTGCCGCCGCCCGCACCCTGTGCGCCATCGCCGAAAGCGCCGGGGGCCAATTGCAAAAGTTGGAAGGGATCGCGGCCAAACGACGGCAGTTTCTGGAACTCCGCAGCCGTCACCGTGCCGGAAAGATTGGAGGTCTCCGTATCAATGAGCGGCGTGGAATCGCCGTTCACGGTGATGCTTTCCGTCACCTGCCCGACGTCGAGCTGGATATTCAAGGCGTTGGCCTGCTCTGCAATCACGCCAACATTCTCGAGAACCTTTTTCTTGAATCCTGCCTTCTCCACCGTCACGGAATATTTGCTGGGAGGAAGCGCATTGAAGTTGTAAATCCCGTTTTCGTCCGTGCTCGCTGTGGAAACTTGGTTCGTTTCAAGGTTCCTCAGCGTGACCGTGGCTCCGGAAACTGCTGCGCCCTGGGAATCGGTCACCGTCCCCTGAATGCTCGCTCGGTACTGCGCCTGTGCTGCAGCCACAAGAAACATGGTGCAAATCACCAACACAATAGCCCTCAGAAAAATGCTGGATAGTTTCATTTCTGCGCTCCTTCACCCCAAAAGAATTCGCGAAGGGCCCGACACCCTCAGCTAAATCGGTTAACTACCTTAATTTGGCCGCGAGTATAGCTACCTGAATTTTGAATGTCAACGATTCTTAATTTGATTCCTCAAACCGGCTCGATTGTCTGCCCAACGCCATCCCCATTCTTGCGCTTTCAGAAAGGAGTCAAATCCCCTCAATATGGCTTCTCAGATCGCTCAGAAAACAAATCACTTAAAATTTACCTTGACAGGAACGGTACCTATCTGGTAACGTCAGTCGTGATTCCCAGCCACTACCCTTGCCGATCCGCTCTGTCTCGTCACTGTCACGAGATTTTCTCCCCAACTCTTTTAGAATCTGCGCTCACAAATCGTGACGCCTGCAACTCCTTTAGAATCCGCTCTTGCGAAAACTCCCAGGTGGCGTCTTCTCTTGCCCTCAGTCTCACGTCACATGAGACACTTTCGCGCGATCAGCTCCTTTGCAAACCCTTTTTTTTCAATGCCCTGCAAACTCTCCAAAGTTCCAAATCCTGTAAGTCCTTTGCTTGCCACTCTTACGAAAACTGCCGGGTGTACACCAAAGATTCCCATTCTGGAACTCACCCCTCAACTTTCGTCTCTCTTCCCCATTCCTGTTCTAGAATCGTCCGGGCGCCCATCGGATTATCTGTGGGCGGTCCTGGCACAACACCTTCTCGGAGGAATTCGTGACTTCGAGCGACACTTTCGACCTTGTCGTGATCGGCTGCGGCCCTGCCGGCGAAAAGGGCGGTGCCCAGGCCGCCTACTTCGGCAAACGTGTGGCCGTCATCGAACGTGCCGGGCACATGGGCGGAAGCTGCATCAACACCGGCACTGTTCCCAGCAAGACCCTTCGCGAATCCGCGCTCTATTTCTCCGGACTCAAACAGCGCGGGCTCTACGGTATCGATTATTCCCTGAAAGAGAATCTCACCGTCCACGACTTCATGCACCACGAGCGCGAAGTCGTGGAAATGGAGCGCAATCGCATCCTGAAAAATCTCGCGCTTCACAAGATCGAGCTCCTCCGCGGCCAGGCCTCTTTCGAAGACGCGCACACCGTTGCCGTCGCTGGTCCAACCGGCACGCGCCGCATCAAAGGCGAAGTCATTCTGATCTCCACCGGCTCCAAGCCGCATCGCCCTTCCGAAATCGCCTTCGACGATATTCACACGTTCGACTCCGACACTTTTTTGCAGATGGACCGTATTCCGAAAAGTCTCGCCATCATTGGCGGCGGCGTCATCGGCTGTGAATATGCTTCTATTTTCAAAGCCCTCGGCGTCGATGTCACTCTCGTCGACGGACGCGACCGCCTTCTTCCGTTTCTCGACAACGAAATTTCCGATCGTCTGCGCGATCGCCTTGCCGCTCTCGGCATGCATTTCTGGTTCAACGAGCGCCCCGTCAAAACCGAAAACTCCGCAACCGGAGTTCGCCTCACCATGAAGAGCGGAAAAGTCCTCGCAACCGATGCCGCGCTCTTCGCCGCCGGACGCCGCGCTGCCGTGGATGGCCTCGCCCTCGAAAAAGCCGGCCTCGCCATCAACGAGCGCGGCTACATCGCCGTCGACGAACACTATCGCACCGCCGTTCCTCACATCTACGCTGCGGGAGATGTGATCGGTTTTCCCGCGCTCGCTTCCACTTCGATGGAACAAGGCCGCGTCGCTGTTTGCCACGCCTTTCACCTCAAGTACAAAGAGCGCGTCGCCTCGCTTTTGCCGATGGGCATCTACACCATTCCGGAAATCTCCGCTGCGGGAGAAACCGAGGAATCCTGCAAGGAAAAGAAAATCGATTACGTCGTCGGCCGCGCTCTCTACGAAAACAACGCGCGAGGACACATCGCCGGCGATACCGCGGGCCTGCTCAAATTAATTTTCGCCCGCGCCGATCGAAAGCTTCTCGGCGTCAGCATCATCGGCGAAAATGCCACTGAGCTCATCCATATCGGCATGATGGTCCTCGACAATGGCTTAACCATCGACGAATTCATCGAACAGGTTTTCAACTACCCCACTCTCAGCGAACTCTACAAATACGCCGCCTACGACGGCCTCGGAAATCTCGCCGGCCACAAACTCCGCGAAGGGTGAACCGTGCATGATGCCACGAACATCAAAACTCATTCTCGCCGCCGTCTCCCTCATATTTATTGTCGTAGCAATCTCGCTTTTCACGGCAGCTCGGTCGCAGTCATCCACTGGTTTGGAAAAACCAAGTGCTCTTCCTCAGCCGCGCTCCTACCTCGGCTTCGACCGCAACGATTACCCCGGCGACGCTGCTGTTCCGATTTTGCGCAAATCCTTTTCCTTCACGGGCTACTGGCTCAGCCCGCCTCCCCGCGCAAAACAAAATTCTTGGACAGGCAAACGCGAGCTGCTTCGTTCCCAAGGATTTGGATTTGCATTACTTTTCGCCGGACCTGCTTCCGGGAAATTGCGCGACGAACCCTATACGCTGAAGCGCGTCGCCGAGGATACGCAGGCGGCCGCAGATGCCGCGCGCCGCGAGGGTTTTCCTTCCGGTTCCATCATTTTTTTGGACGTAGAAGAGGGCGGCCGATTGCCCAGCACTTACTTCACCTATCTAAAACTTTGGGCCTCCGAACTCGCGCGCCTCGGCTTTCGAGCCGGCATTTATTGCTCCTCCATCCCGATTGATGAAGGCGAAGGCCTGACGCTGATCACATCCGACTTCATCCGTGCGAAGATTGCGCCAGCGGAACTCGTCTATTGGGTTTACAACGATGCTTGCAGACCATCGCCAGGCTGCGTCGTCCCGCGAAATCCTCCGCGGCCTTCGCAAAGCGGCATCTCCTACGCGAAGGTCTGGCAATTCGTTCGTTCCCCGCGCGACAAAGAAACCGCCGTTCATTGTTCGGGTTATGCCAGAGACGGCCACTGCTATGCCCCCGGCGATACCGCCCACACTTGGTTTCTCGACATGAATGCGGCAACTTCTCCCGATCCTTCCGGCGCTGCAAAATGATAAGCCAGCAAAAAACAAAAAGAGGCGGATTTGCATCCGCCTCTTCACTTTTGCGTTGGAGCAGCAAATTAGACTTGCGCCAGGCCGCCGTCGACGGTCACTTCGGAGCCGGTCATGAATGAAGCATCCGCCGAGGCCAGGAATGCAACCGCACCAGCGATCTCCGAAGGCTGTCCGATTCGCTTCATCGGCACTTTGGCTACCACGTCACGTACGAATTGGTCGATCTGTTCCTTCGGCAATCCGGTGCGCGCAAACCCCTCAGGAGTCTCAATCGGGCCCGGACTG
>Ga0207101_1153_pt1 | contig 12075 bp, 12 predicted proteins | sample Alteio_BWMinHeat_83_FD_153581 | JGI IMG/M metagenome (GOLD analysis project Ga0207101, IMG submission 153581) | Enriched cells from forest soil in Barre Woods Harvard Forest LTER site, Petersham, Massachusetts, United States -... | ecosystem: Environmental > Terrestrial > Soil > Temperate forest >...
TTCAGGAATACATAAAGAAGAAAACGGAAATCCGAGTTAATGTAATAGGATCAAAAATTCATGCAGTGGAAATATACTCCCAAGAAAGTGACAAAACAAAACATGATTGGAGACATTATGATGATTTCGATAAAACACCATATGTTTCATTTAATCTTCCTCAGCAGATCTCTGAAAAACTAAAGAGATTAGTCAGAGGCATGAACTTAAAATTTGGTGCAGTAGATCTTATACGTACTCCGAATAACGAGTTTGTATTTTTAGAGGTAAACGCTAATGGTCGCTGGTGGTGGATACAAGAATTAACAGGTGTCAACATAGCCAAAGACATTGCAATTAACTTGAGTAAGGTTAGTGAGTCATAGATGGATAAAAAAACAGCAATCAAGTCTATTCAAAATCAAATCACTGAAATTAAACATCTACAACGTGGTACTCGATTCTCATCTGAACATATAAAATGGTGGACTGACACACTTTATTTGCTAGAAGATATTTTCGGAGAAAATTCTAGAATATATCTGAGTTTTGCTAATTTATCATGGCATCCAAGCGGTAGTTTTGTAGCTGATGTGTATTCAATGGAACAAGTATTTGATAAAAAAAGAGAAGAAGCGTTTTTATCCGCTCTTGAAAGAGCAAGAGGCATTTTAGAGTCTGGAATAACACGGATCAAAGGCAAGGGAATTAAGAATGTATATGAAGGAAAAAATCCTACAAAACAATCTAGTGATATAGTTAAAATTATCTCTTTAATGGATACCAAACTCAGGAAAGCATTACACAATAAACCTGAAAAAGAAAAAGAAGTACAAGATGCTATGGAAACTCTGTTCATTGGAGCTGATCTCGATAAGGAATTTACACGTGAAAAAGAAAATCTTGTGTATTCTTCCAAAACATACATTCCCGACTTTGTTTTCAATCGAATTAGTACGGTTGTCGAAGCAAAATTGTGTAATTCTCCTTCACGTGAAAAGGAAATAATTGCTGAAATAAATGATGACATAGTAGCCTACAAAACTAAATATGCAAACTTGATTTTTGTAATATATGATTTAGGGATAATTAGAGATCAGGATCGTGTGAGAAACAGTTTAGAAGAAAACGAACATGTTGTAGTAAGAATTGTGAAGCATTAATTAATCAAAATAATCAACATGTCGCCAATTCGACTGATTTGAATGTGGATATAACCATAAACATTATGCTCCAGTTCTAGTCAATATCAAATATGTCAAAATCCACACCAGAAGATGATGTAAATGATCTCATCGAAGATTGTGATACAATTATTGAATTACTAAAAAAGAAACGAACAGAACTTGGACGTTGGAGTATTGGTGGTGAGAGCTGGCCTGAAATTAATCTAACCAATGACGACATTTCATTTTTAACATCCACATTAGATGCAAATGGAAAAACGGTTGCTAAGATAAGAATATTTGCAGATAAACTAGGGAATGAATTTCCACGACTTGCACAGCAGATTGTAGATGCCCATGCAAGAGTATTTTATACTGCTACTGCAATGGAACAGGGACGAATTCATCAAACAGACTATGGTAAAATTTGGAATCAGATAGATCCATTAAAACAAAGTTTGCTTAATTTTGAAAGCCATTATAGGATACAAAAATCATACAGTTCTGTAAAATATGATTATGACAAGATTACTACTGGATCTTCTGGTAGAATCCATTGGGGAAAACTTGGAGTAATTCTTGCAATAATTGGAATAGTTGTAACTGTAGTTGTAGGTTATTATTTCTACGCAATCCAAAATGAACACAACCAGCATTTGATCAACAGAACTGAACAACTTTCAAAGACTGGTAATCCAACTATTACAATGGTAAAAATTGAAAATGTAAATGTCACTGGTCGAATTGCTAATGTAAAAATTGGTGCACAATGGGAACAAGGAAATAGTTTCACTTCTATGAAAACGAGCTGGGGAGACAGTATGCCAATCACATCCAATCTTGGGGGAGACTGGCCCTTTTCCACAAATGAAATTACCAACAATGGCATAAGCAGTAGTTGGTACGTGGCAAAACACCTCTACCAATTTAATCAAGATTATCTTTTTACCATTGAATTTAACTTAACGAATGGACAAAGTTTCTCAGATTCGGCCAACATCCATACACAAGAATATCCTTCTCCACCCCCTCTAGTAGTAAACCAAATGATAATCAATTACAGATCCATCCATACTAGTTCCATGCCAAATGGATATGTCGTCTCAGTTTTTGTATTTGATCAGTTTGACGATCGATTGCCTAATGCCACAGTTTATCTGTCAACAGATGCTGGAGTTTTATCAAGCACTAATGCTGTTACAGACAGTAATGGCATTGCTTCGGTAAATATTGCTTCTCCTGCAACGGAATCTAGAATTTGGGCAAATTTAACTGCACGAGCAGGTGACATTAAACAAATATCACAAATCTTATTCAATCCTTAGTATTTATAATATTTACACACATTATAATTTTCATTCTTACTTTGATTCATACTTTAATTCTAGCTTTAGTATATAGTCAAACGATAGACTGCTGTCTATACCCCCTCGACATCATGGGATCAATGAAATTTGAACTGTCGTTGAAATAGTTTCAAATGATCTAAAAATGCTGCGAAGATTACTAGTTAATTTTTGACTTTTTCAACGGCGTGGAGCAACAAATCTCTTATCGGATTTAACGCAAATGGATTTTTTTTTGTAATTTGTTCTGCAAACTCTAACGCTACAATCGGTTTTGAACCACCTATCTCACTCTTAATCCTGTTGAAAATTTTTGCATCAATTTCCATCATCAAATGTTCTAAATCTTTCTTTTCTATAATAAAGATCGGACCATTTCCACTCACTCCGCTTTTTGTAATTGTACTCCATTTCTCCTTATGGAATACATCATTTTGTGCATCATTATCCGCCAAAATTATGTAGGTTATTTCATATGCGTCAAGATATTGCCTATACTTATCGAAGTTTGGTTTTCCATCCACACTAATAATGATAATGTCTTGTGCGTTCAGGTTCAATTTTTTATTATTCTCAAAAAATTGCGCAATTCCGGTCAACAGATTCTTGTCTGACTCTCCCTCCGTTAAGATAATACATTTTCCAAAAAATATCCTCATGTCAATTTGATACTTGAATTTTGGTCTGTTCTTTTCAAATGCAGTTTTTAATTTACCGGATAATGATTTTATGTAGCTGATCTGATTCTCCTTTTTTACATAATGTACCTGACCTTTTGCTTCAAACAATTCGTAATAAAGAAGTTCTGCTGAATGTGTGATTATGATGAACTGATTCTCATTTTTTGAATCCTCTAGATGTCTCATTACTGCACGCATCATTGGAGGATGAAGACTTGCAGCCGGCTCATCTAACATCACGACTGAATTTCTTATACCGTATGCTGTGGTGAGGAGATAAATGACTTCCTTTATACCAGACCCTACCTGATTTAGAGGGAAATGTTTACCTATTTTTTTATCGATGACAACTATTTTGGAATATTTTGGTCTCCTAATTGAAGACGGAGCCCAAATGCTATGTCTTCTTTCACCTTCGTATTCTAGAAGAATGTCAATACTTAGTTTTTCTAAATAAAATATTTCTTCAAACGCGCCTCTAATTTTATCAAATTTTTCTATATCTGAGTATTTTGGAGAATTTTTAAGACTAAACAAAAACTGTGGTAAATTACTACCATCATCATTAAGTTCGTCCACAAATTCTAAACTCTTTGACATTGCTTGCGATTCAAGTGTTTCATTAAACTCGGTATCAGGATTTGGGTTTTGAGCATAACCAGACGAAATGAGTCTAAGATCTTTAGCACAGTCCAGCAAGGTTCTTGAAAGCCCCCCTCTACTTTCAGACGAATAAAGTATTCCTCTTTTCATGATAGTGCCAAAAAGTTCTGTAAATGAAATCTGTTGGTTTGAGTCTAATGATAAACCTAGAAATGAATAAAGATCCCTCAAAGTTTGTTTAGCGTTGTCTGACATGTTAGAATTTTGATCATGTGTTATGTAATCCAAATCAAGGCGTCCATTTTTTACCGATTCAAAGATTTTAGAGATTTTTTCTTTAACGTTATCTGCTTTTGACAAATCACCGAGAATATCTTGCAATTTTTTATTTTCAGGTTTTGATGTGGGTTCGCCAACAGGAGGAATTTTGGTAGATACCATGAATCCAGAATAAATACGATTAAAAAACTTTAAACCGGTTTTCTCAAACTCGATTATAACAAATGCTTCAGAACCATACCCAGCTATCTCACGCTGCCACGAGAGCGTGACGCATATTTCTTCAAATAGTTTCTTGAGAAGTTCCCTATTTTCAAATTGGTAAAATTGTGCATATCTATTTGATCCCTCTGCATAAAAACTCAGGAAATCTATGACAATATCTGGCTCATTACCTGTGAGTTTCAATTGAATTTCTAGAGAGGGATTTGAACCACCATACGAAATTTCTGAATCCTGTAATCGTTTTCTATAGTAAAAACTATCTATGAACAGTTTTAACACTCTAAAAAGATTGGATTTGCCTGAATTATTTGGTCCAACTATTACTGTATTATCAGAAAATTCTATACTAATCTCTTTTGCATAAGAGTATAAACCAGAACATTTCAAATTTCTCAGTAGTACCATACCTATCATTAATTTACCTAGTTTAAAATGATCGTTAAAAATCAAAAATTAAACTATTAGTCTGGAAATTTCAGAACGCATTTTTTTCATCAGTCATTTTGATGGTATTTTCATCGTGGTATTCTAGGTTTTTAGGAATTTTGTGATGTTCATAATGAAAGTTTTATTCAGCTAGGGTTGAACCGATGGCTAATCTAGGGTGTAAACCGTGATAAACCTATGCGTAAACCTATGGCTAGTTTTTAAAAATTAACATATCACGCATTATGTCACGCCTTTCGTGATATTTTGTTCGTAATGGGGTTCATCCAGATACATGACAATCGTGATATGAATTTTTTCTATTTATAAAATAAAAAAATAATTTTTCAAAAAATTAGTACAAGCCTTTCCGGTCTAAACTTTGATTTCTATTTTATTTTTTGCTAAAGATTCGTCAATTGAAATTTTAACTGGTTTAACATAATCTTTCATGACCTTTTTTATTACTTCAGGATCTACTTCATATGGTGTACCATCAGGGTAGACAATCTGAATTCCTAGATCCTTAACCCCATGTGCAAGCACTTGTAAGAACTGGTGATCATATTCGAATCTTTCTTTTATCGTTTCAATCTCTGCTTTTTCTTTTTCAAGCTTTCCTATTGTGACCTTTTGTCGCATCTTGTCAGATATTGTTAAATCAAAAACGGCCTTGGCAAACTCGGAAAAACATTCTTCCCTTGTAGGCTTGAGATAGCTTCCATCAAGACCCCTCTTGTGTGCCATCAGTTTCTCAGCTACGTTGGAATTAACATTATTATTTAATTTTAGAATGGTGTTGAATCGTTTTCTAAAACCATACACCATAGCCTTATCATACCTGTTTCCTGTCTTGATCCTCTCTATGCCAGCTTTACGTAATAGATTATAGATGATTCTAGTCAGACTGTCACCACTTAGATTGTCCTGTTTTATATTGTGGGCATCGGTCCTGTTGGAAAAAACGGGCGATTCTTCATTTAATACCTCCCCATTTAATTTTCTTGATTGGAAATATTCATGTAAAGCTTTTGAAGCTTCAGGCGTTAAAAATGCCCAATAGCCTGACTTTGACTTGTCATAGATCTTGATTGCTTTACAATTATCTGACATGTCAGCCAAGTGCTTCATCCTAAGTACGGGATCTACGATAGAGGCGGGTCTTACTCCTGTTGAGGCAAGAAAATGTATGATAGCCTTTGTCCTCAGACTGGTCGTACACTCTAACATTCTCTGAATGTCTTCTCTCGTAAACGGAACATCACCGCTTGATACATCATCATTAATTGGTATCAGCCTGTGAATGAGTTTCTTATTGTATGGTTTGTCGTTTATATCCAAAAAGAGTTCTATTGCACATAATTTTGCACGAATAGATGTTCCCCTCAATCCCTTTTCTGAATCGTGTATAATGTATTCTTTGAGCTTGTCCTGTAGCTCTTTTTGTTCAAGTTTTAAGATATCATCATATGTTTTCAATCCTGTAAATTTCACAAAGTCATAAAGACAATGACGATAGGTGCGAAATGTCTTCTGGGTTCTTATGGCACTTTTGAAGGTCTTAAAAGAAAAACCGGTCTCATAATCAGCATAAATTGTCTTATCCATACACAAAACGTAAGTGTATAATTTATTTAAATCTACAAAGTCTATCCGGACAGTTCCTTTATTATGGATTCCATGTCTGTTCTTGTTAAACCAATATGTTTCTTAGCATCTGTTCTTGAAATGATTTTTCCCGCTTGAAAGGCAATCATTGTAGGTACTGCCTGTATGTTGAATCTATCCCAAAGTGGATTTTCATCTTCGTTTACTAGTGCGGCTTTTTTCTGAATCTTCTCTGAATTGATTTCTTCAAAAATAGGTTTAAAATTTGCACAATATGGACACCAATCGGCGTAAAAGAGTACCAGTGTTTTTTGATCGCTTTTTAAAACCTTATTATCAAATTCCTCTGGTAATACATTTTCCATGTTTTGAATCTGTCCTCTAAAATATTTAGAGCTACCGAAAATGATTTTTTATTACAAAAATTATGCTAAACAATAGATATCAAGTTAACTCATTGGTTTGGATTGTATCTCAAGAACGCTCCCACTTTTCCTATACTAGATAACATTGCTCCATGTTCGGTTGAACCTGATATCACTTCTAATTTTGCACCTGTTTCCCCAGCAAGTAATGACAAATAATCCACAATGTCTCGTTCACTTGCTTCAGAGTCCATGCTCTTACAATTAGGACAAGGTGAGCTTAAAAGTTCCTGAGTTTTTTGTATTAGCTTGGGTCTTTCTAAAATCTCTGTTTGTACATTTTGGCATCTTCTACAAGTAACGTCAAGTTTGCGTAGATTCGTGTCATCAGTGATGAGTACTAGATTTACAACATTTTTTTTAAGAAGTTCAATTATATCCTTCAAACCGTATACTGCAAGTCCTCTTGAAAAATGAATTTCATGGAATAGTTTTTCGACAAGTTTCTTCTCTTCTACCATTCTGTAATCTGATAATACTTCCTGTGCTTTAGCAAATGCTTCACGGACTCCTTCTGAACCAGCATACGATGTATCAAGAGTTGCAATGATCATGTTTTGAAGTCTGTATTCAAGATACTCTTCTCTTATGAAGGTCTCTTTTGTTGGACCAGGACCAGAAATTACTAGCCCCTTTATGGGATAAATGTCAATGAAATACTCTCTTGTTGTGTGTGCAACTCTATTATAATATTCACCAAGCTCCATTTCCCTTAATCTTTCAAATCTTCTTGCTGATTGACCGCCTTGTCGGTGTTTTCCAGCTACTCCAGATGATGTTTCTGATAAAACTTCAAGCTTATCACCATGTAAAAGACCCCATCCGGCATCTTTTGCATCAATTGCCAAAAACCCGATCATGTTATCATCTTTTAACATGTCTTTTAGCAAATCAACATGAAAATGATCATCGCATCTATACAGAAATGTCTGCAATTCTTTTGGTGGCTCTATCTCGTAAAGCTTAATGACCTCGCTGCCAATTGGCCCGCCTCCTTCTGCTGGGAGAGCGCCGCAAAAGACTACAAGGCCTTTGTCTGGAGGTTTTTTGTAAAGCTTTAGTCTTTGTATAACACGTGAGAGTGCATCAACAACATGAGTTCTGGTAAGATCTGATTTAATGTTATCAGCTGTCCCTTGTTCTTCCCGCAATCCGTTAATTACCTCGTGTAAAGCTTTCTTTGGTGGTATGTATAAGGAGATAAGCTCAGTCCCTCGACCAGATTTGTCTGAAAGCTCCTCTAACGTTTTTCGTATTTTGTACATTTTTACGGAATCTTGTTTTTCAATTGTGGGTTTGCCCATTAACATGACCTCTTGAGATTATGAATATTAAGTTTGGTTTGAATTGAAAAAGCAAATCCTTACTTATTAGATCCTTGTTGATTTATGACATATGTCTGATGATAAAGAGAAGATAAAAGATAATCTAACCAAAGATTACAAAACTGCGGTATCAGATGAATCTAGTGAAATTTCAGAAGGCGATTTCAATATGGATTTGCCATGCCACAAAGAAATTACTATGTTAACACCTGATTTGGAATTTTGTCCTGTTTGTGGATTTTACACACCTAAAAAATAATTTATAACAATTGTAAATCTGCTCAGAATTTGTCAAGAACTTGTTGGAAAACTGATAATGACTGATTTCCAATTATTTTTGTTCCATTTTTACTATCAAATATTATAAATGACGGTGTAGCATTAATTCCTATTTTTTCTCCAAATTGTTGATTGTCAAGAACCTTTTGTTCATATTTCTTATCGTCAAGACATTTGTCAAATTGCACAAGGTCTATTCCTACTGTGGTAGCAAATTTATCTAACGAGTCTCTATTTACCCATCCAGTTTTTTCGCCAGCCCAGTTTTTGTATAATTCATCGTGATAGATCCAATATTTGTTTTGGTCATTGGCACAGTATGATGCCTCTGCTGCAAGAACGGAATCTGGACCATTAAGAGGAAAATCACGAAATACAAAGTTGGCCTTTCCAGTATCTACGTATTCTTTGATAAGTGAATCTTTAGTGGTTTCATGAAATGCGTGACAATAGGTACATTGGTAATCTCCCCACTCTACTATGGTAATTGGCGCATCTGGATTTCCCAAGATTGGTGAACCGTTCTGCATTAACGATTGTAGTGTTATTTTGGCATCATTTTGATTTTGATGTGGATAAAGCATGTAGGATAAAAATACGATTGTAATAATTGCAGGTATGGCAACCAAGTAATATCTATTCATAATCGTGCTGTCTTTTGAATTGAATATTAAGATTGTTAAACTCACATATTTGTCCAAAATTATTGATCACTTTTCAAAATTTCAAAAATTCAGGAAAGGATTTTTTCGATTCTGATCTTGATTCTAATAAAAAAGAATCATGTTTTTTACTTGAATACTGATTCAGTCTCAAGATGAGGTTGAAACTTTTGCCATAGCAAACCAAGTATTACAGCATTTATGATCCAATACAGCGTCGTCGTACCCACAGATGCCATTCTAAAGCCATTTATCAAATCTAATGGAGTTATAATCCTGTCTGGATTTGGAGGCATTAATAGAAAAACCACACTCATGTAAATGGCATATACTATAAGCATGACAAATTTTTTATTTTGCATTCTTTTAGAGAGTATTGCAAAACCAAGTGCACCAAGACCGGACAGGGCTATGAACACAATATATGATAAACTTCTAAATGCTAATGTATGTGGATCTCCAACTGTTGGTGGATTTGCAGGATATTTCAAAAATGGAATGAAAAATATTGTAAGCCACATTATTCCTGCAAGGACAAGAGCCTTCATGATATTGTGTTGACTTGGAAGTTTGTTGTGTGAATATGCAAATACTAGTCCAAACAACGCACCTGTTGCAAGCCCTAAAATTCCACCTGATATTATGGATCCTTCCTTTTGCCACGTCCTGTACTTGCCAAACTCATCCCAAAACTGTGGCGTGTCTTGTATTTCACCAGAAGCAAACCTATTTTGATTTTCTATTGAAATTGCTCTGTCAAGGTATGGCTCTACTACAACTAAATTTACAAGGCCGTGGATTGTTCCTGCAGAGAAACCAGAGACTAGGACAATTGCAAGAAAAAGTGAGGTTTTCATTTAAAACCACTAGTGGCATGGAAGACCTGATGCGTGCCTCATATCATGTGAGAACTCGTGAAGATACATATCGCCATATGCCTTTGAACCCTCAACTAGACTGAAGAGTTGACCTTGATCAAATCCTATGCCAAAAAAGCCCACTCCAAACAATACTAAAAGAATACCCATAGCTAGTTTTGAAACTCCATGGCTTGATCTTGTTAGTTGCTGGAAAACGTTTGTCATTTCTGTTTCAAACATTGTATTTCTATTTAAATAATTGGATGGTTTATCCAACCCTTCACTATCCTAGAATTGATATAAATGCAACTGCAGATTCAGTTGATATTAATAATAAAATGCATCAAGTAATACAACTGCTTTCCAAAGTGACACAGAGATACGCTCCTAGTAGGTTGTTGAGTTTTGATCTGGTACATGTATTAAAAACAATGCAGCTAATAGAAAATAAAAAAAGAATAAGCAGATCGTTATTGGTGCGTGAACTTGGTCTTGGAGAAGGTTCTGTAAAGACACTTGTCAAGCATTTGAAAATGTACGAGTTAGTAGAAAATTCCAATGCTGGCATGTGGTTTACAAATAAGGGAAAAACAGTCTATGCAAAGCTACACCATATTATTCCTGAGGAGATGAATGTTCCAAAATGTTCTGTTGCTTTGGGGAAATTCAACTATGCTATATTAGTAAAAGATTTTGCCTATGCTGTAAGGAGTGGTATTGAGCAACGGGATGCAGCTATAAAGTGTGGGGCTATAGGAGCAACTACTCTGATATTTAAAAAGGGAAGTTTTTTAATGCCAGACAGACGGCAAGACTCGTTGAGAAACAATCCAAAAGTACACTCCATGATCATAAAAAAATTAAGACCTGAAGACGATGATGTCATAATAATAGGAAGTGCAGAAGACGAGAAAACGGCTGAGATGGCTGCCAAAAGTGCGGCCCTCCAAACCATTGCAGAACATGAAAAACATTAAAGATCAATACCCCAATTATTGATTATGAGTAAATTCTAAAAATCCGGTTTCCAGTGATTAATACTTTGTATTATTAGACTTCAAGATAAAATAATCACTTTGTGGGTAGGTGTCTTACAGGTTGAATCTTTGGGTTAAGATTTTATAGGAATCCATGGGCTGAATAGATTCCTTCTTAAAATTTATTTATTTCATTTCCAACGAATTTCTACTGGAACTGTGTTGTCTTGTGATGGGGTGGATCTAATGATTCCAGAGCATAAACAGTTCCAGTCTGGTTATCAATTAATTTACAGAAACTCAGCAAGTAAAAAAATCAAATTACAAATATCTGCATCTTGGCGCATCTCTATGTATTTTGATCATTTGGAGTAAGCGAAATTACTGGTTCTGGTTTTCTTATGCTTACGTCTGCTTTACTTATTCTGCTTTTGTAAAGCTTGAATTTTTTTCCATTCTCTGATAAAACCCATTTATCAACTTTAACAAGTGCGATTTCCTCAAGATCTAAAATCTTTTTGTAAACTGAACTTAATGGGATCCTATGTTCCTCAGAAAGTTCCATGGCAGTTTTTCCTTGTTTAATAATGGAGAACAATATGGACCTTGATTGAGCGTCTGCTAGGGCTTCCATGACTTTTTGATTTACGTCATACTTTTTTAGCTGTGATAACGATAGTCTTTTTTTCAATATTTTCTCAATTAGGGTAGCCTAACTATTTAAACCAAATGCGCGTGATTCTAAAACTTTAGAACAACTTTGTTGTTTAAATAAAGTTAGCTTATCCTAACTGATCTATGATAGATTACTGGCAGCTCTTACTTTTAGGAGCAATTGCTGGTTTCACGATATTTTTAGGCCTTCCAGTAGCCAGATTACAAAACCTAAGTTCCAAAAAGAAAGGATTCCTCAATGCTTTTGCATTAGGAATCTTAGTATTTTTAATAATTGACGTCTTTAGTCATGGGTATGAAACTGCATCAAATGCTGCAACAGACGCGTTTTCTGGAAAAGGAAGTACTGGTGATGCAGTTGTTGATCTTGTCGCAATGTTTGGTGGAATTGCGATTGGACTCGTTGGATTAGTATATTATGAGACAAAGGTGATGACAAAAAAGTTCCCACACATTTTGTCTCTTGAAAATATCAAGGGAGGTGATGAACATCTTCACAAACTATTCCATGATGCAAGTGCATACAAGCTTGCCATGATGATTGCAATAGGAATTGGCTC
>Ga0207101_1155_pt1 | contig 12057 bp, 16 predicted proteins | sample Alteio_BWMinHeat_83_FD_153581 | JGI IMG/M metagenome (GOLD analysis project Ga0207101, IMG submission 153581) | Enriched cells from forest soil in Barre Woods Harvard Forest LTER site, Petersham, Massachusetts, United States -... | ecosystem: Environmental > Terrestrial > Soil > Temperate forest >...
GCATAGATTTTCGCAGCGCCTTCATCCCCGGCAAACGTTTTTTGCAGCGATTCCAGACGGACAAAGCCACCCCTTGAGCTCTGGCCGACAATATTCCCAATCTGGTGTTTATGGGAATTCCCGATCACCCAGGTCACGCCATCCAGTGAAGCGACCTCTTGCGGCGCGCGCTGAGCGTAACAGCCGGTGACCAGAATCTTCGCTTCCGGTCGCTGCCGGCGAACGCGGCGGACGGCAGCGCGAGCGTCGTGGTCAGCAGCGGAAGTGACAGTACAGGTATTGAGAACGACAATGTCGGCCATAACGGCGTCGTCAACTCGCCGCATTCCCAAATCCGCAAGCTGACGTTCGATGGCTGAACCGTCGGCCTGGGCAGCGCGACATCCGAAGTTCTCGATGTAGTAACCTTTCACGGTGTTATCATAGCGGTTGGTTGGACTGTTTGCGTTGCCTCACAACCTGTGCTGGGGTGAGTGGCATCTGAGCTACTCTGGATGTAGGATTCACGGTACGCTCGAATCGGATGGTTACCGGCAAGTCTTCGGGAGTCCTAAATGAAACGTCGCATTCTGCTGGTCGATGACGAACTTGCGATTCTTCTTACTCTAAAAGCCATCCTTGAGATCAACGGCTTCGAAGTTGAAACCGCCGGATCGGCCAAGGAGGCTCGGGGAAAATTGTCCGACGGTGTTTACCAGATGGTGATCACCGACATGCGCATGGAGACCGAGACCGCGGGCTATGACGTGATCCGGGAAGCAAAAAAGAGAGACTACGACCCGGCTGTGGCAATCCTCACTGCGTTCCCCCTTCTGGGCAGCGATTGGAAAGAAGAAGGAGCAGATTCCATGCTGGTGAAGCCTATGAACACCAACGATCTGCTTCGCCAGATTGAGGCCCTGCTCATCAACCATGAAGACAAGCGCCAGGGCAGGCAAAACGCCGCCGCTGCAAAAAAAAGTCAGCTAATAGAGTACGAGCAGACAAGACCGCAGTGGCTCGGCACTCCTAACTTCCCTGCATCGCAGAATCTCCATTCCTAATCCGCTTTCCGCGGACAAGAGGGTCGCTATCCACCACATCGGCTCGCTAAACGAGATCTGCAGAATCGTATGAATGTGAGGGGCAGAAAATCGCTCGTGCACCGCGAGTCGATGGCGGGAAACAATCAACCTTTGTTTTTAAGCAGTCGCAGTAGCGGCACGACGCTGCTGGAAGCACTCCCGGCAAAACACCGGGCGTCCTTGCGTCGGCTTAAACGGCACAGTCGTTTCCTTGCCACAGTGTGAGCAGGTAGTGCGCGTTTCTACTTTTTGATAGTTGTTTTGCGGTGTCGCGCCGACAGCAGCAGCGCGTTTTGTCTTACAAGGCTTGCAGCGTTTGGGCTCGTTCTTGAATTGTTTATCGTGGAAGAAAAGCTGTTCGCCAGCCGTGAAGAGAAACTCAGAGCCGCAGTCGATGCACTTCAGCAGCCTGTCCTGGAATTCCATGTGGATAGCCCCCGTCGTCCCCCCTGCGAAACCGCACGAACTCCTCCGCATGAGACGGGGGAAATCCGATTCGCAAGACTCTTTCCCAAACTGGGTTCGGCCCGCCATTCCGCTTGCGGAATGGTTACATCAAACTGTTTCGCGGCTTGCGATCTCTCCTGCAATGACAAAGGCCGCCTCGCGGCGGCCTTTTCAGGTTGCTAATCCTGTTCCTTGCGAACCTTCTTCCGGTTGCGCTTGCGAGCCAGCGCTTCTTTTACGCGCTTTTTCTCGCCGGGCTTCAGATAGAAAGAATGCCGCTTTACTTCCTTGATGATGTCTTCCTGCTGGACCTTACGTTTGAAGCGGCGGAGGGCATTTTCCAACGGTTCACCCTCTTGTACCCTTACTTCCGCCAAATTACCTGCACCCCCAAACTTTTCCCATTTGGATGAGTAGTTATTGCAGTCTTCGCTGTGCAAGTCAAGCACATTCCGAAAACTACCACCATAGTAGTATCGCACCGCTTGACCAGAGCGCGTCGTTGCCCAGCTTGGACGTTTGCAACTTGCGCATGATAACTTCGTCCCTTGACGCCTCAGCAAAACCGAGCGGGAGCATTGCCGGCGAGGGAGCAATGATTCGGTCGTTTCAAGGTATCCATCCCACCGTTCCGGAGTCGTGCTATGTGGATGAATCCGCTCAGGTTATCGGTGACGTAATGCTGGGAGAACAAGCCAGTATCTGGATGAATGCCGTGGTTCGAGGCGACGTTCATGCCATTCGCATCGGAGCGTTCTCCAACATTCAGGACTGCAGCGTACTTCATGGAATGCGCAATCAATACTCGGTTAACATTGGCGAATGGGTAACAGTAGGACACAGCGTTGCGCTGCACGGTTGCACTGTCGAGGACACCTGCCTAATTGGCATCGGATGCGTCATTTTGAATAACGCACGCATCGGGCGAGGTTCAATCATCGCCGCCGGAACTGTGATTCCGGAAGGCGTCGCAATCAAACCGAATTCGCTGGTCATGGGTGTTCCCGGCAAAATTTGCAAGCAGCTCGGACCGGAAGATGAGGAAACGATCCTGCGCTACGCACGCAATTACCTGGATTACACGCAGGCATATCTAGCGGAGCGCAGGGCAAGAAACCTGGGGTGAACACGAAGGTCACGAAAAGTTAGATGAGTATTCTTCATGGTTGTTCAGGGGAAAAAGGCCATGTCATTCTTCGGCGATGGTAATCTGATCAGAATTTCGCAACTTCCTAAGACTGTCATCCTGAGCCCCGTGGCGAAGGATCTTCCGGAACGCGTCAGTTTTAAACACACCATCCTGGCTCCTTCACCGAAAACCGGATTGCCGGCCAAAGAGCCTCGAAGGCAGCATTCCTGCTGTCCAAATTCCGGGAGATCCTTCGGCCAAAACCGGGCCTCTGGATGACAGGTTCTATTCATCCCAGAATGGACTTTTCAGAACAAAAGGAGTGGCAGTGCAGACTGTTGGCATTCTGATATTTCCCGAGGTTGAAGTACTCGACTTCTGTGGTCCGTTCGAGGTGTTCTCGGCCACGCGCCTGAATGAAGAACGACGGACGGAGGAACCTTCGCCGTTTCGCATTGTCCTAATCGCGGAGAACCTCGACCCAATCTCTACGGTCGGTGGAATGCATGTATTACCCGATTTCACATTGGAAGATCATCCGCACCTCGACATTCTTGTGGTTCCCGGCGGACTCGGAACTCGGGTTCTGCAGTCGCACAAACGCGTACTTGGATGGATTGCGCTGTGCGCCCAGCAAGTGAAGATTCTTTCCGCGGTTTGTACGGGCTCATTCCTGCTTGGCGCCGCAGGCCAGTTGCAGGGACGCGAGGCCACGACGCATTGGATGTCACTCGACAGGATGCGCGAGTCTTATCCCAATGTCCGCGTGCGTGACGACCTCAATGTAGTCGAAGATGGTAATGTCTTCACCTCGGCCGGCATCTCCGCCGGCATCGATCTGGCTCTGCGAATCGTTGCCCTGATTCATGGGAGTGACATCGCTCGCAACACCGCGCGCCATATGGAATATCCATATCCGGAAGATAATCGGCGACGTGTCGAGACAAAGTCCCTCGCAACGCGGCAGTTGTAGCCAGAAAAGCGTTTCGGGTTTCGAGTTTCAAGTTTCGGCAAAAGCCTGCCCTAAGCATGCTCGTAGCACGAAATGAGTCTGCGCGAAACTGGCTTGTGCCGAAATCCGAAACCTGAAACGCCGTTGAATTCCCGTCTCCGTGGTTAAATAAATCCCAAGGTGATTCAACTTTGACCATCAAAGCCGTGCGTGGCACGCGCGATCTGCTGCCTCCGGAAACTGAGATTTGGAATCGAATCGAGCAGACGGCGCGCGAGATCTTCTCGCTCTACAACTTCTCCGAGATTCGCACTCCAATCTTTGAGAACACGCAGCTCTTCGCGCGCGGAGTAGGTGAAGCCACCGACATAGTCTTCAAAGAGATGTACACGTGGGAAGATCGGGCGCGAGCGCAGTCCGAGAAGGCACAATCGCTCACCTTGCGTCCGGAGAATACCGCCGGCGTGGTTCGCGCCTACATCGAGCACAAGCTGTGGGAGCGTCCCGGGCTGCAAAAGCTGTATTACATCGGCCCGCAATTCCGACGCGAGCGTCCACAAAAAGGAAGATATCGCCAGTTCTACCAGATTGGCGCGGAGGTGATCGGTCCACCTTCGGCTGGCAGCGAGTCGCCGGCCCGCGATGCCGAAGTCCTCGAGATGCTGGTGATGTTGCTCAACCGCCTCAATATAAAAGAGTGGACGCTGGAACTTAACTCGGTTGGATCGCCGAGCTCCCGTCCCGCATACAACGAAGCACTCCGCCAAGCGCTGAGCGGAGTGGTCGGACGAATGTGTACCGACTGTCAGCGCCGTGCCGTGACCAATCCGCTGCGCGTCTTCGATTGCAAAGTTCCCGAGGATCAGCCGATCATCGAGACATTGCCGCGCATCAGCGGCTTTCTCGACGAAGCAGACCGCAAGCACTTCGCTGACGTCCAGGCAATTCTCAAAGCAACGGGGCTTCCGTTCGTAATCAACGATCGGCTGGTGCGCGGGCTCGACTATTACACGCGCACGGCTTTCGAATTCACGCAAGGAAGTCTGGGAGCGCAGAACGCGATCTTAGGCGGCGGACGCTACGATGGATTATCGGAAGCGCTCGGGGGACCTCGCGCTCCTGGCATCGGATTTGCCATCGGCGAAGACCGCTTCGTAATGGCGCTGTCAGCGGGATCGGAACAGGCGAGTTTCATTTCGGTACCGCAGGCCTTCATCGCGCCATTGGGTGAAGGCATGAACGTTCCTGCAGCGAAACTGACGAGAGAGCTGCGCTCGGCGGGGATTCGGGTGGAACTAGGTGACGAAAGCTTTCGTTTGAAGAAGTCTTTCGAAACGGCCGAGAAGCTCGGGATTGCGAAAGTCGTGATCGTCGGAGAGAACGAGATTGCGGCCGATCAGTATGCATTGAAGGATCTGAAGAATGGCCAGCAGGAGAAAGTCAGTCAAGCCCGCCTGGTTGAAATAATAAATTCATCCCAGCTGCGCAGAGGCGATGTCGACAAACTCCTTCGAACGGCTATTTCGGAGCGGAAACGCATTCGATTCATCTACCAGGGCAAGCCGCGGACTGCGGAGCCACATGACTATGGAATCCAAAAGGGGTTGGTTCGTCTGTTCTGTTATCAAATTGGCGGTGAGAGCAGAAGTGGCCCTCTTCCTGACTGGCGCCTGATCGACGTTCCAGGAATGTCCAATCTCGAAATCCTAAAAGAGACTTTTGCGGGGAGCCGTCCAATACCCTCTGGCAAACACCAAAAATGGGACGAAGTATTTGCGCGAGTTGGCCCCGGAGATTTTCAGGACACATGAGCCGTGTGTTCTCAGAGCGGTAAGTGGGTCAGCTGATTGATCCATTCATCATCTTCGGAAGCTCCCCAGACGAGTAGCAATTCCTCGATCGCCTGCCGAATGTCTAGCTGCTGAGAAACAATAAGTAATCCGGCTCTCTCAGTAGTTCGTACAAAAGCACGGAATTCGTCGGCGAGAGTGCGGTGATCGTGGGAGACAAGTATCCGGCGGCTCTGTGCCGCCGCCGCTAGGACGTCTCTATCCGGCAGACCTAATAGTCCGGCGCTTGCGGCTGTCCGAAAATCGACCGTCGACTCACGCCTTAGAACTCCAGTAATTATTTTGGCGTTGAAGTTTTCGTCAGCCTGGGAACGAGGCCGCATTGATCAGACAATCGTCTTCTTGGCTGCGTCCAGTTTTTTATAAAGGAGAGGACTCGATTGACGCGCGATACGTGATAGTTCCTCGCAACTCTCTTTGCTTGTCCGAAGATACGCGTCGAGGTCTACTCGGTGCGCCAGATAGAAAGTTATTCCGCCGTAAACCTGCTCCAGACTCAACGAAGGAAACGCCTCCACGATGGATTCCGGCGATTCGCCTTTCAAAAACTCGAAGACCACTGATTCGAGCGACACACTGCTTCCCGCGAAGTAGTATCCCTCTCCTCGCTTCTCCACGTATTCCTGCATAGTTGTTGATTTTAAGCAGACCGGAACTCCTGAAGGAGGATATGTTTTGCCTGCCATGATGATGCTGCAACCGAAGCACTGCTGTCTTGGATGATAAAATCAGCTGTTTCTCTGCCAATCGGAGTTCCTGCAATGTCTGAAGTTGTTATCGAGGCCGCGGCTTTGCCTGCGCCGCTCACTAGTTTGACGGAAGATGAAGTCCTTTTTCGGGACAACGTGCGCCAGTTCGCCGACGAAAAGCTGCGTCCCCTGGTCCGCGAGATGGACGAGAAGCAGGTGTTCGATCACGGTCTGGTTCAGCAGTTCTTTCAGCTCGGACTGATGGGAATCGAGATTCCGGAGCAGTTTGGCGGAGGCGCGGGGAGTTTTTTCGAAGCCATTTTGGCGGTGGAGGAGATCTCCCGGGTCGATCCCTCCGCGGGCGTGCTTGTTGATGTGCAGAACACGCTGGTCAACAACGCTCTGCTGCGTTGGGGTAACGACGAGCAGAAGCGCCGCTATCTGCCGCGCATGGCTGCGGACACTGTGGGTGCTTATGCGCTCAGTGAATCCGGATCGGGTTCCGATGCATTTGCCATGCAGACCCGGGCGGAGGTGCGTGGGAACGAATACATCCTCAATGGACGCAAGCTGTGGATCACCAACGCAAAAGAGGCCGGCATCTTTATCCTCTTTGCCAATGTCGATCCTGCTGCCGGTTATCGCGGCATCACCGCGTTCATCGTCGAGAAGAAGTTTCCTGGGTTCTCGGTCGGCAAGAAAGAAGATAAGCTCGGCATCCGCGCTTCCAGCACTTGTGAACTCATTCTGGAGGATGTTCGAGTGCCAAAAGAGAACGTGCTGGGCGAAGCCGGAAAGGGCTACAAGATCGCCATCGAGACCCTCAATGAAGGCCGCATTGGCATTGGCGCGCAGATGCTTGGCCTTGCGCAAGGCGCCTGGGATGCGGCGGCCAAATATTCGCAGGAGCGCAAACAGTTCGGCAAAGCGATCTCCGACTTTCAGGGAATTCAGTTTCAACTGGCGCAGATGGCCACCGACATTCAAGCCGCGCGACTCATGGTCTATAACGCCGCTCGCATGAAGGACGCGCGCCAGAACTTTGTGAAAGAGGCCGCAATGACCAAGCTCTTCACATCCCAGGTTGCCGAGCGGGTGAGTTCCCTCGCGGTAGAGATCTACGGCGGGAACGGCTTTGTAAAAGACTATCCCGTGGAAAAATATTTTCGCGATTCCAAGATTGGGAAAATCTACGAGGGCACATCGAACATGCAGCTTCAGACCATCGCCAAGCTGGTGCTCGCAAAGTAGGCACAAGCCAAGTCTTTGCAAACAGGATCAGAACTAATAGGGAGAGAGCCGGCAGCCGTGCATTTCCGCCACCAGACAAACTAAATCCCAATGACCAAGCCATCTAATCGCCGGAGGTTTCCGCGTCTGGATGTTTCCGAAGAGGCGCGCGTCTATGACGAGAATGGGCGCGAGCTAGGTAGAGTCGCACAGGTTAGCGGCAATGGTATGAATATCGACGCTGCTTCCCTTCCCGTGGCGCAATCGTTAGAGTCCGGACGCAGGCTACGGATCACCGTCGTCGAGCCAGGGTCGCGCGCAACCACCGTTCTCGATGTGGTTGTACGCCAGCGCGATGGCGCCAAAGTGGGCATGGAATTCCTGGAAAGTTTCGGATAAGCCGCTGCGAATGCCGCGTAGGAAACTCTGAAAACATCATAGGTATAATCCAATTATGTCCATCGTGAAGAACATCGGAGCCATAGCCAAAGGCATGGCTATCACCTTTAAGGAGATGTTCAAGCCGACCATTGTTGAAAACTATCCCGATGGCCCAGGTCCGTTGCGTGGAGCACGCTTCGAAGAGCGTTTTCGTGGGCTGCATGTCCTGCAACGCGATGAAAATGGACTGGAAAAGTGTGTTGCCTGCTTCCTTTGCGCGGCGGCTTGTCCCTCCAATTGCATTTACATCGAAGCTGCGGAGAACACGGCTGAGAATCGTATTAGCGGCGCCGAGCGTTATGCCGCGGTTTACAACATCGATTACAACCGCTGCATATTCTGTGGATACTGCGTGGAAGCTTGTCCCACCGACGCCATCACTCACGGACACGGTTTCGAGCTGGCCACCTTCAACGCCACTAACCTGATCTATCGCAAGGAGCAGCTCCTGGCTCCGATCCCCGGCGGCAAGCTGGCACTGATTAAGCCGGAACCTGCGCTGAAGAGCGCCCATTAGCCTGGTAACCAACGATAGGTGACTGCCTGCGACTGGTCAACTTGCGCCATCCTGCCGTGCCGGTCATCCAGTTCCAGTGCCAATTCAGGAAAATGCTCCCAACCCCTCAAAATCTGGGGTAATGCTTGCAATGTAACCGCTGTTGGGAGTACGCTGTCGCCTGAATTCAGGCGAGGGTCTATGTCGTTAAAACTCAGTGCTCGCACGGTTGATGGTGTCAAAATATTCGACTGCTCCGGACGCATCGTCTTCGGCGACGAAGCCAGTCAGTTGCGGGAAACCATCAAAAAGGAACTGGCGGAAAACAACCGCCTGGTTTTGAATCTGGCCAACGTCAGCTATATCGATAGCGGCGGAATCGGCACGTTGGTTAGCCTGTTCACCACCGCCCGCAATGCCGGAGGCGACATCAAGCTGCTGAACCTCACAAAACGCGTGGGGGACCTGCTGCAAATTACAAAGTTGATTACCGTCTTTGAAACTTACGACGATGAGAAGAAAGCGGTAAACGCATTCAGCACTTCCTCGCGCGGAACCGTCTCGACTATGGCCTCGCGACGCGAGACGGCATAGGTATCAGCGGACCGGATTCGCTGGCACTGATTCGACTGTCGCTGCGATCTCCTCATCCAGTCGAAGCTGATCTAACGAGCGCCGCGGGTAGGCTCGGCCCACACAGTTAGGTAGAAAATGAAAAAGCCCGGCTAAGCGGGCTCTTTCATCTTAAAAAGCTCACACGCTTACTCAGTCATCGTCGCGGTCACCCTTCCTGTCGCTATCGTCGCGATGGGACCCGGGAGTAAAGGAGACGCCCCGCAGAACTTCTCCGAAGCCCGCCGTGCGAAGCGTTGTGAACGTCTCCGTGCCCGGAGTGGTTGCCTTCAGCGAATCGGTAATCGTCACGAGCTTGTTCGGATCAGCCCCCTGGTCGCCATTTCCGCTAACGGTGGAAGTGATGCCATAGAGAATCACTGTGCCATCGTGATTTAGCTTTCCGGTGATGTTCCTAACGCCGTCGGTTGCCGGCGCCCAAGGCAGGTTATTGTTTGACGGGTTGTTCCCCGTCGGATAACCGGGGACGACGTAAGGCACTCCCAGATTCAAGCCGGCACTTAGCGTATAAGCCAGTTGCCACGCTCCCGCAGTGGTATTGAAGACCCATTTCTGTATACCAGCCGTAGTTTGGGCAGCCGCATCAGAGTACTTTCCTGATACGGGATCAAAGGTATTGATGCCATCGCCTTCCTGCGCCACGTAAAGAGTCGTGGCGTTTGCGAACCAGATTCCGAACGGGAAAAAAGTGGTATCCGTCGAGGCGAGTGTTTGGGGAAATCCCTTCAGGACGCACATGTTGTAAGGAACAAGTCCCTTCGTGGCCACCTGTGTGGGATCGTATGCGAGGCTCGAGGTAGGAAGAGCGACCCCGGGAGCGGGCAACCCTACACCAACATTCGTGCCGCAGACGGTGTCGGTGGTATCGACAAAATAGACGGTGTTTATCCCATTGCCGCCGCTTCCCTTGGTCAGATACACAACGTTGTTATATACAGTGAGGCCGCAATGTGGTGAACATAGCGACCGATTCAGGAGATGTTATGCTCGGACACGAACATCCTGAGCGTCTGATTCAGGATCTGGATCGCATGATGCAGACCGCCCGCTAGTTGCATTTATGGATTCCAAACGAGAAGATGTTCCTCAACCAAAAGGCACGCTTGCCGGATGGATTCTCTTTATCGCCACGCTGCTGCTGCTGAGCTTTGGCGCGACTCCCTATCACAAGATCGCGGACGAAGTGCTGATTGCGACACGTTTTTCCTTGGTTCTTCTGCTGTCTGTTTTGGTGATTCGTGAACGATGGAATCATTATCACGACTTTCCCGGAGGAAGAGGTCCTACGAACGATGTCGGCGACAGCATTCTGCAGCGCGCACGGCGCTGGTATTTCGACGAGCAGAAATGAGAAACAATAAGCGATTCTGCCGATAATCATTCCATGAACCGACTTTGGCTCTTGCTGTTTGTCTGCGTCCTTCTCACCTCTCTCCGCGCTCAGGAAATCACCAGCACCACCGACATGGAGCGCCAGATATTCGACTGGACCAACCAGGAGCGCGCGAAAGTCAAAGCTCCGCCGCTTAAATGGAATGACCGTCTGGCCATCGCTGCCCGTCTTCACTCCGACGAAATGGTGAAGCACAATGACTTGAGCCATAAAGTAAAAGATGAACCGGTTTTTACCGAGCGGCTCTCGGAACATGGAGCGCACTTTAACGCCGCCGCCGAGAATGTCGGTTATGGGGATGATGCGGAAACCTTACACAATGGGTGGATGGACTCGTCTCCCCATCGCGCCAACATTCTCAATCCAGTCTATACCGATATGGGAATCGGGATCGTGCGGTCCGGCGGTCGCCTGTGGGCGACCGAGGATTTCGCGACTGTTTTGCAGAGCTTTTCTTCAGAAGATTTCGAAAAAGCCGTCGAACAGGAGATCGTATCCCGCCGCAGCACTCGGGGAATGGCTCCGCTTAAGGCAACCGCTTCTCCGGAGCTTCGCCGGACTGCCTGTTCGGGTAACAGTTCTGCCGGTGCGGCTCTCGTCGCCGCGCCCCATGGCAACCTGCAGGCGTATGCCTTCAATTTCACGGCGCCCAAGCCGGGGCAGCTACCGTCTGACCTGGTGAATCGTGTCCTCGAGCTGCCCAGCGGCAGCTATGCGATCGGGGCCTGCGCTTCGCAGCGTGGCAACAGCGGCTTGACCACTTACCGCGTGCTCATCGTCTTATCTCGCTAGGCATCTTTTTTCATCCTGCTCTGAAGATTCCAGCAAACCGGGGTGCGCTCAATCGGCAGTCAATAAACCTTTACCGAATCGTAACCAGATAAAAATATTTCGAGTGTTAGCTTGCCTATGCCATTCCCTCAGGCCCTGCTTCCTCACTTCTGATTCTGGAGATTCAAGATGACACACCGGTATTTATGCGGACCACAGTGTGTCCGCAACATAGTTGGACTGCTGCTCGCGATCTCGCTGTTCAGCACGATTGGCGCTCTCGGTCTATCTGGCGAGGATCGAGACAAAGACCGCGATCGCGATGATCATCGCGCTCACTTTACGCCCGACAACCTGGTGCTCAGCCGCAGCGTGTATGACAACAATGCGGCCAATGTGACCGTCGGCGAAATTCTGCCTCCAGGCTGCACTGCCAAGTGCAAGCCAGCGGTATCGAATGGCACGTATCCGTTCGTTTGGAACAATGATCTTGCCGACAGCAGCTTTGGCATCACGTCCAGGATTCTTCTCGACGAACTCAACCCACGAAATGGCAAGCTGATTGGTTCTTTCGAGGTGCCAAACAGCTCTCAGCCTGGCGCGGCGGGAAAAGACCAGATGGTTACTAGCTTTTCCTCGAAGTCGGAGCTCGCTCTCAATTTGTCCACCGATGGCGAGCGCCTTACATTTATGGGCTATGTCTCGCCGATCGATGCGTTGGACGTTTCCAATTCCAACACTCCCGGAGTCGTGGATCCCACCAATCCCGTCAGCGAAACCGATTATCGCGCCGTTGCTGAACTGGACGTGGAGGGAAGAATCCATTTCACCGAAACCAACGCTTATAGCGGAAACAACGGACGGGCCGCAATCCTCAACAATCTCGATGGCGCCAATGTGCTCTATCTGGCTGGAAACGCCGGTAATGGAGCGAATCCGCAACCTGCGGGAGTCATCGAAGG
>Ga0207101_1150_pt2 | contig 12029 bp, 11 predicted proteins | sample Alteio_BWMinHeat_83_FD_153581 | JGI IMG/M metagenome (GOLD analysis project Ga0207101, IMG submission 153581) | Enriched cells from forest soil in Barre Woods Harvard Forest LTER site, Petersham, Massachusetts, United States -... | ecosystem: Environmental > Terrestrial > Soil > Temperate forest >...
GAATGCGCGCGACCTCCACGCTGCCGAAACTATTTCGCACGTTGAGCGGCGCGTCTGCGGGCATGCCGATGTCGTAGCTCACGGACCACGAAGAATGCTTGCTGAAATGAAACCAACTTTTTTCTTCATCCGGATAGATGGTCTTGATGCGCACGCCTTCTCCCGTCTGCTGCACCTCGATCTGGATTTTTTGGACGAAGGATTCGGCTTCTTCCTTGGAGCTTGCCTGCGCGCGGATAGTGGCGGAGACCTTGACGTCTCGGCCGGCTTCGCCGTGAACGCGAACCTCGCCGAATTTATGTTCGATGTGCACCGACTGGCCTGCGCCCAGCGTCAAAGTCTTCTGAAAGTCCCGGGAGACCTGCTCCTGAGCGGAGTTTGCAGCGAGCACGGGCTTTCCCACCATCACGAGCAGCGCGCAGAGAACTCCGGCAAGTGCGGCGAAACGCCGCAACGCTTCCCGGGATATTGATGCAGTGAAATTCATTGCTGTCTAACCTCCAAAACCTCTTCTAGTGTGTGTTGCTTTTCCTGGTACATGGCGAGCAACTGGCGGCGAAGCTGCGCGTTTGACGGATTCATTCCGGCTTGCGCCCGCAGATCGGCAATCGCGCTGTCCAGCAAGACCAGTTTTTCGTGATAGTTGGCGAGCAAGGGCGTCGCGGGTGTTTCTAGTGGGGGACGGGCCTCGGCGGCGAGCTTGTCGATGGCTTGAACATACGCTGTTTCGGCATCCTCTACATTCTTAAGGGCCGCGCTCTTCAACAGGGATTGATCGCTCACAGATATGTGATCGGGCCGGTGGACATAAATCCAACCCGCGGAAATCGTCAGCAGCAAAACGAAAGTGCCCGCCAGGGCGGTTTGCCATCCCACCGGGATACTTTGCAGAAACGAGAACCAACCACGGCGTCCCGCTCGCTGCGTCCGGCGCGCATCTTCTTCGGCGAGGGCGCTTTCGATGCGCGCCCAGAGTGCCGGAGTCTCGCTGTAGTCGCGCATCTCCTGCGCGGCCACACTCAGCGCTTTCCAGGCGCGAAGCTCTTCCGCGCAAGCTGGGCACCCGGAAGCGTGCACTTCCAGCGCGAGCCACTCCGTGGGCGTGCCGTCTTCAAAAATGCGGTCGCGATCACTACAAGTGACAATCATCATCGTTCACCGTGCCTCTAACGCGCTGCTACGCGGGGGCTCAAGCAGCTGGCGAAGGTTCTTCTTCGCCTGAAAAAGTGTGTTCTTCGAAGCGGTCTCGGAAATCTCCAGCATTCCAGCGATCTCCGCGTGACGGAAGCCTTCCACTTCATACAAAAGAAAAACGTCGCGCTGGTGCCGCGTCAGCGAAGCCAGCGCGCGTTCCAGTGCCATACGCAGCGAAGGATGCGCGACGGGAGCGCGCGGCTCCGGCCGCGGCGTTTCGCTGGAATCGTCGTTGGCTATTTCTTTTTTTCGCAGGCGGCTGCGGCGCGCGTCGTAGCAGGTGTTGATTAATATCCGGTACGTCCAGGTGACAAAGCTCGATTGGCCGCGAAAGCCGGCGATGCTGCGCTGCACTTTCAGGAATGTTTCCTGAACAGCATCTTCGGCGTCCGCCGGGCTGCCCAGGAGATTGCGGGCAAGATTCTTCATGCGCGCTCCATGCAGCGTGTAAAGACGCTCGTACGCGTGCAGATTTCCCGATAGGCAGCCGGCAGCCAGGGCTGCGTCTTCTATGGATGCATCGATGACGGCCGGGTTGGGGCCGCCGGCTGAGTGCTCGGAAGGTTCCACTCGCGTCCCCCGTTCGCGCGGCGCGGAAGAGATTCTAGCCCTCCAAGGCAGCGCAAGTCCCATTGTTCCCATTCCTGGCTCCTGGAATATAGACGACACAGGAGGGGGAAATGTCAGGGCAGGAATCGGCGCGAGGCGCCAAGCAAACTCTATTGTTCTTAGGAGCTTACTATCAAGGTTTGGTCAAAGCTGGAGAGGAATCGATGCCAAAGTAGATTTTCTTATGCAAAAGGCTGTTTTCGTGGCCGATGACCAGCCGGGTTTCGGGGTCATCCTCGGTAATCAGCAGGCGCAAGCCACGCACATCCTTGGGAACATCGAAGACGAAATCCGTGATGTAGGACTCACCAGGCCGCAAGGCCTCGGTGAGCGGCGTGGAGGGATTGCCGAGGCGCGCGAAGGCCGCTTGGGCTTCCGCGGAGGGTGCAAAGCTGCGCTCCATGTCATCCACGAGGACGACCTTGCGTGCGTTCGGTGTGAGCGGCCCATTGCCGCGATGCGCGGAAATCGTGTGCTCGTCAAACCAGGTCTTCACACGCACGGCGACGAATTTCCCGCGCGCAGGAATCTGCTGCAACTCCGGGCCGAGTGATATGGCCGTCTGTGCACCCACGAGCGAATAGGCGAGGTGGCAATCGATCTCGCAAAAGTATTTCCATCCGCCCACAGGCAAGACTTTTTCATTGCTCGCGAAAGAGACGCTAGTGAGGAGCAGCAAATAGCCGGCGACGATCGTCAATACCGCCCCCACGCCGAGCCTTGCGAAAAAGGAAGAGCGCCGCGCGGCGCCGTAGAAAAGTACAAGAAAACTGACGCCCAACAGCAAAGCGGTTCCCAGGAAAAGCAGCACAACGATGGGTGCAAAGTGCGGTGTGAATTCCGACATGATTTTTCTCCCCTTCTCCGGGATTCCGGCTATCCGGCGATGGCATCCGGCAACGCGCCGCGGGTGCGCTCGCGCTGCCCGAATTCCTTCACGGCTGATTCCAGATCGGCGGGGGTAAAATCGGGCCAGCGCTTCTGCAAAAACACGAATTCCGCAAAGGCGCACTCCCACAATAGAAAATCGGATAAACGTTGCTCGCCGCCCGTGCGGATCAACAGGTCGACTTCCGTCGAGCCTCCGCGGAGAACTTCCGCAAGAACGCTGCTGAAGGACTCGGGCGAAAGTTCGGTGACCTTGTAGAAGCGGCAGGCGGCATGAAAGATGGCCTCGCGCGCGGAATAATCCACCGCAAGCCGAAGATGCAGGCGCGTTCCATTGGCCGTAGCCGCTTCGGAATCGGCGATGGCCTGGCGAAGCGTGGCGGGCAACCGGTCGCGCCGCCCGATGATGCTGAGGCGAACGCCTTCGTCGATGCAATGCGTTGTTTCCGTGAGCAGGTATTCGTGGAGCAGCCGCAGAATCGCGTCAACTTCGGGCTCAGGACGTTTCCAATTTGCTGAAGAGAGCGCGAAGAGCGTCAGCGTATGGATGCCCAGGCGAGGCGCCGCCCGGATGACCCGGCGCGCGGACTCAGCTCCTGCGCGATGGCCGGCGGAACGCGGCAAGCCTCGCGAGGTGGCCCACCGGCCGTTGCCATCCGAGATGATGGCAACGTGAAGACGCGGAGCCTGGGCGATGGCCGGCTGCGCGGTGAAAATCTGTTGTACGGCCAGGTGTTGCATGAGCATGTTCTTTCTCCGCCGCGGAGGAAGTGACATAAACTACTCTACAATGCAAAGTATAAATACAAAAAAATTTGCCGGCTACCCTTCGCGCGTCGCGCGAATTAAAGCCTCCATGTGGTTCAGGTAACGTTCCAGCGCCTTGCGCCCCGCGGCTGCCAGGCGGTATTCCGTCTTCGGCAAGCGCCCGTCGAAGGACTTGGTGCAGACGATGTAATTGGCTTCTTCCAGCTTTCGCGCATGAACGCTGAGGTTGCCGTCGGTTGTTTTCAGTAGCGCCTTCAATTCATTGAATGTGAGCGAACGATTGACCGCCAGCGCACTGACGATTCCCAAGCGGATGCGCTCGTGGATCAGGCGGTCCAGATCCGCGGGTACGGTCTCCCGAGTCGGGTTCCGGATGGCCTCTAGCGAGCCTTCGCGCTCGCGCGGCTTCTGGACTCGTTCTTGACGTGCTGTGGACGACCTGGCCATGCAATCTCCTGTTAGCCTCCGTGGTGGCGGGCAATCCACCAGCCGAAAACCATCTGTACGATGCCGAAGCCCGCAGCCATCAGCGCATTGCCCCAGCTCGCCGGCGCAAACAGGGCTGCGGTGCCGAGCAGCATCAGACACAAACCCATCACCGGCACAACACGCACGGAAAACGCACCGCCCGTGACGATGGCTGTTCCATATAGCAGCAGCCAAACTCCCGGCAAGACGGCGAGAAAGCCCGCGTGGTAAAGCGCGAAAGTCAAAAGGCCGCCCACGACGATCGGCGGCGCGAAACTAAGCACGAACTTGCGGCCGGGGCCGGAGAACAGTGCAGAGTTGGCGCGGTGCGCCTTGGTGGCGGCGGCAGGAGCCGCAATCGCCACCGCAACGAACGCTTCGATCAGCCAGACCGTCAGCCAGGCAAGTGGCGTCGTCTGCCGCGAAGCCACGAACGCCGCGACCAGCGCGGTTATCCCCATGGCCACGCCGCCCCAGCCGGGCACGGCGGTAAATTCCGCGGCACTCTCCATCGTTTCTCGGATGTAGCGGAGATGGTCGGCGGCACGAGCGTCGATGGGAATAGGCTCGGGTTTGGGAGAGCGAAGCGGGCCTGGAGTTGCCATGGGAAAAGCCTAGCAAACAGGCCGACGTTTGTCAAGTACTTTGTATTGCAAAGTTAAGAACCAAAACTCACTTCTTGCTGGGGTAACGACCCTTCAGCGCGTTCCACCGTATGGTAAACACATCCATGAACATCTGTAGGCTGTCCCGCATCATGTTCACTTTGGTTGCAGGCGAATGCCCCCAGCGCACGGGAATCTCCACGGTGTGCAATCCATGATGCCGCGCAAGATACAACAACTCCGGATCGAAGCCGAAACGCTCTATGCGCTGCTGTTCGAACAAAATGCCGCAGGTTTCGCGGCGGAATGCTTTGAAGCCGCATTGTGTGTCGACGAACGGCAGCCACAAGATGAGGCGCACGATCTTGTTAAATACGATTCCGGCGAATTCGCGGAAGGGAGATTCGTGCACGCTGATGAGGCTGCGATCCATTGCGCGAGAGCCAATGACCACGTCGTGGGTCTCCAGCGCGTCGATCAGCTTCCCGGCTTCCTCGATTGGCGCGGAAAGATCCGCATCCGTGAATAGTGCGACGCGGCCGCGCGCTTCCTGCATGCCATGCCGTACGCTATAGCCCTTGCCCCGGTTCACGCCATTCGAAACCACCCGCAGCGTCGGAATCTTGATGCAAAAATATTCCGCCACCGCGGCAGTGCCATCTTTCGAACCGTCATCCACCACAAGTACTTCTGCTTTCCCCTTGAATGTTTGCAGGTAGTCCGCAATGCGCTCCAGCGTTGCCGGCAAGCGCAGTTCTTCGTTGTACGAAGGAATAATGATGGATAGATCGAAGTTGTTAAGGCTCATCTCGCAGGAGGTTCCTGCCAGCCATGGTAGCCGACAAGCGGGACAAATCGACAGCCCTCGAGCGTGTTCTTCAGGAACGTCGTCCCTTGTTTTTCAATGAGCTGCAATTCCTGATGTTCCGGGTCGCCGACGGGAAGAATCATTTTGCCGCCTTCGGCAAGCTGGGCAAGGAGAGGCGCGGGAACCGCGGGTGCGGCGGCAGCAACGAGGATGGCGTCAAACGGAGCAAATTCCGGCAAACCCAGCGTGCCATCGCCGCAGTGCACGTGCGCGTTGGCACAACCAAGACGCGAGAGGCGCTCCGACGCAGACCGCGCAAGCCCGGGTAGGCGCTCAACTGTAAACACTTCTTTGGCCAGGCGGGAGAGAATCGCGGCCTGATAGCCGCAGCCTGTTCCAACCTCCAACACGCGTTCGCTCGGACGCAGATGGAGCGCCGCGGTCATGGCCGCGACTATGTACGGTTGCGAAATAGTTTGGTTATCTCCAATGGGTAACGGCACGTCGTCATAGGCGCGCGCACGAAATTCTTCCGCAACGAATTCGTGCCGCGGTACGCCCTCGATTGCTGCAAGGACCGCAGCGTCGATGATGCCGCGCCGGCGCAACTGCGTTTCGATCATACTTGCCATCAGTGGGGCGAATTTTTCACATTCCCGCATGCGTCACCGCCGCCGCATGTTTTTCCCAGGCGCCTGTTCGGAGAATCTCTTCCATTTGGGCGAGCGCGAAATCGCACTCTTCCTCGCGATTGTAAAAATGCGGGGAAACGCGCACGCCCGCCTTGGGCCGGAAGTCAACGAGAATCTCCCGGGCGAGGAGTTCGCGGCAAACCTCGAACGCGTGCGGGCAATCGACGGAAACCGTTCCCGCACGTTCCGAGGGGTTTTCCGGAGTATTGACGCGCCAGCCACGCGCCTTGGCGCCTTCGATTAAACGCGCGGTCATGCGCATTGATTTTTCGCGAATCGCGTGGATCCCTACCCGGTTAAGAATGTCAAGTCCAGGCCGGCAGGCGAAAAGCGCGGGAATATGCGATGTGCCATTCAGGTACCGGAAAGAATCTCCACGCTGGTCAATTTCGCCGGTCTCGAACGCAAACGGACGGCGATGCGCGAACCATCCGGTCAACGTGGGCTTGAATTTGGCGCGCAAATCTTCGCGGACGTAGAGATACGCGACGCCGGGGCCTCCGCACAACCATTTGAGAACACCACCCACAGCAAAATCGGCTCCAAGGCTGCGCACATCTAGAGGAATGGTTCCCACAGCCTGGAAAGCGTCGAGAATGACGTGCGCGCCGACACGGTGCGCCCGCTCAATAATCGCACGCATATCCACAATATAGGCGCTTCGAAATAGAACCTGCGAAATTGGGACGAGCAGCGTGGTCTCGTCGATGGCCGCGAGCAGCTTGTCCAAATCGATGCGGATGTCATCGGGCGTGGGGATGACTTCCACGCGTGCGCCATGGCGGCGCTGCTCGTGATAAAAATATTGGATCGAAGGAAATTCCAGATCGACCATCACTACTTTGTTGCGCGGCCCGCGGAAATCGAAGCAGGAGGAAATCACCGCTTGGGTAATCGTCACATTCTGGTGCAGCGAAATCTCGCCGGGGCCCGCGCCAATCAGCGGCGCGATCTTGTCGCCCACGCCCACGGCCATGTCCCACCAGCCGTCTTCCCACGCGCGCACGCCGCGCTCGGCCCAGGAATCCGCATACGCGCGCATCTCGTCATAGACGCCGCGCGGCATCGCCCCGAGCGAATTGCTGATCATGTAAGTGGTGCGGTCAAGAATCGGAAATTCGCCGCGCCATTTCAGAAGGTCATCCATCGTGCGATTCTCCGCGCACTACCGCGTCAGACCGAGCGCCATTCCAAACAAAGTAGCACACCGTGATGAACGCCAGCCAGGGCAACCCGGCCAGCAAGGTGACGTGGAATCCCGGAACCCACCAGGTAGACACCAGCACCGCCAATACCCCTCCGAATCCCAAGAGAGACACCCACGGTCCAGAAGGTCCGAACCGGATATAGGGTTTCCCGAACCGTTCGTGGAAGCGGCGAAATGCCAGATGAGTCAGCAACGTCATGAGCCATGCAAAAAGCGCTCCAAATGAGCTGAGCCCAACCATGAAAACGAAAAGTGAATCCTTGAAGTACTCTGACAAAACTAGGGCCGCCGCCATTCCGCCGGCCGAAGCCAGTACCGCAATGACGGGCATGCCCTTCCCACTCAATCGCCCGAGCATCGCGGGAAGGTAGCCGCCGCGCGCAAGCGAGAACGCCAACCGCGCCCCAAAATATAAATTGGCGACGGCACTGGAGAGCGCCGCGGTCAAGACCACAAAATTCATGATGTGGCTCACAGCAGGAATGCCCAAGGTCTGGAAGACACGCACGAACGGGCTCTCGACCAGTCCGATCTGCGTCCACGGGACAATGCCGACCACCAGCGCCAGGCCCACCACATAAAAGAGCACCAACACGAGGAGTGTCCTGCGCAATGCCTTTGGTACTGCCACCTTCGGATTTGCCGCCTCACCGGCAGCGCTTCCCACCACTTCGATTCCGAAAAAACTGAAGAGACCTATGATGACGCCCAGTCCGACGCCCTTCATGCCGTTCGGAAAAAAACCACCGTGTGCCGTGAAGTTCGCAAAACCAAGCTTCGGAAAGCCTACGCCGGTGAGCAGCGCCGTTCCCAGAATCAGAAATGCCACGATGGTCACAACTTTGATCATCGAGAGGACATACTCGAAAGTTCCAAGATTGCCGATAGGGAGGGTGTTGACGTAGAGAATCAAAAACGAGAACAAACCGATCCAGACCCACGAGGGAGTCGCCGGAAACCACAATTTGCAATAGATGGAGGCTGCCACGACTTCGCTGCCAACTACCACCATGATGCACAACCGATAGGTAAGACGAATTGCGAAGCCTGCCCACGGATGCAGGTACATCTCCGCGTACAGTCCAAACGATCCCGCCGCGGGATGCGCCGCGGCCATTTCCGCCAAGGCCCACATCATCGTCAACGCGATGCACGCTGCACCCGCAAAGCTGAGAATCACCGCCGGCCCGGCCAGCTTCACAGAGATGGCGCTCCCCAGAAAAAGCCCGGTCCCGATGGTGCTGCCGATGCCGATCATGGCCAGCTGGCCTGGCGTCAGCTTGCGGTGTAGACCTTCCTCGCGCGCGACGATGTTTGCGGACACGGGACTGCCGCCCGGCGAGTGCGCTTCAACGGGGGATTCACTCATGGCGAGGCATGGTAACAGAAAGTTGTTCGGGCTCCTCCGCCTGAACGAAAGGACAGTAAACAACGGGGCACGACCTGTCCTGGCAGGCTATCGCCGCATTCCAAACCGTTTTCTAGACTCGCAGGCGTGGCGGAAACATCGAGTGATACGCCGCGGAGGAAGTCATGAAGGCGGTTTTGGCGCTGATCGTGGTCTACGTAGGAACATTTTTTCTAGCGATTCAAGGCGTATCGCAGAATCCAGTGCAATCGGCGGAGCAGAACGCGAAAGCGGAAATGGACAAGGCGGCGCTTGCCCAGGCGCATGCCATCGACCCGGCTAAGGAAGCGGACATCCGCTCTCTCATGGAACTCGTCGGCGCCCGCGACCTGGTGCAAGACGGAGCTAACACTGCTATCGAACAGTCCCGGGAAAAGCTTCTCGCCACCGTTCCCAATAATGAGCAGGGCCAGGCATTCGTGAACGCCTTTGCCACCAGCTATGAGAAGAGATTTGATGTTGATCAGGTGACCGATCAGCTTGTCGCCGTGTACGACAAGCATTACACCGATGACGAAATCAAGGGCCTGCTTCAGTTTTACGGCTCCCCTCTTGGGCAGAAAGTCGCGGCGGAGATGCCCAAGATCAGCCGCGAGATTCAGGCGGCCGTCCGCGTCGCGAGTGGCAAAGCGGCCAGAGAAGCCCTGGCGGAAATGAAAAAACAGAATCCGGAAATTGGACAGTCAGCGCGCCTCGGGAATGGCCAGGGCCAGGGTCAGAACCGCTGGCAGCAGCGCCGGGGACAGCAGCAAACGCAGCAATCCGCTCAACAGCAGCCTCCGCAGTAAGACCCATGGGAATCCGGGAAGCGCTTCCTCGTTACCGGAAGCGCTTTTTGATTTTTATATCGATTCCGAATGTGCCGTTCTGATCGCGCAAACCTACAATCGAGACGTTCCGGTCCACATTGTATTCCACTTGAATCACCTGCTCTTGCGTCGAGCTCACATTCGAAACATAGGTGATCGTGAGGTTGCGGGCAACCTGCTGCTCGACAGTGATTCGCGGCCCGGCGTTCTGTCCCGAACTCGCCGAGGCCACCGGAGAGAGGGCCGGGTCCACGCGAAGCCGCGTAATTCCAAACAAGCGCTCGAGCCGCCCTCCCAATTGGCTGGAAATCGCTTCCGAGAGAAGCGCCGAAGCGCCCGCGCTGCCGCTTTGTGAAGTGCCTCCGCTGCGCGCCATCGCTTCGGAACTGGTTTGGCCCAGCGCCAGCAGCGTGATGATGTCGTTGGCGGGAAGCGGTGGGTCGGAGCGATACGCCAGCGTTAGTTTGCTGGCGGGTCCGTTGAAATTCAGGGTGATTTCGTACTGCTGGATGGTGGTCGTGGCTTCCACGTTCAGAACTGGATCCAACCGGAACGGGTTCGCGAAGTTCAAGTCGCCCCGCGAAACGCGGTAACGATTTCCGGCGAAATACAATTCACCCGAGAGAATGTGAATGTGCCCAAGCAGAATGGGATGCTCCCAGGTTCCGCGCACCCGCAGATTGGCCTCCGCTTGCAGTTCTGCCCCCGGCCACTCCATGCGCGCATCAGGTGCCGAGATGGCTTCCACGTCAAATTGCAGATTGCGCAGAAACGGTGAACTCGTGGATGGCCCGGTGATGCCCTCTTTTGCTGAGACTAGCATCCCCGCCACTTCCACGCCCTGCGCGAGCGTGACGCGTTCGATCATCACGCGCCCGGAAAGCACCCCGCCCGTGGGCGTGCCGCTCAGCCGCAGCGAGCCTCCTACCAGCCAGCTCATGCCCACGGGATATCGTATGCGCACACGATCGGAGCGCAGGCTGACGTCATAGCGAAGCGGACTCTCCGCGTAGTTGACGCTGCCGGTCAGGTGCAGCGTTCCGCCGCCTGCTTCTGCGCTTACATTTTCGAAATACAGCCGTGTGGCATCGAATACCAGATCGCCGTTTACGGCACTGAGTCCCGTCGGAAAATCCGCCGCACGGGCGGAAGCATTTTCGATGTGTATTCTTCCGGTGATGCGCGGCCGGTCTAGCGTCCCTTCGACGGCCGCATTGATTTGCGCGGGGCCGCGGATTTCGGCGCCCGGCACAAATCCCCCGATAAGCCGCAGATCGAGTGCGCCATTGAGGTGCAACCCAACGCTGCGCCGCCCTGCAAACTGGATCGACCCTGAAATTTTAAAATTGGTGTCCGTTCCACGCAGCGTTGCCGGATCAATCTCCAGGCTCTCTTTCGACGAACGGAAATGGATGGGCCCGCTGTTTTCCAATTGCACGTTGGCGTAAGTCAGGACTAGGCGTGAGAGGCTGGCATCAACCACGATGCTGTCCGGCTGCTTCAGCGCGCCATTCAGCGAAATGTCTCCATCCGCGTCTGCGTGGCCTCCAAACTTTCCCAAATGCAAAGCAGAGAGCAGGAAAGGGTCCAGATTGATGCCTTTGATCGATATCTTCCCGTTCAACGGATATGCATCCGCAAGTCCGATGGTGCCACCGCCCGAAATCTCTCCTGTGCTCATGGCCGAACTCAGCTCGAGATGCGCCACGCGCCCATCCGATTTCAATCCGCCGTCGAAACTGCCGATGACTTCCTGGCCGACCCGGAGATCCACCACGCGGAAGGTCCCCTCGCCGAGCGGCGCTTCGATGGGACCGCTGGCCTTCAGTTTGAAACTGACCTGCCCACCCACCGGAAGCCGCGAAGACTGCAGCTCTTCGAAATTCTCGAGAGGCAGCGCCGCTCCCACGAGGTCCGCGGTAATCGTCTGATCCGCGTAGCGGTATCCCGCAGAACCGGTGATGATCCCCGCGCCCCGTCCGTTTTCTTTTCCCACCGGAAAGAATCGCAGCTCCGCGTCGGCAATGCGCACTTCGTCCGGCAGAAGATTCAGTTGTCCGCGAAGGCGATTGAACGCAAGTCCATAAGCCTTTCCGTCCGCGAGGTCGAATAGTCCGGTGACGCTGGGCTCTTCGCGTGTGCCGCGCCCATGAAATTGCCCCGTTAACAAGCCGCTCACCGGATACGACCAGCCGATGAGCTGTTCAAGGCCATCGACGGGTACCTTTTCGAAATTGACGTCGGCCGACCAGGCGTTGTTTGGAAGAAAGTTCCAGGCCGTGAGTCCGAGAGTTCCTTCGACGTCCGCTCCCATCTCCCCGCGCCGGGCATGCCCGCGCGCCAGCGATAATTCCGTTGGCGAATAAGTGAGATCCCCATCGAGTGAATCCACATATACTCCGTCATAGCGCACGCGCTCCCCGCGCATGTGCCCTTGAAACGTCGGGCCCCCGGACGGGCCGAGGATCTTGCCATCCCAGCGCACATCTCCCAATATGGGTTCCGCAGCCTGTGGCGAACCGGGCTTGGTCCCCGAGAGAGCGTCAATGAAGTCTTTGTAGGTTTCGAGCGCA
>Ga0207101_1087_pt1 | contig 11982 bp, 10 predicted proteins | sample Alteio_BWMinHeat_83_FD_153581 | JGI IMG/M metagenome (GOLD analysis project Ga0207101, IMG submission 153581) | Enriched cells from forest soil in Barre Woods Harvard Forest LTER site, Petersham, Massachusetts, United States -... | ecosystem: Environmental > Terrestrial > Soil > Temperate forest >...
GCGCTGTCATCCTGAGACCGTACTTTGGGCGAAGGATCTGAATTTCGTCGGCGCTTTCAAAGCACCATGCAGATTCTTCGCCCAAATTACGGGGGCTCAGTGCAGCGACGCGAAAGTCTAAACAAACTGTCGGACCGAGTTTCTGCTGAGCGCCGGTCTTCAGGGCGAAGGACCTTTTTCATTTTTCCGAAAATGGCGGCTGAGCTCCGAGGCGTAGTGAATCCCCAGCAGGTGCGCGTGGCGGTTGATCCATTCGCTGAAACGAGTTCGCCCGGTGGGCTCGGCCTGTGACACGAGCAAACTCGCCATTAGTCCCTCAACCTCTTCTTTGGTCAGAACCACGTCATGGACGGCGCGGCCTACCTGTCGTGAAAGCCAGAGCGCCATGAATGGCGGCAGATGCAGAATTCTGGCGCGGCTTCCGACGTTTACAGCGACAATCCTCACCAATTGCTCGAAGGTAAAAATCTCGGGTCCCACGGCATCAGCCACCACATTGCGGCTTTCCTGGCCGGCGGCTACCGCCATTTCGGCCACGTCCACGACGTAGACGGGCTGAAGCCGGTAGCGGCCCGAGCCCGGAATGGCAAATGCCGGCGCGCGGCGCAGCAGCCAGGCGATGTTGTTGATCAGGATGTCTTCCACGCCGAAGATGACCGTCGGGCGCAGGATGGCATAAGTGAGTCCGGAGGCGGCAATCGCCTGCTCCACTTCCGCCTTCCCCCGGAAATAGCCAAGCTTCGAGTCGGGCGAAGGGTGGGTAATGCTGAGGTGTACGATTCTCTGAACGCCCGCTTCCCGGGCGGCCGTGATCAGGGTGCGGCTGTTCTCCACGGCTTTTTCGTAGGTCACGCCATGGTGAGGAAACCGGACCCAATAGGTGTTGTAGAGGGTCGTCGCGCCGCGCAGGCTTTGCACCAGCTCCGCGGGGCGTTCGAACTGCAGGCGTGCCACCTCGATATGCCCGTTCGATGATGCGGCGCGCTGCGGATGTCCGGTCAGCGTCTTAACCTCTCGCCCCTTTGCTAACAGCCGTCGCGTTATATACTTACCGGTGTAGCCAAATGCCCCGGTAACGACGTCGAATTCCCTGCTCACCATGGTGTTCCTCCGTAGCAACGTAGGGGCGGGTCTCGTGCCCGCCCTCCTGGAGTAATTATCCTCCCGCAAAGCCGGAGGATTTACGGTGGCTGGCCCCTCAAAGGGGCCTGATCGCCACCGCCGGGAAAAGACCCCTCACCCAACCTCGTCCCTCGGCCACCCTCTCCCCACGGGAGAGGGCATAAATCATCGCGCCCTAAGGCGCGCCGAAAACCCATTTTTCCCTCTCCCCGGGGAGAGGGTGGCCCGCGCCGCGCGCCGTCACCAGCGTGCGCGGGACGGGTGAGGGGTGTTTGCCCGGCCTATGAGCTGTTACTCCAGACAACCTAGACCAGGAACCGCACTGGCGATCCACACGAATGGAACCATCGCGTTCATTGCATTCCCTCCTTCTTGCTCATTCGAGATTTGGGGACGGTGCATAGCGCCTGCCGGCAATAACGCCGCGCCGCAATCCAAGCGTAGCCGGCTCGCAACAGCCGCATCCCGAACGGCATTTTGCTGGCGACGACAAGCAACCATGCCCACGACGGTCGATGACCTGCGCCCAGGGCTTTGGCGAGATAAACCAGCGCGTCAGCCCCGCCGATGACGCGCCCGTCGCCGGTGAGAACGCGCATTTCGGCCAGCAGCACCTCTCCCGGCAACTTGAGGCGCTCTTTGACCCAAGGAGACGGCAGCGGCTCCAACCGAAACCCGCCATTCTCGATCGGCGTTCGCGCGCGCTCCACCAGGTCGAGGCAGAACGCGCAACTGGCGTCGTAAAGCACCCAGCCGCGCACCCGGCGGCGATCGACATTGTCAGATATTTCTGTAAACACTGAAATCTCCGGACAAAAAATTTCACTCCGCAAGCGGGTGTTTCGAACTCCCTCCCGCCAGAAGGCTCCGAATCTTGCCCTGCGCCGAGAGCAGACCGCGAATGGTGCCCGTGGGCAGGGCCGATAATTGCGAATAGAGCGACGTCAGCATCTCGACGAATTCCAGCATGGCCTTCAGGCGCTGGCGCATTTCGGCATCCGGCGGCTTCTTCCCGTCCACCTCGTGCAGACACTCGCGCAAAACCGCCACCGTGGGGTCGATCTCGCGTCGCTTGCGCTCGTCCAGGATCACTCGCGCCATCTCCCAAACATCCTTCATGGCTTGGTAGTGCTCGCGGCGATCGCCCAGCAGGTGCACCGCCTTGACGATTCCCCAGCTTTCGAGCTCCCGCAGGCTGGTGCTGACATTGGAGCGCGCTATGGACAGCGTGTTGGCAATTTCTTCGGCATTCATCGGCTCCGGCGAGAGATAGAGCAGAGCGTGGATTTGCGCCACGGTGCGATTCACGCCCCAGCGAGTTCCCATTTCCCCCCCAGTGGAGGATGAATTTCTCGGTGACCGGATCCAACGTTGCCATAAGTTCCGCCACTTATTTCTGTCAGGACAGAATATACTGAACAATCCGATCGTTGTCAACATTTTTTTGGGAGCTGCTCATTCGCAGGAGACGGCTGGTGGCACAGGCACTCCTGCCTGTGCCGTCTGCCTCACCTGAAATCGGCACGGATCAACGGTTCGCTCTGTGATCTCCCCACGTCAGGTAAGGCCCGCGCTGGATGACGTCTCTGGGGAGTTGGAAGTAAAAATCCCGCAAACATTGGACCAAGCGGGGAGCCTCGGCCGCCTGCACCGCGTAGAAGGAGACCGTGTCATTTCCGGCCACGATGTTATTTCGGATGGTCCACGTCCCTACGCGCTGCCAGTCTGCAGGCACGGCGCCCGCGAACCAGGCGTCATAAATGATGGCGATTTTGACTTGCGCCTGTTGGGCAAAGCTGGTGATTTCTTCCGCCTGATAATGATGGTTGCGCCGCGCCTGGGCCACTTGCTGCGTGGCCAAACCCCACAAGTCCAGGCAATGAATATCGGCAAGGTAATCGACGGCGCCGATATCGTTCAGCGCCACACTCGTTCCCTGGTAATACTTGCGGACGAACAAGGCCATCTGGTACTGCTGCTCGTAGATGTTCGTGGTGCACTGCGGAACCTGGAAGAGCAACACGCCTCCTTCCATCACCAGCGGGAAAGCGAGGGCGAGAACCAGCACGGCCACGGCAATGTTCCCGGGAACCGTCCACGTCGACAGACTACTCAGATGAGGCCAATTGGGGCACACGAGGGGAATCTGAGCGGCCAGCAGCACAATGCCGAGAGTTGTAAGGTACCCGTCATAACGGAACAGCAGCGTGGGCCGCACGAACTCCAAATGCGCAAGCCCGACCAGAAGAATGATGGCGCCCATCAGCTGGCGGCTTTCGCGGGCGCCGCTTCCCTTCCCGCTAGCGGCAATATACATCAGGAGCGCGGCCAGCAGCACCGCGGGTACATGCAGGGCCATGCGCACATGTTCGGAGATTGGAATAAACAGCGATAAGATCATTCCTCCCGCCGAGTTGAAGTCCGGGACGGTGGCCTTGAGCAGCACCGAATTGGGAAGAAAGTTCCAGCCCTTCGACACTGAGATGATTCCGTATACGAACACGGGAAGAACGCCCAAGGTGCTGAAAGCCAGGGCAAACAGCCAGCGCTTGAAGATCAGCAAAAGTGCCGTGATGACGATGATCAGAAACAGTCCCTCGAAGCGCACGCCAGTTACCAGCGGCGCGAGGATTAACAACCGGAGCGAATCCCTGCGGGCAGAACCGGGCGCCTCGCCGCTGAGCCATCGTGCCGCAACAAAAACCACAAGCAGCGAAACAAGAATCTGCAGCGGCGGCTCCATCCCGGCTACGATGAGCGCCGGCATCGGGACCAGCAGAATGATTCCCAAGAGGACGATCAGCTTGGCCGCCGGCGGCACCTTGTACCAGCTCAGAATGGAGTATGCGGCCAGCAAGTCCAGCAGGGAGAGTAAAAGATTCCAGAGCAGCGGCACAACGTTAGGCTGACCCACAAGGTAATAAGTGAGACTCAATAAGAGCGTCCACAAAGGCGACGACGATGAGGATGTAAAGCCGTAGCGCGTGGCGCCCCAAACGCCGTGCTGGGAAAAGTTCCGGGCCATCGCCATGTGGATGTAAGGGTCATCCAGCGCGTACACGAGATGCCCTTGGTTTTGGTTGATGGAGACACCGAGAATCAGGGCCATGATCAGCAGCAGACTTGCAATTGCGGCGTAGAGCGGCCAATGCCGAAGCCAATTCTTCTTCAAGGGTGCATCCTGTTGCTCGAATACCCGGCGATAAGTTATCCCGCCAAGGCAATATACACCATGTGGGAAGATCGGCAGGGCGGGACACCCGCGGTACAGCCATAAAAAAAGCGGCTCCCGGAAGAACTGGGAGCCGCGAGAGAACCTTGGAGTTGAGCAGAACTATTTACCAGATACCTTTGTCCAAATCGGTTCCGGGGGTGAAGGAGATGCCGCGCAGCACTTCGCCAAATTTAGCGGTGCGCAGCGTCTGGAATTCCTCCTTAGCAGCTACGGCAGGATCGGTGTTGCTGAGGCGATCCTCGATAACCACCAACCGGTTCGGATCGGCACCTTGATCGCCACTTCCGCTGACCGTCGAAGTGATGGCCCAAATGACCACGTTACCCCAGCAGTCCACGCGTCCGGTCATGTTGCGGAGGCCGTCGGTGGCGGGAGCCCAAGGCAAATTGGTAGCCGCATTCGTCCCTGTGGGATACCCGGGCACCGTATAGGGAACGCCCAGGTCCAACCCATTTTGCAGGGTATAAGCCAGCGTCCACTGCTTGGTGGTGGAATTGAAAACCCATTTCTCCAGTCCCGCCAGCGTCTGCGCGGCGGCGTGCGTATAGAGGGTCGACCCGCCACCGCCATCCCCTTCATCGGCCACATAGAGCGTGTTGGGATCGGCAAACCAAATGGCGAAGGGGAAGTTGACCGGGTTTCCAACCTTATTTGAAAGTGTGGGGAAACCTGCCAATATGCACATATTGTTGGGAGTCCCGGTTGCCGGATCGTAAGCTGTGAAGGGGGTGGAGGGCAGCACCGTCGAACTGGAGGGGAGCCCAACGCCCGTGGGACATTCGGAGGGGCTGCCCGTGGTCGAGGGGTCAACCCAATACACCGTGTTGACGCCGTTACCGCCGCTTCCCTTGGTGTAATAGAGAACGTTGTTGTAGACCTGGATGCCGCGGAAATTGTCGTCCTTGCCGACCTTATCCGCTTTGTCGCCCAGTTCGGTGACTGAAAACGCCCCGACGAGGGTAGGGAGTCCGGGGGCCTGCACTTTTTCCGGCTCAACCAATGGATCGATGATCTGGGCGCCGGCGCCGAGGACGACGTTGGTGGGTTGGGGACTGCCGCCATTTCCGGCATTACCCGCGGTATAGAAGAAGTAGGCGCCGTTCGAGTTATTCAGAATCGCCGCGCGTCCATTGTTCCCGCTGTAGGCGTTCGTTTCCGTGAAGTGGAATTTTCCGTCTTTGTCCATCATTGCCACTGCCCGGTAAACTTCCTCGCCTACAGGGTTCGTTATGTCGATTGCACCCGGGGTGTTGGAATTGGAGACATCGACGGCGTTGACCGGCGCCACGTAACCCATGAAGGTCAAATAGCGGCCGTCGGTGGAAAGATGCAGACCCAGTTCCGATTTCGAACTGAAACTGGTGACCAGTTGATCGCTCTTACTGGTGATCCCGTGTTGAAGGCTATTGGGCACCTCCAGTGTATTGATGGTCCAGCCGAAGGGGGTGATCTGGTCGAGAAGAATCTTCGACGTAATGCCGAAACTAGCGTCGATGGGTGCATTGTTGAACACGTAAGGATACAACCCATTGTATTGAGCGGTGACACAACTTCCCGCGGCGACATTCGCGGGAACACAGTTGGGTGGTATTGCCTCGCCCACTGTCACATTGCTCGCCTTGTTGTCGTACACACTGCGGCTGAGCACCAGGTTGCCGGGCCGAAAATGCCCGTCCCTGTCTCGGTCCGAGTCTCGATCAAAATCTTGCGCACTCAGGGAAATGTTGCCGACCATAACGCCCAAAGCCACCAGGGCCATGCCTCGGCCGAGCGTTCGCCAAAGCAGGGGTCTACGTGAACCCTTCTCCATCATCTATAAGCCTCCGCATTTGCAGGAATTTGGGGCTGCACGGCTGAGCATGCAGCGAGAGCGCTCAATACGCTACTAGGTGCACGTTAAGATCACATGACAATTTGTCGGTATGTTTGTAACGAGAGCGCCGCGTATACCGGGCGCGTTTTGTGTCGGGCCTTTAGCCCAGCATAACCGGGGTTGGGGCGCCCACGAGGCGTGCCCTACGGGCTGCAGGTCCGCTACCAGGAAAAGTTTTCGTCCTATACGGGAGCCGTGCGCCCCAAGGTCTGACCTGCTAAAATCAAAAACCTCGGGGCCCATTAACCGCTGATAATTGGAGGAGTCAAGATGACCAAACCCATCGTGCAATCGGTGACGTTCAAGGCTTCGCCGGAAGAACTCTTTGCTATGTTCACGGACTCGAAAAAGCACTCCGCGGCCACCGGAATGAAGGCGTCGGTCAGCTCCAAGGCGGGGACCAAATGGAGTGCTTTTGATGGAATGATCTTGGGGAAAAACCTCGCCGTGGTTCCTGGCCGGATGATCGTGCAAGCCTGGCGAGCCTCCCACTGGAAGGACTCCGACCTCGACTCGGTTTTGATCATGAACTTTTCGCCGGCGCCCGGGGGCGGAAAAATCGATCTGGTGCACGCCGGCGTTCCCCAACATGATCACAAGGGTGTCACCAAGGGATGGCCGTCGTACTATTGGGTGCCCTGGAAGGCCTACCTGAAGGCGCAGGCCAGGAAGGGCTAGCTGACGGTAGCGGCGGACGCTGACCGCCGTCGCCGATCGGAGATCGACGCTGCAATTTGACTCGCGTTCCGAAAACTACCCTGGCGCCACCGCGCTGCCCCTCCTGATTCAGGAGGGGAGCTTGTTCGCCGTGATTCCACGGGTGGTCAGTATCTATACATGGTGCTACGCTTAGTAGGGCAAACTTTCCCGTGCGGAGGTGAGATGTGAAATTGATGGCGACCAGCCTGTTGACCCTGGTCTGTTTTTTCAACTTGGCCTATGCGGATGTCGTGACCCTTAAGAACGGAGATCGGGTTACGGGCACTCTGGTCACGATTAAAGGGGGAACCCTGCAACTGAAATCTGCCATTCTGGGGGATCTGTCGATTCCCATGGCGCAAGTTGCCAGCTATTCGACGGAACAGCCCGTGGCGCTGGTCAGGAAGGACCAGGAACCCGTGCGCGGGACGCTGGAACTCTTGCCGTCGGGCAACTGGCAAGTCAAAGCGAACGGGCAAGCGCAAACTTTCACCCCTGCCGACGTAAGCCTCATTATGCCGGCAGAGGACTACCACAAAAAATATGAGGGGCCCGCGCCCAAGCCCTGGCAGGCATGGAAAGGCACCGCCGCGTTGGGTGAGAGCCTTTCGCGCGGCAATCAGGACACGAACACTTTCACCACGACCATCAATGCCGTCCGCGAGCGCCCCGAGACCATAAACTTTGAGCGGCACTTTCGCTCCACCTTCAGTTTTGCCACCCTCCTTTCGCACGCTGAGGAGGACGGCAGCAACGTCACCTCTCACACCCTCACGACCGGTTTGCGGGAGGACTACCTTTTTTCGCCTCGCGGATTTGCTTTCGGCGTGTCCCAGATCGATCACATCTCAACGCAGGGTTTGTACTTGCGGCAGACCTACGGCGGTGGGTTCGGCGCCGACGTCATCAAGCACCCCAATACCACTTTCAGCTTGATCGGTGGTCTAACTTACCAGCACGAGCACTTCATAATGGGTGCGCCCGTGGAAGGCATCGATGGATTGATCGGGGAAGTGTTTGGCAGGCAATTCAGCAAGCGCGTGCGCCTGGATCACAATTTGACCTTCTATCCCGACCTTTCGCACGGCGGGCAGTACCGCTTTGACACCACCACGGTCTTTGCCTACAAGCTCAACAATCGGCTCGCCCTGACCACCAGCTTTATCGATCTCTACCTCAGCAATCCGCCGGCGGGAAGCCACCAGAACAACGTCACGCTCGCCGTCGGCGTCGGGTATTCGTTCTGAGGAACAGGGTTTAGTGGCTAGTGGCCAATGGCCAGCGGCTATGACGAACTAACCACTCATCACTACCCTTACGGCCGCAGTATCCCTTGCGCGCCTACATAAAGCGAATAGAGGGATGTGCTGGCGGCCATGAAGAGGCGGTCACGTTTGGCGCCGCCAAAACAGATATTGGCGCAGATTTCCGGCAGATGGATCATGCCGATCAGCGTGCCGTCAGGGGAGAACACCTGAACGCCACTCGAGTCTTCCCCGCCCCAGCCGGTTCCTGCCCAGATATTGCCGTCGGCATCGCAGCGGATGCCGTCGGCCGCGGCCAACCCTGGCCCCACTTCGGCAAAAACGCGGCCGTTTACCAGGCGGTCATACACCACGTCATAAACCCGGATGTGATGCGGATACTGCGGACCGTCCGTCATGCCTGTGTCGCAGACGTAGAGCAGTTTCTCGTCGGGAGAAAAGCACAGGCCATTGGGGCGCCGCATATCACTCACCACCACCACGGCCTCGCCGGTTTGCGGGTCGAGCCGATAGACGTTCGGGGGAAGTTCGAACGGCGCCTTGTGGCCCTCGTAATTGCTCATGATGCCGTAGCCGGGGTCGGAGAACCAGATGCTGTTGTTGGAGTGCACCACGACGTCGTTGGGCGCGTTAAACGGTTTGCCCTGAAAGCGGTCGATCAGCACCGTAACCTTCCCATCCAGTTCGGTGCGGGTGACGCGGCGCGAGTCGTGCTCACAAGTAATGAGGCGGCCCTGCTTGTCGCGCGTGTTGCCGTTCGCGTAGTTGGAGGGAGAACGGAAAACGCTGACTTCGCCGGTTTCTTCCGACCAGCGCAGCATGCGGTTGTTGGGAATATCGCTGAACAACAGATAACGCCCGTCGCCAAACCAAACCGGGCCTTCCGCCCAGCGCGCGCCGGTGTAGAGGCGTTCGATGGCTGCGTTGCTCTGCCGATATTTGGCAAAACTCGGATGAATGACTTCAATCGCCGGGTCCGGATACCTGGCGATTTTGGAAAGATTCCAGTCCTTCGCGACTCCCAACGGATCAACCGCCAAGCTCGCACCGGCGGCCGCTGCTGTGGCAATAAAGGTTCGTCGTTGCATTGCCCCTCCGCTCCTCCCGCGTCGTCCCCGCGCGGATTCATATGTAGTTTTTCGCCCATCAGACTGCGCGCCATATTAGCAGGATTTGGGGATTTAGGATTCAGGAATTAGGTGGCGGGTTGACGAATTTGTAAGCAGGGCCGGAACACTCACGCCGCGTCGTAGATAGCGCTGCTTCCACAGTGCGGACAGACGCGCCCTGGCAATCGGCTATTTCCATCATGAACAATCGTCTTCCGAAGAGCGGGTGGGAGGGGGGCACCCCAGCCGACCCGGGGTGCCCATTTGAATTGGTAAACTGCACTTTCTAAGGCTTGCAGGTTTACACGTGGATTGCGGAAAGTCATCCCAAGCTTAGTAACGGGAAACTCGATTTGCAGAACTTGAGTACCTCCGCCTTTATGATGGAGGTACCGTAACATTGGCAGTATCGCCTGTCTGTTCAAAAGTGATCAGCTTCCACAATGTGAAAATGGGGCCCACTCCTGCGAGTTGCCGGGGTCCTTCGCCCCAAACGCGCACTCAAGATGACAGCCTTGAAGCGGACTTTCGCTGAGTGCGGCCGCTTGTCATTAGCAGATTCTCAGTAATGGCTCTCGGGCAGGAGGGTTTTGGCTGACCACGGAAAACGCAGAACTCGAGACCTGCAACTATCGGCCCTTGATGGGTATTCCCCCATGGAAAGGCAGTGGGATAAAAAGGGGCACTCCGACCGGTTGCCGGAGTGCCCAGTTGCGTTTTGTAAACTGCACGATCCCAGGGCCTGCAGTATTACAAGGGGAATGCGGAGGGTCATCCGAAGTTTGCTAACTGGAGGAGTGACTCGCCCAACTTGGTGTCTCCGCTCTTATCATGGGAAGAAGCTACCACCGCGATTACCCCAAGTCTGTTCAAAATTGCACACATTTCACAGTGTGAAAAGCCATTCGAGGGGGCCGCACTGGTACCGGCTTCTGCTCAGCGAACTGACCGCCGCCAGTCCGCTATCTTTCGTAACCCGGATAAGAAATTTTGCCCATAGTGCCGGAAAGCCGGTCACAAAAGGGAGTACAAGTTGCGGATCGACAAAAACCACCCCCAGCGCGGCACTGTGTTATATTGCCCTGCCCCGGTGGACCCACCATAATCGCACCGCGGTTTAGCGTGGTGGGTTATGGGACCAAGGGCCTAGCAAGGATAGCGCCCTCCGCACCTCCGTCAGGGGAATCGAGGTCAATGAAGAGAAGCCCAATGAAACCCATCCTGATCGCATGTCTGACCGCCCTCGCATTTGTTACCGCAACGCAAGCCACTGAATTCCACGTCGCTCCCAATGGGGATAATGCCAATCCTGGCACCCGGGCGGCTCCATTTCAAACAATTCAACGTGCTGGCGACGTTGCCCGGCCGGGCGACGTGATCACTGTGCACGCCGGCGTTTACCGCGAACGCATCAGCCCGCTGCGGGGGGGGAGAATCCGACGCGAAGCGCATCGTCTATCAGTCCGCCCCAGGGGAAAAGGTTGAAATCAAGGGGTCGGAAGTCATCAAGAAATGGGTGAAAGATCGGAACGATACCTGGAAAGTGACGCTGCCCAACTCATTCTTCGGACGCTTCAATCCCTACAGCGACCTGCTCCATGGTGACTGGTTTAATTCCATGGGCCGTAACCATCACACCGGTGCTGTATATCTTAACGGCGACTGGCTTACTGAAGCCGCCAAGAGGGATGAGGTGATGGAACCCGTGGGAACCACCCCCCTTTGGTTCGGCGAAGTCGACGAGAAAAACACCACGATCTCGGCGCAGTTCAAAGGCGCAAACCCCAATCGAGAACTCGTCGAAATCAATGTCCGTCAGACAGTGTTTTATCCCCAAAAGACGGGTATCAACTACATCACCGTGCGCGGCTTCACCATGAAGGATGCGGCCACACCCTGGGCACCGCCCACGGCCGAGCAGATCGGGTTGATTGGCCCGCATTGGAGCAAAGGCTGGATTATCGAGAACAATGCGATCAGCTACTCCATTTGTTCGGGTATTTCGCTGGGCAAATACGGCGATGAGTGGGATAACACGTCGGCCAATACCGCCGAGGGCTACGTCAAGACCATCGAGCGCGCCCTCGCCCACGGCTGGTCCAAGGAAAACATCGGCCACCACGTCGTCAGTAACAACACCATCTCTCATTGCGAGCAGGCCGGAATCGTCGGCAGCCTGGGCCCCGCATTCAGCGTCATCACGGGCAACACCATCCATGACATCCATGTCCGCCGGTTATTCAGCGGTGCGGAGATGGCAGGCATCAAGTTCCACGGCGCCGTAGACGTCGAGATCAGCCGGAATCACATCTACCGGACCGTCCGCGGAATCTGGCTGGACTGGATGGCACAGGGCACGCGCGTCTCCGCAAACCTCTTCCACGATAATCATGAGGATTTATTTGTCGAGGTGGATCATGGTCCGTTCCTGATCGATAACAACCTTTTCCTCTCGTATCTCTCGCCCTTTTTGCTCAATGACAATTCCCAGGGCGGCGCCTTTGTCCACAACCTGTTCGCGGGGGCCATCAAACCGAATCATTACGACAAGCGCCAGACGCCCTTCCTGAAGCCGCATTCCACGGAAGTTGCGGGTTATCACGACAACCCCAACGGGGACCACCGCTACTACAACAATATATTTACCCAAGGCGCCGAGTTGAGCGCCTATGACAACGC
>Ga0207101_1157_pt1 | contig 11965 bp, 8 predicted proteins | sample Alteio_BWMinHeat_83_FD_153581 | JGI IMG/M metagenome (GOLD analysis project Ga0207101, IMG submission 153581) | Enriched cells from forest soil in Barre Woods Harvard Forest LTER site, Petersham, Massachusetts, United States -... | ecosystem: Environmental > Terrestrial > Soil > Temperate forest >...
ATGCGTCAGCCGGTCGCCGAGGCCGACGCGCTTCAGTGCCTCTTCGGCTTGCTTTTCGTCAGTGAGGCTGTGGAAATACTGAGCGAGCATCACGTTTTCGACTGCAGTGAGATACGGCACGAGATGAAATTGTTGGAAGACAAAGCCGACTTTTTCCGCGCGGTAGCGGACCAGTTCATTTTCACGAAGCTTGGAAAGGTCGACACCGTCAACGACCACGCGGCCGGAAGTCATCGTGTCCAGGCCGCCGAGAATATTGATGAGCGTGGTTTTCCCGGAGCCGGAAGGCCCCATGAGCGCAACCCACTCGCCGGTGTTCACGCTGAAACTGACGCCACCAAGCGCGCGCAGAACGCCGTATTGCTTGGTCAGATTTTCGATGACCACTTGCGTCGTCGCAGTCAGCGGCGGCGCTTGCACGACCGAACTCACGCTTCACCTCGAAAAACCGATGCGGGGCGAATGCTCGCCAGCCGTCGCAGCGGAAACGCACTGAGTATCGCGACAATCACCGTCAGCACCACAGCTACAGGATACACAATCAGCCGCGGCCGCGCCGCCACGCCGAACACCGCTTTGCCCAATCCAATCGACAGAAAAATCCCTACGACTGCGCCAATAACGCCGCCTGCAAGGCCCAGCAGCGCCGCCTCCGCAAGGAAAAGGCGCAGCACGCGCCGCATCGAGCCGCCGATGGCTTTCATCAAGCCAACGTCCATTTTCCGTTCCATCGCCACGTTGGTCATCGCCGCCATCACGCACAGCCCCGTGAGCAACAGTACAATTCCTACCGTCGCCGTCAACAGACCGCTGATGCGGCTGTAAATCTTCGCTTCGCCTTCGGTAAATTGCCGTACCGCGCGAACATCGGCTCCGGGTATTTGGCGCTGCACCGCTCCGGTCGCTTCCTCAACTTGCTGTGACGTTCCAGAAATGCGGGCCTCCACAAGACTAATGGCTCCAGGCAGACCTGCGATTCGCTGCGCGGTTTCCAAGTTCACGAAGATTTGGCTATCTTCCGGCCCGCCGTAGGTATCCACTTCCTGGACGAAGCAATCATTCCAGGGATTCAATGCAATCGAGTCCCGCGCATTTGCCTTCAGGCGTGAGGCAACATTTGCACCGATATAGCACAGGGGAGTTTTGTAGCCGAGCGGCTGAGATGCTTCAAGCGTTCCGTGCGGCAGCAGATGCAGAAAGGCTTCCGAGGAATAGCCCACGATGACAGCGCGGAGAGGCAATTTTGACGGATCATCGTAAGGGCCTGGACCGTGAAGTTTGCCAACCCGAACATTCGAGAAAACGTAAAGGAATCCGACAGCGTTCACGTCTTTTCCTGGAAGCGCCGAGGCGACGGATGCCACGAGGGAGTCTGGGAGCGTTGGTGACCAGGTCCTTTGCGGATCAGGACCAGGAGTAATAAGAATGTTTGGGCCAAAAGCGCGGAATTCTGTGGTGAGGCGGCGCTTGGCGTCGATTTGAAGATTGAGGAGGGCGGCGGTGACGGCGGCGCCGGCGCCTAGGGCAAGCAGAATGACAAAGAGGCGACCGCGATTGGCGCCGAGGAGGCGGCGGATGATGCGCCAGAACATGGCGCGATTGGCGGTACGGAGGGCGGCCATCACTCGCCTCGCAGGATGGGCGCAGGCTCGTAGCGCGAAGCACGGCGCAGGGGGATGGCACTGCCGAGAAGCGTGACGCCGATGGCCAGCGCGACAATCACAAGAAAAACGATCAGAGACGGCTCGGGGGCCGCCCCAAAGATTCTTTCACCAAGCAGACGGGCCAAGATAATTCCCAGCGCATAGCCGATCCCGCCACCGACAAACGCGAGCAAGAGTTGTTCCGCCGCAAGCAGGAAGCCCACCGTGCCGGAGCCAGCGCCGAGCGCCTTCATCAAGCCAATCTCCGTGCGCCGCTCGATCACCGAAGCCGCTGCAGATGCACCTACGGCCAACGCCGCCGCAAGCAGTGCCGCTCCCGTGACAAGCCATAGCAGCATGCGTACTCGCGCGAGGATCTGACCTTCGCCCTCCGCGACACGGCGAATCACGCGCACATCCGCTCCAGGCAACACCTGCTTAATCGAATACGCAATGGACGAAACATACGGGCTGCAGGACCAGCGCTCCAGATCAGCGGCGTTCATCGTCTTTGGATCGCGTCGCCCAAAATCATCTTCGGGTTTCGTCAGCGCGCTGACGTACAGCCGGCGATATTCTCCCTGCTTGCTCGAGATTTTCTGGACAACGGCGATCGGAACGACGATTGCGTCATCCTCTGGACCGCCGGTGGATAGTATTCCAGAGACTTGAAGAATCTGCCCCCTGTCGCCGTCTTGGACCAAGATTGCATCTCCAATCTGACGACCAGTCTTCCGGGCGTAATTGGTTCCGATCACACATTCGTCTGCGCCTTCGGAAAACCAACGTCCCCCGACCGACCACCAAGGATTGGTTTTCTCAATGCCTGTTGCGAATCGAGTCTGAAGATCGGGAGTCCAAATTGAATGTTGAGACCAAGTTCCAATTAGTGTGGTGGATAGGGACGGAACAAAAGCATTACTTACCGTCTTGGGGAGAATTGAAGTATTCACTGGAACTTCCAAAATCGGGGCGAAGCCAATGATGTTGTTGTGCCAGAAAATTGTTTTCAGTTTGGGCAGGTCGGCTTCGGGAAGATAGGCGCCGGCGTTCACGGGGCGGTAATCCACGCCGCCGATTTCGAGCGGCAACGAGTCGGCTTGCGGGGTGACGAGGAGATTCGCGCCCAGGCTGCGGAATTCTTTCGCCAAGCGGTCGCCCACATCCAGCGAAACGCTCAGTGCCGCAGTGGCTACGCCCATGCCGAGTGCCAGCGCCGCGCCAGTCAGGAGCTTGTGGCGCGGGCGGCGTCCAAAAGAATCGGCAACGAGTCGCAGGAACATGGATTTCTGGCCGCCCATGCAAGGGAACGATGTATCGTGTCCCTACTGCGGAATCTCCTTGGTAGCGGCAACGAGGCCGGAAACGTCCAGTACCAGATCGCCACCATCGCTGTGCGACGGCACGCCGATGGGATTGCAACCCCCCTGGTCGCCGACCGACGGCACGTAGATGGCTGAGCCGCAGTGCCGACAGACAACGTTCTGCCCGTCCTGGCGGTAGCCTTCCGCGCCGCAAATCCGGCAAGCGTCCAATGCCGTGCCGTAGCCATTCGGCTTCTTGATGATCAGGAAGCGCATCGACTGACTGCCCGCGGTGATGGTGTAAAGATGCAGCGCCCCGTCCTGCACTTCATTCAACGGAATGCGCACTTCGTTGCCCATTGCCGTAACCGCTCGCGCCGAGGGCGGCGCGGAGTTCGCGCGCGCATAAATAAAGTCCGCGGTCAGCACCAGGATCACCACCAGGCAGGCGCCCGCCGCGGCAATGATCCACCGCCGCTGGCGGCGATTCTGCGATTCGAGCAAGCGCCTCTCCGCCTCACCGGTGGCTTCCTTCGCGGCTTTGTCGTGCGACGCCGACTGCCACTCGCGCAGCACCAGCAGGGCCGCTGCCCCGAAGATGAACACAAAGAAAAACAGTTCATTCCGCACGATAGGGCCGATCAGCGCCATCTCCTGCTTGCTCGAAGGAAGCCAGCGCGCCTCGCTCAGCTCATGCAGTCCCGTGAGGGCAAGCTGAAACGCCACGAGCATCAAGATGGCGCTGGTCACCGCAAAAAAGCGGTGCAGCGGCACGCGCAGAGTGCCCTTAAAGAAAAACAAGCCAACTGCCACCGCCGCGCCAATCCCGGCAATCGTCCCGATCCACGTCTGCAATCCCTCGCTCGAGAGTTCCACCGCGCGCAAAATCAGCGCAAGCTCCGCGCCTTCGCGCAGCACCATCAGGAACACGAACAGGAAAATCCCCCAGCCCGCCGCTTTTCCAACGCGGACGGCGTAGGCTTCCACTTTTTGCTCAATTTCTTTTTTCAGGTGGCGCGCAACTCGGTTCATCCATACGATCATCGTAATGACGAACACCGAGGCGACCAGCAGCATCAGCCCCTCAAAGCCATCTTCGCTGATGCGGAAGCGCTCCAGGGCCACCGCCACGGCCAGGCTCAGCGCGGCCGCAGCCGCCACGCCGTACCACGCAAAACGCGCCAGGTGTCCGCGGCCAGTGCGGGAGAGATAGACTAGAATGATGCCCACGACGAGAGAGGCTTCAACGCCTTCGCGAAGCGCAATGAGGAATGCGGAAAGCACGGAAACTCCAGTTGTTAATGATTTGCAACTACGATTTGAGTCTACCGCAACTAGGGACTTGCGTCAACCGGACCAAGCTAGTCCGATTTCACCTGGTCGCGAATAGGATATCCTGTTCCCTGCTTATGCGCGCTCTTCGCCAATTCGCCTCTGTGCTTCTGACAGTCCTCTTGGTCTGTCTGCAGCTACCGGCGCAGACACCCACGGCACCATCTTTGCAGACGCCAGCGGTCAGCCCAGACCCGAAGAAAGCTCAGAAGGCTGCAGAACGGGGAGCGAAGTCAGAAGCAGCTGGACATCTAGAAGAAGCTCTCGAAGCCTACCAGGAGGCAGCAAATTACGCTCCGCAGGACGAGACTATCGTGGGACATGCCGTCGCGCTGCGCTCCAAGCTGGTTCGGGAGTACACGGAGGCTGCTGAGCGCGACGCTCTGTCCGGCCATCTGGATCAGGCCACGGAGAAACTTGCCGTAGCCCTGCAGATCGACCCTGGCGCCACAGTCGTCGCGGAACGGCTCGCGCAGTTGAAAACCATGGAGGACGAGCCGGCAAGAACTTCGCCAACGGAAATTACCGGCATGCCGCGGCTTCACCCGCAAAACGGAAAGCGGTCGATCGACCTGCGAGGCGACACCAAGACCGTCTACGAACAGTTATCAGCACTCTTCGGCCTCAAAGCGACATTCGATCCGGATTTGACCGCGCGAAGCATCCATCTGCGCCTCGAGGATACAGATTTTTACACCGCCATCTCGGTCCTGGGCACGCAGACGGGCACCTTCTGGCGCCCCTTGAATCCCACACTGCTGTTCGTCGCTCAGGACACTTTGGAGAAACGCAAGCAGTTCGGATTGGAGGCCGAGCAGACCTTTCCACTTCCTGCCGCCGTAGGTCCTGAAGATGTGACCGAGATGCTGCGTGTCCTCCGGGACATCACCGGAGTGACGCACGTCGAGCTGGACTCACGCAGCCGCAGCATCACGATAAGGGATACCCCAGAAAGGCTGGCGGTGGCCGGCGAATTGATCCGGCAGACGGAAAGGGCGCGCGGGGAAGTGATGCTGGAGATCGAGCTGCTGGAAGTCGACCGCAATACCGCGCAGAAGCTCGGCATTGAGACTCCTTCCAAGGCCCAGCTCTTCACCATCCCTCCCAATCTGATTAGGCAGTTAACCCAGGCAAATAATCTTTCAGCGCTGCAAACGCTGCTGGCAGGCATTTTCGGCGCTGCCGCGGGAGGCGCCACGTCCATCGGCTCCTTGATTCCACCGCTCATCGCTGTTGGCGGCGGCAAGACGACGTTTCTGCTGACGCTACCGGGAGCAGCGGTCGATTTCTCCAATGCCCTGTCCCTGGTCCACAGCGGCCGTCAGGTTCTCCTCCGGGCGCAGGACGGCAAGCCTGCGACATTTTTTGTGGGCGACCGTTTCCCTGTTACTCTCTCTCTGCTTTCCGGCGGCACAGGCGCCTCGGTTTTCACTCCCAATCCCGGTGGCGCGAGTAATCCTTTCCCAAGCACTTCTTTTGCCGCGGGCGTAGACCCGGTGGCCCTGGTGGCAGCTGATTTTCGTAACAATGGGTTGATTGATCTGGCGGCTGTAAACGAACTCGACAATTCCGTCACCATCCTGCTGAATCAGAGCGGCAATCAGGGTACTTTTGTGGAGGCTGCAAATTCCCCGATTTCGCTTGGCCCAAAACTCACGACCGCCCCGCCCAGCCCGCCTGCCATTGTTTCCGCGGTGCTGACCTCCAAAGGCTTTCACGACCTGCTGGTCACCGATTCCGCGAAGAACGTCGTCAACATTTTCTTCAGCAACGGGGATGGCACGTTCGCGACTCCCGCAACGTCGATCCAAGTCGGCACGCAGCCGAGCGCCATTGTCACCGCGGACTTCAATGGCGACGGCTTTCAGGATTTTGCCGTTGCCAATTTCAAGGACAACACGATCTCCGTTTTTCTCGGAGGCGCGGACAATAGCGGGAATCCTACTTTTACCAAGGCCACGGGCTCGCCCTTCGCCCTCCCCGCGAATGTCAGCGGCCCCGTGGCCATGACCGTCGCCGATTTCAACAGCGACGGTAAACCGGATCTCGCCATCGTCAATCAGACAACGCTTGCCAATCCATCGATCGCGCAAGGCAATGTAGTGATCTTGCAAGGCAACGGCAATGGAACATTCACGGAGTTTGCAGGCTCCCCGATCACTGTGGGAATCAATCCGGTCGCGCTTGCTTCCGCGGATCTCGACGGCAACGCCACCGCTGATCTCGCCATCGTGAACAATACGGACAATACGGTGACCGTCCTCCTGAATAACGGGGATGGTACCTTCGTCGCGGGCCCGAATTCGCCTCTCGCAACCTCGCCAAATCCCACGGGGATCGCTGTCGCCAATTTCGCGCAGAACGGCACCGCCGGTATTGCGGTCACATGCGCAGGTTCGAACACGTTCCGGGTGTTTTTCGAGGTCACTGCCGGATTTTTCACCATCGGATTTGAACCGCCCGCAGGGCCATCGGGATCCGTCCCCACCGCCATCGTGGCGGCGCAGTTGCTCAACGGAGGTATTCCAGACATAGCCATCACCAACAATGTGTCTGGCGCCGCGGGCGACGTCACCGTGGTCCTGAGCCCCGCGAGTCTTTTTTCAGGTTCCGGAACGAACCAGCAGCCGTACCCTGGTTCGGAATACGTCGACCTTGGCGTAAAAATAAAAACTACCCCTTCGATACATCCCAACAATGAAGTGACTTTGCAGCTCGAATTCGAAATCCGCGCGCTCTCCGGCAGCAACGTCAACGGCATTCCGATCATCTCCAACCGCACGCTGACGCAAACCGTGCGCGTCAAAGAAGACGAGACAACATTGATCGGCGGGCTTACCGATGTGGAAGAAACTCGCGCAGTCACGGGTTTACCGGGCTTCGCCGAAATTCCCGGAGCAGGTTATGCTTTTGGAGTAAAAAATAATTCGCTCCAGGACACGGAACTCTTGATCCTGGTCACGCCCCGGAGATTGCGGTTTCCGAACCATCTCACGCGCACAATTTTCGCGGGCCGCGGGGATGCGCCCGGAGGCCGCAGCAGCATTGGCACGGGAACTCCGCCCACACCCACCACCCAGCCCACGCCCGCGCCCGGCGGTCAGCCTCAACCCGCGCCCGGCGGCCAACCGCCGCCATGAGGCCCGCAACGGCCGCGCCTCATCGGTCATTCGTGCCTCTCGAACGAAATTTTCTTACAGGAAGTAATTCTCCTCACCGCGCGTCCGATCTACGGCAGAGGCTCAAACACGACGATGGGCTGATAGGTGCGCGGCACAACTGCTTCGGCAATGGCGATCAGTTTCTCCTGCTGGTTGAAGACGCGTAGCCGCGGAGCCTTTGGCTCGCCTCCATCCAGTTGCATGGTCGCTCCCGGAGGCGGCTCAACGCGGCCCGGTTGAATTTGCGCGATGGAGATGTTGAACTTTGATCCGTGACGGACGCGCTTCTCGATCACCGGAAGAACATTCACGCGCGGAAAATTGGGCAGCAGATGTTCGAGCTGAATCAGGCAGTCGCCGAATTTCCCCGCTGTTTTCGCTTCCGCAAGCTCTTCCAGCGGAATCGCCTGTTCCAGCGAAAATTCTCCTACCGCGGTGCGCTCGATTTCCGCTAGGTGCGCGCCGCAACCAAGTTTCTGCCCCATCTCATGCGCCAGCGCGCGGATGTACGTTCCGGACGAGCACTCAATCACAAACCGCGCGATGCTCCCTTCGATCTCCGTCAGCTTGAATTCGAATAGCTCCACTTCGACGGCCTTGAGCTCCACCGGCTGTTTCTTGCGCGCCAGTTCGTACGCGGGACGGCCTTTTACCTTTTTTGCAGAAAACGGAGGCGGCATCTGTTCGAATCGCCCAATGCGTTCTGCGGCAAATTTTTCCAGCAGCGCCGCATCCAGCGCCGGAGCCGCATCCAGCCCTTGGGCTTCGCCGTCGGAATCGTAAGCGTCCGTAGCAAAACCGAAACGAAAGCCTGCCTTGTACCGCTTACGGCGTCCTGTGTAGAACTGCACCAGCCGCGTGGCGCGGCCCAGCAACAATACGAGGACACCCGTCGCCAGCGGATCCAGTGTGCCCAGATGCCCGATCTGCCGGAATCCCGCCAGGTGACGCACGGCATCCACCACGTCGTGCGAAGTCTTTCCTTTAGGTTTGTTGATGACGAGGGCGCCGTCAAACGGCGCCGGCTTTGGCTGGCGTGACATTTAAGAGTTATCAGTCTTTAGCTCTAAGTTTTGGTTCAAAATCCGGAAGTCAAATTCCATCGGCACGCAGAAACAATGAGTTTCCAACGGACACATCGGAGAGAACCAAACGGATGAACGCAATTTCAGCCGGAGATTCTCAAAACTGAGAACGGACTACTGTTCCGGCGCGGACGGCTTATCCTTCTTCATGTCCTTGAGCAGCTGTTCGATGCGCTCGATGTGTTCTTGAGAGAGGTCCAGCGTGAAATGCAGCTCCGGCACGCGGCGCAATTGCAGGCGCTCGATGAGTTCCCTGCGGATGTAACCTGCAGCGTGCTCGAGCGCCTTAATGGCGTCCGATTGCTCCTTGTTTGTGCCAGTAACACTGATGAACACGCGCGCGTGCTTCATGTCCGGCTGCACACGAACTTGCGTGGCCACCACCATGCCTTCGAGCCGCGGGTCCTTTAGCTCTCCCGCCAGCATGGCGTTGACTTCGTGCGCGATCTCCTCGCCCACGCGTTCGTGTCGGTGATTGGCTGGACTCATCGGGTCCCTGCACGGCTTCCTAAATAATCTCGATCGCCTGGTTGATTAGAAACGATCCCAGGATACGGTCGGCCTCGTCCAAAACCTTCTGCAGCATTTCTCTGACGTGCTTCTCTTCATTCGAAAGCGTCACCACGCCCACGACCGATCGCTGCCACGCCTCGTGATGCTCCAGCTCCGCCACTGCTACGTTGAAATCACGCCGCAGCTTGTCCTTCAAGCTGCGCAAAACCTGCCTCTTGTCCTTCAGCGATTGCGCGTCCGGAATATGCAGTTCGAGGGTGAGCAAACCGACCGGCATGAGCGGCTCCGGGGGACAGCCTGGCGCTTATTTCTTGCCGGAGGACCCGCCGCCTTGCCCGGCAGCTTCGGCGGCGCTCGTCTTCGTGACGCTGAAACATTCGAGGACGTCTCCGACTTTGATGTCGTTGAAATTGGCCACGCCCGCGCCGCATTCGAACCCCGTGCGAACTTCGCTGGCGTCATCCTTGAAGCGCTTCAGCGAGCTCAGCTTGGAGGTGTAGATTACCGTGCCATCGCGCAGCACACGCACTTGCGCGTCGCGCTTCAGGATGCCATCGACCACGTAGCAGCCCGCAATCGTCCCCGCGCCTTTGACGCGGAACGTGTTGCGGACTTCCGCGCGGCCCAGATACGTTTCCGTGACCACGGGCTCGAGCAAGCCTTCCATGGCCTTTTTCAGCTCGTCGGAAACTTCGTAGATGATGTTGTGCGTGCGGATATCCACGTGTTCCTGCTGCGCCAGGTCCAAAGCCTTGCGATCCGGCCGAACGCCGAACGCAATCACGATGGCGCCGGACGCGGAAGCCAGCAGCACGTCATTTTCCGTGACCGCGCCGACGCCTGAACCGATGATCTTCAGCTTCACCTGGTCGGTCGAAAGCTTCGGCAGCATTTCGCTCAGCACTTCGACGGAGCCCTGCACGTCCGCCTTGATCACGATTCCCAATTCCTTGACGTCACCGGCCTTCAGTTGCTCGTGGAGCTGGTCGAGCGTAATCCGCGAGCCGCTGATGCGCGCCATCGCGGCATCGCGCTGCTTGCCCTGGCGATACTCCACGATGTGCCGCGCCTTGGCTTCGTCGGTTACCTGAAAGAGGTCGCCCGCATCCGGAATGCCCTGCAAACCAAGAACTTCAACCGGCGTGGACGGCGGCGCATCCTTTACGACACGGCCGCGATCATCAAACATCGCGCGGACTTTTCCGAAGACCGAGCCGCAAATGAAAAAGTCGCCGGCGTTGAGCGTGCCGTTTTGCACCAGAATGGTAGCGACTGGACCTCGGCCCTTGTCGACCCGCGATTCCAGGACCGTGCCCGTGGCCGGAGCGTCGGGATTGGCTCGCAGCTCGCGCAAGTCCGCGACCAGCAAGATCGTCTCCAGCAGCTTCTCAATGCCTTGCTTCTTCTTCGCGGAGACTTCCACGAATTCCGTGTCGCCGCCCCAATCGGCGGACATCAATCCCACGTCGGCCAGTTGGCGCCTGACGCGATCCAGCTGCGCTTCCGGCTTGTCGATCTTGTTGATGGCCACGATGATGGGCACCTTGGCGGCTCTGGCGTGATCTATCGCTTCTTTCGTTTGCGGCATGACGCCGTCGTCCGCCGCCACCACCAAAACTACAATGTCCGTCACTTTCGCGCCGCGAGCGCGCATGCGTGTAAACGCTTCGTGGCCCGGTGTATCAACGAACACCACAGCGCGGTCGTTTACCATCACTTTGTAGGCCCCGATGTGCTGGGTAATCCCGCCCGCTTCTCCACCCGCAACATCCGCTTCGCGGATGGCATCGAGCAGGCTCGTCTTGCCGTGGTCCACGTGGCCCATGACCGTCACCACCGGGGGCCGCGGCTTCAAGCTTTCCTTGGTCTCTTCCTTGGCGACCTCGAGCACCATCTCTTCTTCGAGGGAGACGACATTGACCACGCCGCTGAATGCTTCTGCCAGCGTCGTGGCTGTGGGCACGTCGAGTGCCTGGTTAATGCTGGCAAAAACGCCGCGATCCAGCAAATTCTTCAAGAGTTCTTTGGCGCGCACATCGAGTTTTTCCGCCAGCTCGCGAATGGTGATTCCCTCGGTAATGGTGACATCGCGGGGCGCCCGCGGTTCCGGCGGCGCAATGACGGCGGCAACGCCACCGCGTCCCGCACCGGGACGCTGACGCGTGGGATGCAGCTTGCGCTCACCTTCCTGTTCGCGCTTGTCGAGCACCGGGCGCTGGCGCTGAGCCGGTTTGCGTGTGTAGAGCGGTTTCCCAGGTTCCGCCTTCGGCGGCATTTTTTCTGGAAACGGCGGCAGCATCCCTGGACGCCCAGGAGCTCGCGGGCCGGGCCGCGTGCCGGTTGGCATGGGTCCCCGGCGCTGTTCAAAAGGCCGGCTTGGTGCGCCGCCCGGACCCCCGGGACCACCCGGACGCGGCGTGTAGGATCGCCCCTGGTTGGGCTGTTGTGGACGCATGGGCTGACCCGGTCGTGGTCCGCTGGAACGCGAACCCGGTGTAGTGCCCGGCACAGGGCCGCGATTCCCGGTAGGCAGTGGGCCGCGATTTCCTGTAGGCAGAGGTCGCGCAGGAGTGCTGGGCCGTACACCCGGGCGCGCCGGTGCCGCACCGGGCGCAGCGGCCGCAGGACGTACAACGGAAGGCTGTGTGCCCGCAGGCGCTGCCGGCCGCGTCGCAGCCGGACTCGCGGGCGGGGCCGCAGGCACTTGAGGACGAATGGGTATTGCTGCGGGCGCTGCCGGGGCCGCGGGTTTTGCCGCTGGTGGCGCCGTTGCTGGAACAGCGGCAGGCGCTTTGGGAGCAACCGGCGCAACCGCCGGAGCGGTTGCCACTGGAGCCGCCGGCTTCCCAATCGGGGTTACCGGCGTGACAGTTTTGGTCGCGGGCAGAACGCTAACTGCTGGCGGGGCCGCAGGCGCAGCAGGCCTC
>Ga0207101_1072_pt2 | contig 11939 bp, 11 predicted proteins | sample Alteio_BWMinHeat_83_FD_153581 | JGI IMG/M metagenome (GOLD analysis project Ga0207101, IMG submission 153581) | Enriched cells from forest soil in Barre Woods Harvard Forest LTER site, Petersham, Massachusetts, United States -... | ecosystem: Environmental > Terrestrial > Soil > Temperate forest >...
ACCGGAAGCTTGGTGGCGTCCTCCATGCCGTAGGGCATATTGGCGCCGTCGAAATCCGAGCCCAGCCCCACGTGATCCACACCGGCGATCTTCACCGCGTGACCGATGTGCTCGATGATTTTGGTGTAGTCCACGCGCGGGAGTTTGCCCTGCTCCACGTACTCGCGCGTGATGCGGTCGCCTTCGATCAGTTGACAGCCCTCGTTGTCACCGCAGCGCTTGGCGACCTCCGCGGCGATCCCCTTGTTCAGCTCGGGATTCGCCACTTCGGCATTGAGGAATTCCTGGCTGAGAAAGCCTACGTGATAGTTGATTTGGATCACCCCGCCCTTCGCAGCTAGATCCTTCATCATTTGGTCGGTCATGTTGCGGCGAGCATCGCAAATCGAGCGGCAGGAGGAATGCGAAGCAATCAGCGGCGCCTTGCTGACTTCCAGCGCATCGTAAAACGTCTTGTCGCTGACATGCGAAATGTCCACCATCACGCCCAGGCGATTCATTTCGCGCACGACATCTTTGCCGAAATCCGTCAATCCGTTGTGCGCGGGCTTGTCGGTCGAAGAATCCGCCCACTCGTCATTGCCGCTGTGCGTCAGCGTCATGTAGCGTACGCCCAGCGCGGCGTAACTGCGCAGCACGCCAAGGTCGCTGTTGATCATATGCCCGCCCTCCACGCCCATGAGCGCGGCAATCTTGCCTTGCTTCCGCGCTTCCCGGATTTCCGCCGCTGTCGTAGCCAGTGCGAGGTCGTTAGGGTGTTTGCGGACCTGTTCGCGCACCGCGTCGATCTGGATCAGTGCGCGATCTACCGCTTCTGGGCCGGTCACTTTGCTGGGCATCCAAATGGAAAAGAAAATCGCGTTGAGATTGCCCTCGCGCATCCGCGGTATGTCAATACTGCCCGTGGCACTGCGCGTGCCAAGGTCAAACTTGCCGTCAAGGAACCGTTGCGTCGTGTCGTCATGGGTATCCACAACGATCGAGGAAAAATGCAGCTTGCGCGCCTTCTCCGTGAGCGCGTCGGAGGACATACCAAGGCCAACAATTCCCATAGCAGAAACCCACACGATTGCTACCACTGCGGTACGAAGCATTTTTCCCCCAAGGGCGAAGCATCGATTGTAAACGGAATTGAACGGGGACACGGCCGAAATTTAAGGATCGGCATGGCGCGGAACAATTCCCAGCAACAGCCTCCTAGGACCAGCACCCAAGCGCGCAGTCCCAAGGAGACTCCAGGTGCGCCATCTGGGGATAGCATCGCAAGAAAACGATGACAGCGGCAAGCAACAAAACCATACTGACCCGCACGCCGAAGACCCTGCGCGGCAGACCGCGCAGCGCGACGGCGATGGCCACTCCCAGCATCATTACCGCCGGGTAGTAATAATAATAAAAAAGGCCTTTTTCGGGAGTCACCGCCCATTGAAAAAAATTTGCGGCGAAAAGAAGAAGCACCAATCCCTCGGGCAAGGCCACGGTCTTCCACATACGACACACACACACCGCCAGCGCTGCCAATCCGCCCCACGCGACAACGGGATTGCCAATCAAATAGGAAAGCCCCCGCTGCGGGCTCAAACTTAACGGCCAGCTATACCAAGCGGAAGCAATGGCGGGGTTCGAGAGCCAAGTAGTGCAGATGTGCCAGCCAATACGGTGCAGGTCCAGCAATTCATAAACGCCAAATCGCAGGTGAAGAATCCGGCACAGCGGCCAATAAGTGAGAAGGTAAGAAGCGAAGGGCGCCACGGCCAGGCTAAGCAGCAGCGCCGGGAGACCGATTTGTTGCATGCTGTGTGCAGGCCGGGAAAGCGGCGAGTTCGAATCCGCGCGTGCGCGGCGTGCCACCCAGAGCAGCGCGAAACTCACAAGCAGAAGAACCGCGAGACTGTCGATTGCGTTCCACTTGCAGGCGCCCGCCAGCCCCATCAAAACACCGGAGCAAATGAGGAGAATCCTGCGCCTGCCTGTGCCCAGATCCAGGGCAATGGCCGCGGTGTATGCCAGCAAGCTCCACATTAGAAAGAACATCAAAAAGGCATCCATCATGCCGACGCGCGACATGACGAAGAGAAAATTATTGAACAGCGTCAGACCGGCGGAAAGAAAAGCGAGGCGAGAATCGCGCAAAAGCAGAAGTGCCCAAAAATAGACGGCCACCAAGGTCAGCGCGCCGCACAACGCCGCCGCAACTCGCCAGCCGACAGGGTTATCCCCGACAGCTTTCATACCCAACGCCATGATCATCTTCCCCAATGGGGGCTTCGCCAAGGAGTGAAGCAGCGAATTTGGATCCGGTGCCCCATACAGAAAAGTCCTGGCCTCGGGAACAAAAAATCCCTCGTCGTAGTACAGGATTGCCGGTCTGCTAATTCCGGCCAGGAAGAGCGACAGCCCCACGGCTCCGAGAATTACCGCAGAGATGGCCGGACGATCGAGAATTCGGGACAGAACAGATCTCTCTCTTGATGGATCACCACGCAAACTGGAATCCGGCAATTCTTGCGCAAGGGCAGCCGTTTGTGAGTATCGTGACTCCGAGTCCATGGCCGCGGACTGGCCATTCCGAAGAAAAGTCTCCATGCGGCAATTGTATCCGGGACAGTTGGATGTGGCGTCTTAGCGGGCGATTCCGTTGCGCAATAGACTACTAGGATTCTGGGCGAAATGGTGTCTCTGTCGTTCCGCCGTCACACCTGCTACCGGACGAATCTCGATCCCATTTTTGCTCCTCGCAAATGGCGAAGAGAACCTACCCTGCCAGCCAGCCGAGAAGCGCCTGTTTCCACGCGTCGCGGTTGACCGCGGCGATCGATTCCGTCAGTGGAATGTTCTTGGGGCACGCGTGCACGCAGTTCTGCGCGTTGGCGCAATCCTGGATACCGCCGGGGCCCATCACGGCGGCGAGTCGCTCGTGCTTGTTCATCGCGCCAGTGGGATGCAGGTTGAAGAGCCGCACCTGGCTGATGATCGCCGCTCCCACGAACTGGCTGTGCTCATTAACCTGCGGACAAACTTCCAGGCAGCTTCCGCAGGAGATGCAATTCGAAAGCGGATAGCCCTGCTCCTGAATCTCCGGCGAAACGCGCGGCCCTTCGCCCAGATCGTACGTGCCGTCAATGGGAATCCAGGCCTTCACGCGCTTCAAGCTTTCGAACATAAACTGCCGGTCGACCGTGAGATCTCGCACCAGTGGAAATTTGGATAGCGGCTCAATTCGAATGGGCTGCTCGAGCTTATCCACCAGTGCGGAACACGCCATGCGCGCCTTGCCGTTGATGAGCATCGCGCAGGAGCCGCAAATTTCTTCCAGGCAATTCGAATCATAAGAGATGGGCGTCGTCTTTTTTCCGTCGCGCGTCACGGGATTCTCGGCAATATCCCGCAAACAAATGATGACGTTCATGGAAGGGCGCCACTTCAGAGAAAACTCTTCCCAGCGCGCCGCTTCTTTCGGTCCCGTCTGCCGCTTCACCTTGACGATCACTTGTTTTGCGTCTGCCATAAACCTTCTTGCGCTCCGTCTGAATTCTCTTTACTTCGCTGCGTCGTAACGGCGTGGCCGCGGCGTGATCTGCGAAATATCCACCGGCTCATACGAGAGCTGAACTTCGTTCTTCACCCACTTGGCGCGCGTGGTCTTCAGCCACTTGGCGTCGTCGCGATCCGGAAACTCCGGCTTGTAGTGCGCTCCGCGAGACTCGTTGCGCGCCAGCGCGCCCACGGTCACGACGCGCGCCAGGATAATCATGTTTTCCAATTCGCGCGCAAAATTAAGCGTCTGGTTGGACCACCGCGTGCGATCGCTGAGATTGATTTTCTTGTAGCGCTCCTGCAGCGTTCGAATCTGGGCGTCCGCTTTCTCAAGATTTTTGTTGATGCGCGTCACCGTGACGTGTTCCGTCATGATGTCGCCCAGTTCGCGCCAAATCGTGATGGGATTCTCCGAACCTTGCTGCGAAATCAGCGCTTGATTTTTCTCCTCCTGGCGTTTTATCTCACGGTCGAACACGGTTGACGCCGCAGACTCCGCTCCCCCCTGGAGATTCCGGGCATACTTCACTGCCGCCGGCCCAGCCAGGCCACCGCCAAAAATACAGGACACCAGCGAGTTTGCCCCCAGCCGGTTCGCGCCGTGATATTGGTATTCGCATTCGCCCGCTGCATAAATTCCTGGGACGTTCGTGGCCTGATCCTCGCCGTTCACCCAGATCCCGCCCATGGTGTAGTGCATCGCGGGAAAAACCTTCATCGGCTCTTCGCGGGGATCAACGCCGCAAAATTTCTCGTAGATTTCCAGAATCCCTTCCAGTTTGCGGTCCAGCGTCTCGCGCGGGATGTGCGTCACGTCCAAATAAACCGCGGGCTGCCCGTCGATGCCAAGTTTTTCCTGATATACGATACGGTGTATCGCCCGCGTGGCAATATCGCGCGGCACTAAATTGCCGTATTTCGGATACCACTCTTCCAGAAAATAAAACCGCTCGGCTTCCGGGATGCTTTTCACCGCTCGTTTATCGGCGGGATTCCGCGGCACCCACACGCGCCCGCCTTCCCCGCGAGCGGATTCGCTCATCAGCCGCAATTTGTCTTCGCCCGGAATCGCCGTCGGATGCACCTGAATAAACTCGCCGTTGGCGTAATCCACGCCCTGCTGCAAAAGCGCCGATTGCGCCGACCCAGTGCACACCACTGAATTTGTGGACCGTCCAAAAATTGCGCCAATCCCGCCCGTCGCAAAAATCACCGCGTCAGCTGGATAGGTCTTTACTTCCATCGAGCGCAGGTCCATCGCGCAGATGCCGCGGCAAACGCCGCCTTCGTCAATCACCGCCGACAAGAACGTCGAGCTTTCAAACTTTTTGACTTTACCTTCGGATTCGTGTCGCCGAACCTGTTCATCGAGCGCATAGAGCAGTTGCTGTCCCGTCGTTGCACCTGCGAACGCCGTGCGGTGATAGAGCGTGCCGCCGAAGCGCCGGTAATCCAGCAACCCTTCCGGCGTGCGGTTAAACATCACGCCCATGCGGTCGAGCAGATCGATAATTCCCGGTGCGGCCTCGCACATGCGCTTGACCAGCGGTTGATTGGCTAAAAAATCGCCGCCGTAAATCGTGTCGTCAAAATGCTTCGCGGTGGTATCGCCTTCGCCCTTCTGATTCTTCGCTGCGTTAATCCCGCCCTGCGCGCAGACCGAATGCGACCGTTTAACCGGCACGATGGAAAACAAATCAACCGGCACGCCCGCTTCGGCTACGCGAATTGTAGCCATCAGTCCGGCCAGACCACCACCCACGACGATAATTTTTGGCGGTCTCATTTGTTTGGCAGATAAGCGGAAAATGGATGCCAGTTGAACCGGAAACTGAGAATAATCAGGACACCCACGACACCGAATGCCACTCCCACCAGTGCGCCAAAGCGTCCCACCGCCTTCTGCGCTCTCACTGTCGCAGCCAGCCCCCACTTGCAGGCGAAATTCCAAATGCCTGCGCCGAGATGGAACGAGGATGCCAGCACGCCAACGGTAAAAAAGGCCAGGTACCAGGGATTCTGCATATCCTGCTCTACACTTGCATATGTGGACTTGCCGTGGGTGAGCCACCTCTCCGTGTACAAATGCCATCCGATGTAAGCAAAGGCGATCAATCCGGTGTAGCGCTGCACGGTGTAAAGCCAGTTCCCTACCCACGGGTAGGCGGAGACGTTTGATTTGCCCTTCCACCAGATGTAAACGCCGTACCCGCCATGAAAAAGCATGGGAAGAAAAATACCGCACCATTCCACCAGCAAGCGGAATGGAATGGTCTGCAAATCCTGTGACGTGGCGTCATATTTCGCGCGGCTTACCAACGCTGCGCTGTTCGACCAGAAATGTTCCGCAAGAAATGCGCCAACGGGAAGGATGCCGGTAAAAGAATGAAGCTTTCTGAGGAGATAACTGGAATCAGGCTGGGTTTCCGTTGCGGACATGCCCTCTCCGCCGCGGAAGTCCATGCCGGTTCGCACGACGCGACACCAGAGGAGCGAAGAGAAATCGCGGCGAAATCAGTATAGGGACATGCATGAGGCGATGCAAGTTAGACTGTTTTTTCAGCAGGCACATACGATTCGAATACTTCTTGCTGCCGCGCGGCGATGGCTTGAAAATAGCAACAGACGGATGGGATCCGCCTGGCCAACCCTCTGATGGCCGCCGATCCACGAAAAATAACGTCTACCCAAATGAGCACAACTTCCGGCCTAGTCACAGAACTCGAACGCATCGCGACTGCCCTTCGCACGGAAGAAGGCAGTAACGCGGAGTTTTCCCTGGTTTCCGTGGCGGAAAAGATTGCCAAAACACTTTCCGTGCGAAAAGATGAAGTTGCCATCATGGGCGTTTCGACGCGCTGGCGGCATCTGCATTTCCTGGTGCCAGAGGCGCTCAAGAATGTCGGTTTCATTCCTCTCTCCAGCAATTCCGCCCTTGCTGCGCGCACCGCGCGTGACAGCCGCCCAGAAATCGAGAACAATTTTATCGCCACGCGCCATGCCAACGTGTTCGAAGGGGTGAAAATCAGCGCTGAGCCTGCCGAATCCATCCAGAAAATCATCAGTGCGCCGATTCTCGCCGAAGGAAAAGTGATTGGCGTCATTCAGATCAGCCGGAAAGGGGCCACGGCAACAAGCGCCGGCCCGGATTTCACCGCCGACGATCTCGGAAAACTCCTCGCGGTCTGCAAGCCGCTCGGAAAGTTGCTGCGGCACATCACTTCTGAATAATCGGCGCGACCTTTTCATCTCCCATTCACATTTGTGCACCGCGCTCCGCGCCAGGGCGTGAATTCGTTTGACACTGCAATACCTTCTTGTTACTTTTCCACTGCGAGTTTTTTTTCGCGCTCATTCTACTCACGGAGGCACGGCCAACCGGCACCATGGCGTTCGTCGCTAAGAAAATTTTCCTCACCAAAGGCGTCGGTAAACATCGCGAAAGACTTTCGAGCTTCGAGCTCGCGCTCCGAAACGCAGGTATTGCGGCCTGCAACATCGTCCGCGTCTCATCGATTTTTCCTCCCAACTGCAAATTGATCTCCCGCAGCGAAGGATTGAAGCACATCAAGCCCGGCCAGGTAGCTTTTACGGTCATCAGCGAAAATTCCACCAAGGAAGCTCACCGATTGATCGCCGCCAGCATCGGTTTGGCGCTCCCTAGCGACAAATCCATGTACGGCTATTTGTCCGAACATCACTCTTTTGGGGAAACGGAAGAAGTCGCCGGCGAATACGCCGAAGAACTTGCGGCGGAAATGCTCGCCACGACTCTGAACGTGGAATTCGACCCGGACTTGAGCTTCGACGAAAAAAAAGAGGTCTACCGCATCTCCAACAAAATCGTCCGCACCATGAACGTCACGCAATCCGCTGTTGGCGACAAGCGCGGCCTGTGGACCACCGTGCTCGGCGCCGCCATCCTCATCGGTGAAGACGACTGATTTCGATCGCAAAATTAATCCGGAGGTGGAAGATGAGGCCTCTTCGAAAATGGAAACGGCTCGCTGCCGCGTTTTCCCTGCTTTTTCTGCCCGCCGCACTCCACGCAAAGGATCGCGTCACGATCCTTTATGACGCGTTTTCCGATAACAAAGCTGTCACCAAAGACTGGGGCTTTTCCGCTCTCGTTGAACACGATGGCCAGCGCATACTCTTCGACACCGGCAACAATCCTGAAATCTTCGAGCACAACGTCAAGGCCCTCAACGTTGATCTTACCAAACTCGACTTTGTCATTATTTCCCATCGTCACACCGACCATGCTTCCGGACTCAAATATCTCCTCAAGATCAATCCGGACGTCACGATTTACGTCCCCGCCGACGGCGCCAACGGTTTTGGCGGTACCGAATTGCCTCCCGCCTTTTTCCGGTCCGAGCCTTCCCTGCCCGCGAAAATGCGCTATTTCGAGGGCGCCTATCCCGAGCATGCCCGCGCCGGCAAGCTCTACGACATCGGCCATTTCGTCCTGGTTGACAAACTTACGGAAGTCGCTCCGGGAATTTTTCTGGTGTACACGGTTTCAAAGAATCAACGCACCCTGGAGCTCCCTGAAATCACGCTGGCCATCAAAGGCCCGCACGGGCTGATTCTGGTCGACGGCTGCTCGCACTCCGGCCTCGAGGAAATACTGCAAGCCGCTAGCACCGTAGACCCGCACACGCACATCGTTTTCGGCGGCCTGCACCTCGTCCAGACACCAGTCTCCGACATCGACAGCCTCGTCGATTCGCTCAAAAACAAATGGAAGCTGGATAAAGTCGCCCCGGGCCACTGCACGGGCGAGCCGGCGTTTCTGCGTTTGCAAAAGGCCTTCGGCGATGACTATCTTTACGCGGGAGCGGGCACGCGGCTCGAAATACCATAGAAGCGTCTATGTGTCCAGGTCATAAGCTGTCTTCAGCCACTTCTTTACTTCGCCATCGATCTGTTCCTCAGCTGTAATTTCAATGCGATGAGTGATGCGGTCTTTTTTCGCCAGCCCGCCCGTATCGATCAGCCGCTTCGGCAACTTCCCTTTGTAGTGCGTTAGCGCGAAGCCCAGATCGATCCGCGAATTCGTCGTCGGCTTGATTTGCGCAAACACATGATTGCGATAGAGGGGCACAATCGTCTTGCATGGGCAAGCCTTCACGTCGCCGCCCATCGATTTGCCGAGTGTCAGCAGTTCGTCAAAAATCGGCCGCAGCTTCTCTTTCGGACCTGCGTATTGCTCCTCCACATACCGAACAGCGGCCTTCAAATACACCTCCGGCGTGTCTTCGTTCCCGCCCTTTCCTTCCGCACGTTCCGCGATCCACCAGGCACTGTTGGGCGCAATCTTGTGTTTGGTTTTGAGCCACTCGCGCCGGGACTTCTCGTCCTCCGGCCCTTCCTTCTTCACCAGCGCGAGCCATTCTTCCATGGAACGTCCCGTTTTTTCTTTCAGCTCCGCCAACCACTTCTGCACCATGGCAACGCTAGGATGCACGTCATAGATCGTTTTCGACTTTGCCTTGGCCACCGGTCAACTCCTAACGACTGTTTCGCTCTTCACAAAAGCAGCGATGACTAGACCCGCCAGGATGAACCCCGATACTTGCGTGGTCATGTACCCAGCGATGTAATTTCCCGGAAAATCATACCAATTCCAATATTCGACATTCGTGCTCATGGCGGCAAGAATCCCCGCAACAGCGACAAACGCCACGCGTCCTGGGTAGGTTCGCCCGCTTGCGGCACAAGACAGTAGCCACGCTGCAAGCAGCGCTTGTAAAACATTGAGTCCAAATTCCCGGCCAAGCAGAATTCCAAAGTTGAACGGTCCCGACGGCGGATGATAGATCAGCACGCCGTGCCCAGATTTCTCATATTTCTTCATGTACTCCGGCATTGCCGCATTTTGCTGTTCCCTGGTCGGTTTGGGGCCGAGCCCAAAACCGGGAAAAATATAGAAGCCGGTGTCGGGAATCGCGGCTTGCACCGCACCCAGGACGGCTGCTTCGTTCGGAATCTCTTTCACTCCCACTTCTCCGAGCCCGAGTAATTCGTGCGCCACAAACAGCCAGATAAACAGCGTCAATCCACCCAGGATACCCGCCAGCAGGATTCGCTTCATTTTCGGTTCTCCTTCCGCAAATTATTTTGTAGTCCGGGGACCCGTCGCTAGTCTCACTTAAAGTACCCAATCCTTTCCAGCACCGCTTTGACGATCAGGGGCAGCGCCACGGTCGCATCATCAAACACTTCGGCGAACCGGCCGCCTTCCTCCGGCGGAACGAACTTGCCCCAGGAAACCGCCTCTGTGTACGTGCTACCGCTGAGTCCGCCCCAATGCACCGGCTCCGGGCAAATACGCAGGCCGTAGTTGTAGCGCTTCAACGGAATCTTTTTGTAGCCGCGCCGCGCCAATAGTTCTGCGTACACGCCGAATTGCTGCGACCAGTTCCGCGGTACGCCGCCGCCCACCGTGAAAATCCCCATGCGTTTCGTCGCCAGCATGGTGTCCGCAAATTTCTCGAAATCTTCGAAGGGATCGTAACGCAGCAGCGGCCGCTTGTCCCGCTGCCGCGCGATCTTGTGCAGTGCGAAATCAATTCCCAGTTCCGAATCGCTGAACGCCGGAACAAAAACGGGAACGTTGTGCTCGAACGCGGACTTCAGGATCCCCCGTCCCGGCGCCGTCTTGTGCAAATATTCGCCGATGCGGCGGTGAATCTTCCAACTGCAGGCAATGTCCTCCGCGTCCCATTCGTCGAGAACGTGATCCATCACCTCTTCGACATGATCGAGATTTGTTTCCGGCTCCAGCGAATCGTAAACGCGGTTGTACCCCGCGTGAAAAAGTTCCCGGTCGTCCATCTTGGCGTTGTAGCGGAAATGTTTATAACCCGTAGCCTCCACGAGGCCGTGGGCCATCAGCGCACCCGTCGAGACCATCGCTTTCACGATGCCGGATTCAATCAAGTCACAAAAAACCAAACCCATCTTCCCAACCGTGAGTGCTCCGGAAAGCGTCATCACCACATAACACTCTTTGTCGCGCGCCATTGCTTCCAGAACGTCGGCGGCGTCGCCGATTTGGCGGCCAGTGAACGCCGTGTTTCCCATGGCGCGGACGAGTTCATCGACGGTGCGGCATTTGGATAAGTCCAGCGGAAACATCGGCCGGAGTTTGTCCTTCACCGGATCGTGCAGCACTCGGCCGGTCACCGTCTTTTTTCGCTGCTTCGCCATTCCGTCTCCTCGACTGAAACAAAATCCTTTCACAAAATCATTGTATTGTCGGAAACTGCCAATTCTGCTTGCTGATTGATATTACAAATGCAGAACAAAAGATAGCGCAAAACGCGCGCAAATATTTTTTCTTGCTCATGCTAAACTAAAAAATTATGGCAAACAAATTTACCATCGGACTCGTGCAAATGAAATGCACGGCGAACGGCGATGAAAACTTGGCGCGCGCCGTTGAGAAGATCCGTGAAGCGGCGGCTCGCGGTGCGCAAATCATCTGCCTGCACGAGCTGTTTCATGGCGAATACTTCTGCCGCACCGAAGACCCGGAGCTTTTTAATCTCTCTGAAGCCGTGCCTGGCTCCACGACGGAAAAACTTGCGCAAATCGCCAAGGAAAAGAAAGTCGCGCTGGTGGTTTCGCTTTTCGAGCGGCGCGCCCCCGGCGTCTATCACAACACCTGTGCCGTGCTGGATGCCGACGGAAGTTTTCTCGGCAAATACCGCAAGATGCACATCCCCGACGATCCGCTATACTACGAAAAGTTTTACTTCGCTCCCGGCGATCTGGGTTTCCCGAATTTCGATACAAAATATGCGCGCATCGGCGTGCAGATCTGCTGGGATCAGTGGTATCCCGAAGGCTCGCGAATAACCGCGCTCGGCGGCGCCCAGGTGATTTTTTATCCCACCAGCATCGGCTGGCACCCGCATGAGAAGGCAAAGTTCGGAACCGCGCAACTCGATGCCTGGCGCACCATCCAGCGCGCTCATGCGATTGCCAATGGCGTCTACGCCGCTGTCGTCAACCGCGTAGGATTCGAAGGCAAGCCGGAGAAGGGCGACCCCGGACTCGAATTTTGGGGAAATTCCTTTGTCGCCGATCCTTTCGGGCAGGTTGTATCCCAGGCTTCGAACGACAAAGAAGAAATCCTCGTTGTCGAATGCGATCCCGCCAAAAGTGAAGATACCCGCCGCAATTGGCCCTTCCTCCGCGACCGCCGCATCGATGCTTATCCTCCAATCCTCAACCGCTGGCTGGACGAAAAATAATTTCGCGTCGACCGCTCGATTTGGCTTTTTAGCTCTGCGATCTCTGTGTCCTCGGCGATCTCTGTGTTAAATTCTTTCCCCCAATGAAACCACCTCCACAACCAAAAACACCCCACGCTCTCGGCTTCCACATGC
>Ga0207101_1158_pt1 | contig 11797 bp, 7 predicted proteins | sample Alteio_BWMinHeat_83_FD_153581 | JGI IMG/M metagenome (GOLD analysis project Ga0207101, IMG submission 153581) | Enriched cells from forest soil in Barre Woods Harvard Forest LTER site, Petersham, Massachusetts, United States -... | ecosystem: Environmental > Terrestrial > Soil > Temperate forest >...
CGATGACTTCATCGGCGGCGCGCGAGATGAGGCTGCATTTTTCGTGCGAGAGCTTGCCGAGATCCTGATTGACGAGCGCGGCGGCTTTTTTGAGGATGCCGAAGGCGCGGATCAGCTCGGGCGGCATGGTGTCTTTGCCAATGTCGAAGTGGATGAGCGAGCGGGCGGTCTGTGCGCCGTAGTAGCGGTCGACGGGGACGTCGATCTTGCCCATGGAGTCGGACTCGACGCGAGTCGGGGTGGAGCTGACGGATTTGGCGGCTTCAGACATAGGGGAACTCCTTGAATGGACGCTGGGGAGATTCTACCAGCAAGTGAGGGGCGACTCGCGGGCGGCAAGTGATTGGGGAGGTTGATCGTTGAAAGTTCAAAGTTGAAAGGGAAGGGAAAGGAACTAACGCAGAGGCGTCCCGACCGGGTCGGGGTAAACGCCGGGCGCAGAGGAAACGCGGGGCAGAGGGACGAGTTCCGAGATGGTACGAGCTGGAGTACAACATCCCCACCCCCTGTTTTTTGTAAGTGTTGCATCTAAAGGAGTTAGAAATCGCGTAAGTCTTTTGTTTGCAACACTTAGAGGGTGGTTGCGTAAGTGTTGCATGTAAAGGATTTAGTAGAGCGGACTGTTGGCGAGATGGTAACGTCTTTGGATGGGAAGAGTTTGGGGGAGTTAGAAGGACTGCCTGGCGGACGGCCATGATTGGTGGGGCACAGGAAATTGTGCCAACCTATGGGCAGAGTATAGCATATCGGTATAGTTAGTCAAGGATTACTTGTAAGTGGTTTGTTTTGGTGCGGGTAGCGAAGAGCGTCAGTTTGATGGAGGGATGGAAAGATGTTGCCCGTGTTCTCACTGTACGACGACGTTCAAGTTGGTGGGCGGGTTGGGGTTCGGAGCGGGGCATTTGAGGCCATTGGAGCTGACAAGGGAGAAGCGCTGTGGGCCTTGCGGGACGGTGGTGCCGCGAACCATCACGGTCCATGCACCGGCGACCGGGGAAGCCACCTGAACCTGCTCGAGGTTATTGACGTGGTCTTCCTTGGTGCGAACAGCAGGCACCGTGGGGTTCGCGGGATCGAGGGTCCAGGGATACTGGCGCGTGCCGGTCGCGTCGGTGACGACGAGGTCCAGATCATTGATGAGAGCGGGGTTGGCATTGACCATGGCGGGAGGATCGTCCCAAGCGAGTGTGACTTTGAATTGAGCGGTACCGGCGGGAACGGTAACGGGACAGGAGACAGTGGTCTGATTGTCGACGATTCCCTGGTAGGCCTCGCCGTTTTCCAAGGATGCCAACGTCTTATTGATCTGGACGAGGCCATAGCCCGAGGCGTAGTCGGGGCCGGGCGTGTACCAGGTGGTCGCGGGATCGTTGAGATCGAGCGCATTGTGAACCAACAAGGCGCGCAGCGTGGAGGGCAGAGGGGGGCCAGCTGCGGGGAGTTTGCGACGCCAGTCGTCGATCATGAGGGCGATGCCGCCGGAGACGATGGAGGCGGCGCAGGAAGTTTGCGCAAACCAGCCGTATACGAAGGTGGTGCCCGGTTGGAAAATGGGAATGCGGTAATCCTGCTGGTTGGGGTTACCGACTGGATTGCCGAAAGGATTGGTGATTTGGCTGACGCCGCTGGTCATCGTGCCGTTGTTCTGGCCGGAGGCAACCACATCGGGTTTGATGCGACCGTCGAGGGTCGGTCCCCAACTGCTGTAATCGCTCATGGCGTTGTTGGCGGAATCGATGGCGCCCACGGCGATAATGTTTTTGGCGCTCTTGGGATGATTCAAGGTGGTGTAGTTGGCAAAGGGCGGGGTGGTTTTGGCAATGCAGTTGGTCTGAAAGACTCCGTTGCTGTCAAAGTATCCGGTCCTTTCATTCCCGCCCGAGAAGACGATTGGAACGGGCCGTCCGAGGGTGCCGGTAATGACGCCATCGAGAAAAGGCGCGCGACCGGCATAAGAGCCATAGGGGAAAGGCGAACACCCGGAATCTCCCCAGGAATTGTTCATGGCCACGACGGAATCGGTTTGCACGGCTCTAGTGACGTCGTTCAAATAGTTGGTGACAAAGTTGGTCGATGGGACGGCGAAGTTGTAGGAACGGACTTGAGAGGCAGGTGCGAGGCCGCGCCACTGATTGGCTACGGATGAGCCGTTTGCCAAGGATTGCGAACCATCGCCGGCAATCATGCCAGCGGTCATAGTGGGGTGGCCCTGCGGATTGAAGGTTGCTCCAACGTCGCCTTGGACGACACGAGTGCCGAAGTCGGGATGGGCGCTAAGGGCGTGAGCGCCGTCAAAAATCGCGACGATGACGCCCTGGCCGGTGGGATGGCCGGGGGGAATGGCGCCCACGTCAGCGTTGACGTGAGTGCGAGCGCGATCGGACTCGCCTTTTGCGAGAGAGATCGCGGGCTCGATGAAGAGAATGTCGTCTTCGCGCGCCAGATCGCGCTCGCGGTCAAGAGGCAGAGAAACTGCGAAGACGGAGGCGGCACGCGCCTCACCAAGAATGGTGCCGCCGAGATCTTTCGCGGCCTTGGTGACGGCGGGGAAGTCGGCGCCGGGGAACAGGTTCACGACCAACTCGACGCGGCCGGCCACGCGCCGTGCCCAAGAAAGCAGTTCAGGCCGCTGTAGCTCCGGGGCGAGCTTGTCTTCGATTTGGAGCGGACCCGCCCAGCGAAGACTCTTCAGCAATGCCGAAGAGGTTGGGACGCCGCGTTTGAGGGTGGCGAGATAGGCGCGACCTGTGAGGGGCTGACCCAGGGAAATGCCCGAAGCCGCCAGCGCCATGCGGGTCTGCTGAGTAGGAATCTCGTGAAACTGAACAATGACGTGCACTCGCGATGATTTAGAGTTGGGGAACAAATGAGGCAAATCCACAGGGTGCGGCTCGGGCGTAAAGCTCCTGGAAGGGAGGCGGATCTCGAAAGGGCCTGGAGGAGGGAGCACGACTTGACGGGATTGCGCTGCGTCGGCGTGACGAGCAGCGCGCGGCAGGAGGAGGAATGCCGATGCCAGCGCAAGCGTCAACAGCAGGAAACGCTGAATCGTGAGAGACGAGCCGAGGGGGACGGTTGATTTTGGTTTTTGCATGACGACCTTCTTTGGCGCTACGCTAGCATAGGTTTGACGCGGATGTAATCCCCACATAGAGAGAAACTGAAGGAGCACGGGGAGTGCGCGTGGGGCACGAGGGCAACGGGATTCAGCGGGGGTCATGTATACTTTTTGGCAGAGGATTCCACCAATTTCATGGGGGAAGAAGCAAAGGTAGTGCGTGCGAGTGTCGGGACGCGGCTGCGGCGGGGGCTGCGGTTTGCACGGACGCGTGTGCGCGAGTTGGGGATGATTGGGAAGGCGCTGGCGTCGACGAAGCATCCCATCCTGGTGCACGTGATTCCGATGCGGCAGTGCAATCTGGCGTGTACGTACTGCAATGAATACGATGATTTCTCGAAGCCGGTGCCGCTGGAGGAGATGAAAACGCGGCTGGATTTGCTGGCGGATATGGGGACGTCGATTATCACCATCAGCGGAGGCGAGCCGCTGATGCACCCGGAGCTGGATGAAGTGATCCGGCACATCCGGCGTCGCGGGATGATCGCGGGGATGATAACGAACGGATTTTATTTGAACCGTGAGCGCATCGAGCGGCTGAACGCGGCGGGGCTGGAGCACCTGCAGATCAGCATCGACAATGTGGTGCCGGACGACGTTTCGAAGAAAAGCTTGAAGACCCTGGATGGGCGGCTGGAGATGCTGGCGCAATACGCGGTGTTCCAAGTGAACATCAATTCAGTGCTGGGGAGCGGCGTGAAAGACCCGGAAGATGCGCTGAAGATCGCGCAGCGGGCGGTGCAACTGGGATTTACGAGCACGGTGGGGATCATTCACGACAACAACGGGCAGTTGAAGCCGCTGGGTGAGCACGAGCAGGAGATTTTTGAAGAGGTGATGGAGCTGGGGAAGCGGTCGTTTTCACGGTTCAATGATTTTCAGCACAGCGTGGCGCGCGGGAAAGAGCATGAGTGGCGCTGCCGGTCGGGTTCGCGGTATTTGTACATTTGCGAGGACGGGCTGGTGCACTGGTGTTCGCAGCAGCGGGGGTATCCGGGGATACCGCTGGCGCAATATACGCCGGAGATGCGGCACCGGGAGTACTTAACGGAAAAGTTTTGCGCCGCGCGGTGCACGGTGTCATGCGTGCAGCAAGTGGGGATATTGGATAACTGGCGAGACCCGCAGAACTTGAAGCCCATGCCGATGACGCCCGCGTCCCCGCCGGCGCAACTGGTGCAAATTGGGCAGGGGCGCGGCGATTCTTAGTTTGACCTCACTTCCCTCAGATGGTTATCTGAATTCCTATTTTTTGACTGGAAACATTCTTGCGGCGATGGCCTTGACGATCGCTTGTTAGCTTGCCAAAACTATGAGCATGACAGGTCCAGCGATTGAAATTGAAAATCTGACCAAGGAATATCCCACTGGATTTCTAGACCTCAAGAAAAAGAAGTCTCTTGAGGGGCTGAACATGCAGGTGGAGACGGGAGAAGTGTTTGGATTTATCGGGCCAAACGGGGCGGGGAAATCGACGACCATCAAACTGCTGATGGGGCTGATTTTTCCGACGGCGGGGAGCGCACGGATTCTGGGGAAACCGATCAGCGACGTGGAGATGCACCGGGAAATTGGGTATCTGCCGGAACAGGCGTATTTTTACGATTATCTGACCGCACGGGAGTTGCTGGATTATTTCGCGCGATTTCATGACTTGACGGCGGCGGACCGCAAAGAACGCGTGCAAGGGATGTTGAAGAAGGTGGGGCTGGAGACCGCCGGGAAGATCCAGCTGCGCAAATACTCGAAGGGCATGTTGCAGCGCGTGGGGCTGGCGCAAGCGATTCTGCACGATCCGAAACTGGTGATTCTGGACGAGCCGATGTCGGGGCTGGATCCCGTGGGCAGGCGCGAAGTCCGCGACATCATTCTGGAATTGAAGCGGGACGGAAAGACAGTGATGTTTTCCACGCACATTCTCTCGGATGCGGAGATGCTGTGCGACCGCGTAGGCGTGATTGTCGGAGGGAAGCTGCGGGGAGTGGGCGCACCGGGACAGATCGTGGACATGAAGACGCAGGGAATGGAAATCGTTTTTAAGATGACGGCGGCGAGCAACGCGGGGCTTTTGGCGAAAGCGACGAAGACCGGAGACAGCCACCGACTGGTTTTGGGGGAAGCGGAGTTGTATGCGGCGATCGAGCAGCTTCGCGGAGCCGGAGCGCAAATCATTTCGGTGACGCAGGTGAAGGCGACGCTGGAAGAATTCTTCATGAATCTGGTGGAGGCGGACCGCGCGCAGGCAGCAGCGGTGGAGGTGAGCGGGAAATGAGGCGCGCGGGGATCGTAGCGTTCAATACATTTCGCGAGGCGGTGCGCGACCGCGTGCTGTATAACCTGGTGTTTTTCGCGCTGCTGATGATCGCGGCGTCGGTTATTGTGGGGCAGATTTCGATCGGGATCGAACAGAGCGTGATAGTCAGCCTAGGGCTGAGCGCGATTTCTGTGATCGGACTGCTGATTGCGGTTTTCCTGGGAGTGGCGCTGGTTTCCAAGGAGATGGACAAGCGCACGCTGTACGCGCTGCTGGCGAAACCGCTGCGGCGGTGGGAATTCCTGCTGGGAAAGTTCGGCGGGCTGGTACTGACGCTGGCGGTGAATACGGCAGCGATGACGCTGGGACTACTTCTGACCATGTTGTACGTGAAGCATGGGCTGGAGCGGAGCGATGTGGTGGTCTTCGTGGCGGTGTATTTCATCTGGCTGAAGCTGGCGTTGATCGTGGCGCTGGCGCTTTTGTTTTCCTGCTACACGACGCCGATTCTGGCGATTCTGTTCACGGCGGGATTGTACATCGTCGGTTTGTACGTGCAGGAGCTGCGAAACCTGCCGGCACAGGTGATGAGCCCGGGGATGGCGGCGTTCACGAAGTGGCTGTCGTATCTTTTGCCGAATTTTGAAAATTTCAATGTGATGGCCATGGCCGCGCACGGGCGAGCGGTTCCCGGAGCGCTGATTCTGCAGAACACGTTATATACCATGGTGTATTGCACGATCGTATTGACGGCTGCGGCGGTGGTGTTTTCCAGGCGCAACTTGAAATGAGCTCACAGAAGGTCATGACCTGGGTCTTGTTGCTAGTGATGCTGCCGCTGGGGTTCACGGGGATCTGGCGGCTGCAGCATGGCATTGACGCACAGCGCGCTTCACTGAGTGAGGAGCGGGATGACCTGCTGCTGCGGTCCGGGAAGCTGATGCGGGCGATGAGCCTGGAGTATGCGCCGCTGATAGCGGACATTTACTGGACGCGTGTGGTGCAGTACTACGGGAACAAACGCGTGCGCAGGCAAGCGAATCTCGATCTGCTGTGGCCACTGCTGGATATTACGACGACTCTGGATCCCAATCTGCTGGTGGCGTACCGGTTCGGCGCGGTGTTTCTCAGCCAGGCGGCTCCGAGCGGAGCGGGAAGGCCGGATTTGGCGGTGGAACTGATTCAGCGGGGGATCAAAGCCAATCCGGAATACTGGCGGCTGTATGAGGACTTAGGGTTCGTCTACTACTTCGATCTGAAGGATTACAAAAAGGCTTCGGAAGCATTCGAGGAGGGAAGCAAGCAGCCGGGAGCACAGATTTGGATGAAGGTGATGGCGGCGAGAATCGCGGCGGAGGGCGAGTCCTACGCGACCTCCTATTATCTGTGGAAGGATATTTACGAATCGACGTCGGATCCGTCGGTCAAGAAGAACGCGTTCATCCACCTGGAACTGGTTCAGGCAAAAGAGGACTGCCGACAGATTGATTTAGCCGCAGACGAATACGAGAAGAGAAACGGGCGGCGTCCAACACGCGTGGCGGAGCTGGTCCAGGCCGGAATGCTGTTGCCCAAATTGCTGAAGGATCCGGAGGGTTTCGGCTACGTTTTCGGTGAGAAGGGAAAAGCGGAGCTCAATGTGGATAGCCCGCTTCTGGAGCAGCAGCTGCTGTTCGAGCGTTTCAAAGCAAATTGATTTGTGAAGTTCCTGCCGCAGTCGTGGATTCCGTTATTCTGAAGTGCAGAGCAGGGTCATCTGAGGATCGATGATGAGCTTGTGCGGTGGCGTGGGTGCGAGGAAATGGAATGAAGTTTCCGGCCCGGCGGCCACGACTGCGGCTAGGAACGTCTTGTTTCCGGCGCTGCCCTTCGCATAAAGGGGGACGCTGGCGATGAATGAGCGCGGCACGCCGGTTTGATACAGCTTCCCGCGGACGAGATAGCCTTTTTCCGTGCTATGCGCGGTGAACTCCACGCGGTAGTGCGGAATTCCCGTGCCGCGCACCCACTCTTCGAAGAACCACTGCATGGAGCGCCCGCCTTCCAAATCCATGCCGGGAGTCATCACGGCTTCCACTTCGCGCTGCAAATCATCAGTGGAGAGGGCGCGATAAGCGTACTTGGTTACCAGTGATTGCAAGAGGGAAATGAATCGCGCATCGGGATTCCTGCCACCGGGCTGGCGCAGCATCTCGCGGAGCATGTGAAAAATCCAGGCGCCCTTGCAGTAGATAATCTGCTCGTAAGCGTCCGGAGATTTTGAGGAGTTAAGGCGCGTGCCGATGATGAGCGCGCCGGTGTCACCCGCGGTTTGCGTAGAGCCTGGAGACTTTGTCGTGAGGCGCTGGCGGAAGCGGTCGAGCCAGACGTGAAGAGTGTGATCGGGATTTTTCTTGGTGTCGGCAAAAAGCAGGGCGAGATAATTTGCGATGCCTTCATCAATCCACTGGTCGCGGTAGCCGGACCATCCAACGATGTTGCCCCACCACTGATGCGCGACTTCGTGGTAAGGAACAAGTTCGGTGTAGTGCTCCTGGCCGGCGGTGTTGAGCCCGGCTCGCTGCTGGGCTTCGGAGGTCAAGAAAGAGAAAGTGGAGAGATAGAGAAGTCCAGGCCAGCCCTGGGCAAAGGTACCGGGAATCTGGGAGACGCTCAGATTGTGGAAAGGGAAGGGGCCGTTGAAGGTTTCGTAAAAACGAATGGAAGAGTCGATCTCTTTGCCGAGCTGTTTGAGAGCATCGGCCGGGCTGGGAGCAGACTGCATTGGCGCGACGGCGTGGCCGCTTGAGGCAGAACCGAAGTGCCCGGGAGGAATGGGGATGACGTCCGATTCCGAGGAAAGACGATTCTGGAGGGATTGCTCGAGCTGGCGGTTGGCATAGACGTCGATGTTGTGGCCGGAGGAGACCACAGAAGTCGTAGCGTATTCGCCGAGATTGAAGCCCGCGACGGAGGCGGGCTTGTCCGTTTTCCAGTGGCCGACGCGAAAGTCGCCATCTTCGTGCTCATCGAGTTTGGTGCCGGTCGCAAGCAGGTGAAGCTTGCGGGGCCAATGCATGGAGAGTTCGTAGGAAGCAAATTCCGCGGAGTCGCCGAGGTGCGGATACCAGCTCTCTCTGGCGCCCACAAATAAGACCCCGTTTCCCGCGTTCTCGATGACATTGCCGTGATAGCGAAAACGAAGGGTGAATTCCTGATTGCGAGCCGGGGCCTCCGGTAAGACGACATCCAGGTAATCGTTGCCGCGGACGCTGCGCTCCTGGAGGCTCATGCCTTCATTCTGAAAAAACGGAAGCGGCTCATCCTTGTCGTTCGTGACTTTGTCCAGCGTGAGAGCCCGGGAAAGCTCGAAGACCAGGATGCGCTCTCCGCCGGTCTCTGCGCGCACGCGCACGGAGGCCGCGGCAGCGAGAGAGTTGTCCGGGAGAATCGAGGTGTCGATGGAATAGGAGAGTGCGTGGAACGCCGGGGGAGAAGCGGGAGCGCCAGGAATGCTATGGGCGGTCCAGACATCGTAAAAGGTATTGGCCCCGGCTTTGTGAAACTGGCCGAGGAGGAATGGCTCTTGACGCTGCATATCCAGGACGACATCGAAGAACCCGGTTGCCGCGCCTTCCAGACCGGCATAGAAGTAGGGCTTTGGATGGAGGGAGAAGCGATCGAAGAGGATGCGCAGGGTTTGGCTCTGGTTGAGCTTGGCCAACGCAGGTTCCCACAGCCCGGCGGAGGAAGAATCCACCTGGGGAAGAATATTGGCCGCGTGGAATTGACGGAGGAGATCGTTGGCCGTGTCATCGGTGAAGCGGATGAAGGCAGTAAAGAATTCCTGATCAAGGACCGGTGCGCCGAGGAAGTAGCCCATTTGCTGCTTCTCGACGGGATCGCGCGGGAGAGCGAGAGCGTGGCCGCGGCCGGCGAAGACTACGCCTGTGATTTGGCCATCGAGCGGGGAGAAGAATGCGAGCGTGCCCTCGTCAAACGAGAGGATGGCATCGCCACGGCGGAGCTCGATGCGATTGGCGGGGGCGATGTGATAGACCGCTGCAGGGTCGATGCGCAGAGCGTTCAGCGCATCGTACAACTCGTGGGGAGTTCTGTCAGTGGCCGCAGAAATCGCCGGCGCCAGGAGACACCACAACGCGATGAACTTCGCCCCAACCCGCATATACGAAGTGTAGTCACTTTCGGCATGGGGGAACAAGGCGGACGGGACCGGAGGTCAACAACAAATTACAATGAAGAGATGCGTGGGATGAATTCGGCTCGATATTTGCGCCTGGTTTTGCTGCTCACCACACTCCTTTCAATGGGGTACCGGGCGGTGGCGGACACGATTGTGCTGAAAAACGGACGGCGCATTATTGCGCTGAGCGTAGTGGAAGAAGGGGACAAGGTGAAGTACCAGACTTCCGCGGGGGAATTGAGCTTGCCGAAGTCCATCGTGGATCACATTGAGAGGGGCGGAGCGGTGCCGATGGGAAATTCGCCGGGAGGCGATGCCGCGAATCTTGCGATAGCGCCACCATCGTCGCAGCCGACTAGCGGCGGGGAAAGCGAAGCCGTCGAACGCGCGGCGGTACACGACGGGGCGATCGACCGCGAATACATCGGCAAGCTCGAGGGCGAAGCGCGATCAGGCACGAAGCGGGCCAACTTCAACGCAGCGATGGCCCACCATGCGGCGGCGACGTTTGAATTGTCGCATGGCGATATGGAGCACGCGCTGGCCGATGAGCGTACCGCGTTGATCTACGATCCAGAAGAGCCGGCGCTGCTGATGAACGTGGCCTACGTGCACCTGCGGCGGAGCGAATTCAAGCAGTCACTCGATTATCTGGAGCGCGCGAGGCGGGTGGCGCCCGACAATCCGGAAGTGGCAAAACTGGCGGGCTGGGCCTACTACGGACTGAACAAAATCGATCAGGCGGTCGCGGAGTGGAAGCGCGCGCTGGCGTTGCGCCCGGATGCGGAAGTGCAAGGGGCCTTGGAGAAGGCGCAGCGCGACAAGAGCGAAGAGGAGAATTACAAGGAGAACGAGAGCAGCCATTTTACGCTGCGTTATAGCGGAGCAGCGGCGCCGGCGCTGGCGCGTGACGTCTTACGCACACTGGAAATGCACTTTTCCGCCATCGAATCCGCATTGAACTACACGCCGCCGGATTCCATCGGGGTGATCCTGTACACGCAAGAGGCCTTTGCGGACATTACGAGAGCGCCGGGATGGGCTGGGGCGCTCAACGACGGACGCATCCGCGTGCCCGTGCAAGGACTAACGGGAGTGGACGGGGAATTGTCGCGCGTGCTGAAACATGAGCTTACGCACAGCTTTATTCAGCAAAAGACGCACGGCCGCGCGCCCACCTGGGTGCAAGAGGGGCTGGCGCAGTGGATGGAAGGACAACGAAGCGGCGAAAACGCGGCGGCGCTGGCGCAGATTTACAGTGAAGGGCACGCCGCGCCGATGGGCCGGTTGGAAGGGTCGTGGATGGGTTTGAACGGGGATGCGGCGCGCTACGCGTATGCCTGGGCGCTGGCGAATATGGAATACATTGTGGAGAAAGAGGGGATGGGCGATGTCGAACGCATCCTCGACCGCATCGGATCGGGGATGGCCACCGAGGCGGCGTTGAAGGAAGTGCTGCACAGCGATTACAACGATTTGATGCAATCCACGGCGGAGTATTTGCGAAAAACGTACGGACACTAATTATCTGATTTTTGCCGTTTACCGAAGTTTTCGAAATCCACGCTTCGCCAGACTGACCGGAATCAGGTAAGCCGTCCTGAGGGCAAGCCGCGAGTAGCAATAGACCCATTCCGAGACAAGTGCAGGAATCTGTGGCACTGGCGGAATAAATTTACGTTCCTTGTGAGAGTAGAAGTGCGCTTTTTGACCATCCCACTCGACGGAAACGTCAGGTGTGTACGCCAGAGTGCTGAGCCGAGGCAAATGCGGACCAATGGAGCGTGCCTGCGGTTCCAAAAGGAATGTCTTTCCGTCCTGCCTAAATGTCACCCATGCGTGACCTTCGCCGTACCTCCCGTGCTTGCCTCCAACGAAGCGAGCGGAGTAGCCAAGAGATAGAAGTTGGCGCCAGGCATACAAAGCAAAATCTTCGCAATCTCCCTTACGGGATTTTTCGAATTCTTCAGGGGGCATCCAGAAGTCGGGAACCCCAAATTGTTCTTCGTCGGAGACGTAGCTGCATTTCATAAGAAAACTTCGAAGGTCCTCCAAGTTTTTGCATTCAACGCTCAGAGGCTGCGAAATGTAGCGTCCGATTGGAAAAGACGACGGAAAGTGGCTCCGCCTCTTTTGGTCCGGCCGAAAGGTTGGACGGCCTTCGACGTCGTAGGCTTCGGGGAAGACTTCAGCGATCATTGTATGGCTATGAGTATACGACTCTAAATATTTGCTAGTAATG
>Ga0207101_1159_pt1 | contig 11749 bp, 8 predicted proteins | sample Alteio_BWMinHeat_83_FD_153581 | JGI IMG/M metagenome (GOLD analysis project Ga0207101, IMG submission 153581) | Enriched cells from forest soil in Barre Woods Harvard Forest LTER site, Petersham, Massachusetts, United States -... | ecosystem: Environmental > Terrestrial > Soil > Temperate forest >...
TCCCAGGGTGATGTTAAAGGGCGCGGCGGAACTGGCCACGATAAAGGGAAAGAGTTGGAAACCATGCGGCAAATTCCAACTGCCGCTCAGGAAGAGCCGGTGGCGCACATCGTATGGGGCGCGCCCGTAATCCTGGTCCACGTTGTATTGATCCATGGGAAATCCGCCATTCGTGTTGGTATTGGCGAAACTGAGAGTGTAAAAGCCCATGATGGAAAACCGCGAGCCGCGCAAATTGAAATTCGAGATCATCTGGTTCTGGTTGTAGATGCCGGCGGATTCGTACTCGTACAGGTTGGAGAAGTTGGGGTTCGGCCGCGCGTCGCCGGGATTATTCTCATAAGGCGCATTGATGTTCCGCTCCATCATTTGATGCGTGCCGTGCGTGTTGAGGTAGGTCGCGGAAGCCGTCAGGCGTTTGGTAATTTGCCGCTCCAACCCAATCCCGCCCTGGCTGGTGTAAGGCGTGCGCAAATTCGAAGCGATCTGATAAATCGTGGGGGACGCCAGGCTGGCGGAAAGGCTGCTGACCAGCGGTAGGTTGGGGAAAAAAGTGGGATTCTGGACGATATAATCCTGCTGGCTAATTCCATTGTAGCGCTCCGCATTGAGGATGGATGCCTCCCCGAAGCGGTCGTAGAAAATGCCATAGCCGGTGCGCAACACGGTCTTGGCGGACTTGGCTTTTCCCAATCCCCAGGCGATGCCGAGGCGCGGGGCAAAGTCCGCGTGATCGCTGATGTGATCCTGGGTTTCGACGCGCAGTCCGACGCTGATGGTCAAATTGGGGCGAGCTTTCCAGTCATCCTCAATGTACGGCTCGAAATCAAAGTAGTTGACATGGACCAGGGGAAATCCGACGGTCTGAGAAAACTGGCTGGCGCCGCCGCCGTTGGCCTGGATCTGGGCGGGGGGCAAACCTGCCTGTATGCCTTTCTCGGTTATTTGGTATGCCGTGAGGGAAGTAAAGGTGAAAGCCCCGTTGAAACCGGCGGTGGAGGCGGCGGACTCTACCGAATCATCAAAGCGAGCGCCAAATTTCACAAAGTTCTTGTTTAGCGATACCGAGGTGTAATCCTGAAACTGGTAGGTATTCGTCAGGGTGTTTTGCAATCCGGTGGTCGTGCCGCCTTCGGTAAAAGCGCCCGATACGGAGACGTTGGGCGTGGCGCTGGCGGGAATGATGTTCTCATAGTCGCGATAATACCGGAACCGCACCTCGGTGACGGCCTTGGCGTTGATTACCTGGGCGTCGCTGACGGAAAACACGTTGTCCAGATACTTCACGTTGTACGCGGCGCTGGGGAGGATGAAATTTCCGACGTTGTTGTTGGTCAGGTCGTTCTTCCAAAGCTGATAGCGAAACGTCAGAGTATTGTTATCGCTAAGCTGAGTGTCGTAGCGGCCGGTAAGGTTCCCGCGAGTTTGCGGGGTGGGAATCGCCTCCACCAGGTTGGATTGATTGTAGTTCGCGTCCAGCACGGGGGAGTTCACAATGGCGTCGTCTTCGATGTCGCGGTACTCCCCATCGACATAAAACGAGCTCTTCTTGTTGATGGGTCCGCCAAAGCTGCCATCAAACTGCTCGGAGTGGTAGCCGGGAATCTGCGTTGCAAAGGGATTTCGCGTGTTGAAGTCCGTGGTATTGCCATCGGCGAAAAACGAGCCGTGAAACTTTTCCGAGCCCGGTTTGGTAAGGATTTCAACCCGCCCATAGCCCAAGGCGTCGTATTGCGCCGAAAACGGGTTCTGGTTGACGCGAATTTCGCGGATGGAGTTCTTCGGCGGCAGCTGGCCGCCGCTAAATCCGTCGATGTAAATCTGGCCGCCATTCGGTCCGGCGGAGGGTCCCGCCAGGGCTTCCAGTTCCGACTGCAACTCGTCGGGGTCGTCCGACAGTGACTCCAAGTCCTTGCCCTGAATCACCAGCGCGCTGGCGTTTTCCGTAGGATCGACGCTGAGCTTGGTATTCTGGTCCGTTACCGTGATCTGCTGCTTGGAGACGGCCACCGCCAGTTGGGCATTCACCATTTGGGGCTTGCCCCGGGCGATGAAAACACCGGACTTCACGAAGTCTTCAAACCCCGTCAAGCTGATGGTCAATGTATAGGTTCCCGGCGTGACATTGCGGAATGCATACTTGCCCTGTTCGTCCGTTTGCGCCACCAATTTCGCACCAGCGGCTCCGACAAGGGTAACGTTGATGGCCGGCACGGCCGCACCGGAAGGATCAAGCACTTGGCCGCTCAAACTCACGCTGGAACTTTGAGCAAACAGCGCGGTCGGCAGGAACAGCAAAAATAACGCGGACAGAACTCCGCGACGCACTCGACGAACGTTTGGCAGCACCGGCATTTCTCCTCTAAAAAGACTCTACGCAGGAATCGCAGAAAGGGCGTTCTGTTGCGAGGAATTGCGGGGTCGAACCCGGTCCTCACATGTGCGAACTAAGGGCCGCCTTCACCACCACCACCGAGACTCAGGTTCCAAGCCCCCAGATTGACTTCACCAGCGCCTTTAGGTTGCGCGGCAAGGATGGGCTCGACACCGGTAAGAATAAATATTGCCGTTACTTCCGATGGGGTAGCGCCCTCCATGCTAAACACCACGATCGGGTCCCCACGTTTGATGTCATTGAGCGTTACAATCGGCATGTTTTCAAGCGCTTGGCTGAGATTTGCCATCCCCCCGCGGTGCATTCCACCGGCGCCGCCACCCTCGCCTCCGCCCGGACCGCCACTGGGGGAACCTCCCGGTCCGCCCGAAGTAGCCGCACCGCCGCCCGAGCCTGCGCCGGCTCCGGCTCGGCCGCCACCGCCGGGCCCCGCCGCCTGTCCGCCTGTCGTCATTCGGGCAATCATCTGGGCCAGGAATGGACTGAGCTGGTGCATTTTGCATTCGGCATCGGCATGCACGACTACAGGCTTGCCGGTCGCGAGATCCTTCACCGTCAGACTATTTGCCTTAGAATCGACGGAAATGACCGTCGCTCCAATGTTCTGGAAAGTGCCGAATATCATTTTTTCCGCAGCGTAGTGCGTGGTGTCTTGGCTGGCATTCCCCAAAGCGCGCACTTGGTCGCCGAGCTTAATTGCGTCCAGCGCACTCGGTTTGGCATCGGCAAACTTTACCGAGTTCGGCGCGTACCGCAGTATGGAAGTCTGCGGGGTCGTGGTGAGGACTACCGGATGCGTCAAATTACCCGGTGTCGGCGGATGGTTGGGCGCAGAGATGGTTATTTCCCCCTTGGCCGCGTCCACACTTTTCACGTTGCCTTCAATCCCCCGCGTTTGCCACTCCCGAACTTCCGCTTCATGGTAGCTGGTAAGGTCTGACTTCGACATCACGACAACACGGACGGCCTTGATGGCCTGCGGTTGCTCGCCGGGGCGGCCAATCACCACCGCCCGGTCACCGGGACTGATGTCCGTGGCGGAGATGGAGACTGCTGACGACAGATCCTTCGCGCCCGGCGGGACACGTAAGAGCTTCACTCCGTCGGGCAATTCCACCTGCACGTCACCTTTTGCCGAGTGCACGGTGAGATGATCAGCTTGTACCTGGGTTACGTCTCCGGAAGCCCTGGCGGCTGGAACCGAGTTCTGCGCCGGAGCCTGCGCAGTCGCCAACCGGCCGGCCAAACACAGTCCGGCCAGAATCATGACAATATATAACCTTACTTGCCTCACCGAGCGACTCCTCCACCAGGGAAACTTAGACGGTCGCACAACCGCTGGCGTTACGCCACTTTTTTACTTTTTTTACATTCTCCGCCGTAACCTGCGACCGGGAGATCCCCCGCCCGCATCACGACCTGGGCTTGTACTAGCAATCCAATGACAATTGTCATCTGACGCGCCCCGTTCGATCACTTTATGCACGCAGCCTTTTGAGGCAGCCGCGGGAAAACGCCTCCTGCGATCGCCTGCGATTTCCGACCCGGACATTATATCCGATCTCGACCGTTCAGGGGGCGATTATAGCAAATGCTCGTACTCGGGCTGATACTCGGTCGCCGTTCGCGGGGCATTGTGGGGGACTGTTGGGTTATCCACAATAGGGCGGAAACGATTTTGGGCAGGCTACAATTGCGCGCTTGTGCCCCTATGTGCAACGGATGTAGATTACTGGCCCGTTATACCGGCGAAGTTGTCATGAAGGAGCAAGCTGATGCACCGACGAAGATTCGTGCGCGATTCGCTGATTTCAGTCGCGGGATTGTCGAAGTTACTCACGAACGCCTCCGGGAACGTGTTGTCATTGCTCGCCAAAACGCCAACCGAAAGTTCAGTCGAAAAGTTCGCCTCGAACCTCTTTCCCACGAATCTCCCCGGATCAAAGTGGACCCAGTTCTCCGCCGCGGGTTTTTCGCAGCCTGTGACCGGAGTGGTTTATCGCTACGCGCAACCCGCCACCAATGGCATGCCGCTCGGCGGCATTGACACCGGCTGCATTGACCTTGAGACGAGCGGCTTGTGGGGTTACAGCACCATCTTCAATAGCCACGTGCCGCGCCGCGGCCCTCTGAATCTGCCCTTCCTGGGAGTCAACGTGGGCGGGCAAGTGTGGGTGCTGTGCGATCCCAAACAGATCAAGCAATACCAAACCACCGACGGCATCGTTCCCGTCGAGTCGTATAACACCGAATTGCAATTCGACAATGTTCGCGTGCCCAGGGAGATTCACTATTGGGGACACTACCCGATCGTCGACATGGAATTTGAAACTGACACACCGATCAGCACGGGCCTTCGCGCGTGGTCGCCGTTTCTTCCCGGTGACGTTGATGCTTCATCTCTGCCAGGCATTGTGTTCGAGGTCCACCTCCGAAACACGAGCGCCTCTGCGCAGCAAGGGACCGTGGCGTTAAGCTTCCCCGGCCCGTCACACAAAGAAGCGGGGGCAGAGCATTACACACGCCACCGCTTGCAAGGCACAGCGGAACAACTAAGCGGAGTCGAGGTAAACGGTGGATGGACCAGCACTCCCTTGATGGCTCCGCGAGCCAGCTACGTGCTTGGCGTTGTGGGCCAGGAAAAAATTCGCTTCGGGGGAGAACTCGGCAAGAGTGGGGAAGCCTGGGCGAAGATCGCGCAGCAACTTCCGGAGGCGACCGCCAACCATGGCGGCTCTTCCGCAGCGGTGGATTTTGATCTCGCGCCTGGTGAGAGCCGCGTCGTCAGATTTCTGGTGGCTTGGCATAGTCCGCAATGGAAGGGTGGAGGGACTCCCGCTTCTGACAAAGGCGACACGTTCACTCACATGTACGCGCTGAAGCATCGCAGCGCTTCGGCCACGGCGCTGCTGCTGGCGCGCGAGCACGCTTCGCTCTTGCGGCGAGTTCTGGCGTGGCAAGAAGTAATCTATTCTGACGGCAGTCTTCCCGGGTGGTTGCAAGATGCGCTGATCAACAATCTGCATTTGATTACCGAGACGGGAATGTGGGCCGCGGCCGAACCGCCGTTGCCCGATTGGGTGAAGCCCGAAGACGGTCTGTTCGGCATGAATGAGTGCCCGCGCGGCTGCCCGCAAATTGAGTGCATCCCGTGCAGCTTTTATGGAAACATCCCGCTGGTTTATTTCTTTCCCCAGTTGGCGCTTTCCACCTTGCGTGGGTACAAGGGCTATATGTACCCGGAAGGCGCAGTGCCGTGGATTTTCGGCGGCGCTACCGGCGGCACTCCTCCGCTGAACATGAACACGCCCACGCGGGGTTACCAACTCAGTCTCAATGGCCTTTGCTATGCTGACATGGTGGACCGCTACGCGCTGTGCTGGGGCCGCGACAAACGCTTCGCTGAGGAATTCTATGAGTCGGTGAAGCGCAATACGATATTCACCATCAACCTCCGGCCCGAATATGCGACGGGTGATCGCGTCATCAGCATGCCCACAGGTAATGAGGGCACTGAATGGTTTGAGGCCGACAAGCCGGGATGGTCGGGAATGGTGGCGCACGTGGGCGGCCTGCACCTGGCTGAATTGCGGATTGCGCTGAAGATGGCCGAGCAGGTGGGCGACCAGGACTTTGCCCGCCAGTGCCGCGAGTGGATTGACGCCGGAACGAAGTCCATGGAAGAGAAGATGTGGAACGGCAGCTATTACCTGAATTTCTGGGAGCCGGAGTCGGGAACCAAATCCAACCTCGTATTCGGCTACCAGATGGACGGTCAATGGGTGGCAAATTTCCATGGCCTCGAACCGGTTTTTCGGCCGGATCGCGCCAGGCAGGCGCTCGACACCATCAAGCGCTGCAACGTGGCATTGAGCAAAACGGGAGCGGCAAATTACGCGCACGCCGACGGCAGCCCCGCACCCGTGGGCGGCTACGGCACCTACAGCTACTTCCCGCCGGAAGTCCTGATGCTGGCGATGACCTACATGTACGCGGGGCAGCGAGAATTCGGACTGGATTTGGCGCGCCGCTGCTGGGAAAACATCACCTGCACGTGGCGTTACACCTGGGACGCTCCCAACATCATGCGCGGCGACAAGGATACGGGTGAGTCCGTCTATGGCCACGACTATTACCAGGACATGATGCTCTGGTCGCTGCCCGCCGCTCTCGCGGGTGAGTCGATGGATGGCGTGGTGAAGCCTGGCGGCTTGGTGGAGCGCGTCCTTACGGCGGCTCGGGGGCAAACTACGTAAGGTAGGGCTCGTGGTACCCTCCCCATGCTCAAGATGAGGACCGGGGGATGGCAAGCTGCCCCTCGATGAAAGCGGAAGATTATCAAAAAATGACGCGTCGTGATTTTCTCGCGACATCGGCGGCTGTCTTTGCTTCACCGCGCGGGCGGGCACCCCACGAGCACGTTTCACGGGGAATATTTCTTCCCTCCCCCGGCAAGGGCACGGCAGTTGATGCTTACGCGTTTTACACGCAGGCTGCAGGCGGCGCGATGGTTTCCATCGAGACGCGATCGAGCCGCTCCGATACTACCGACGCTGTCTATTACCGGAAATCGGCTGACTACGGGCACACTTGGAGCGAACCTACCGGGCGTAAGGTCCGCGAAAAGCGGCCGGAGGGCACCTGGCGGCTGGCGCCGCGGGCCGGTTATGTCGATCCCAAGGCCGGCCGATACCTGGAATTTTGGAACGAAGCCGTCCTTCCGACTGACGACCCCGCTGAAGGCTTGCGGCAGTGGAGTGTGTTCTACTCGGTCGAAGGAGTTGCCCATCAAGTGATTCAGGAGGGAGCGGAATTCAACGCGCGCCATCCTCTTCCCGGCGTCTATACCGGCAGGAACTGCGTGATGCTGGGTGATGTACCCTCCGTGCCCATTACCCTGAAAGACGGCAAAATTCTCCTTCCCGTGCAAATCACCCCTCGCGACGCCGAGGGCAGGTTGTACAATCCCGGCGGCGGTTACACCTACACCGACGTGGCGATACTGCACGGACGGTGGAAGGGAAGGTCTCTGCAGTGGCGCATGGCGGAGTTGATAAAAGGCGATCCGGCCCGCTCCACGCGAGGGATGATTGAAGGAACGCTTGCAACCTTGGCTGACGGCCGCGTGATTGTTGTGATGCGTGGGTCGAACCACCGGAAACCGCAACTGCCGGGCTACCGCTGGATTTCCTATTCTCACGACGATGGCTGGCACTGGACTCCGCCTATGCCCTGGACGTACACGTCGGGCGAATCGTTCTATTCCCCCAGTTCCTGCTCTCAGCTTTTGCGCCACTCCAATGGCAAACTGTACTGGCTGGGAAATATCTGCTGCGAGAATCCAAACAATGACCTGCCGCGACGCCCGTTTTACTTGGGTGAGGTGGATCAGAACACCGGGTTCCTGAACCGCGATAGTTTGATCGTCGTGGATGATCGTGAGCCGGGTGACGATGAGATTCTGATGCTGTCAAACTTTTACGCGCGCGAAGATCGGGAGACACACCAAATTGCCCTGCACATGACGCGGATGTTCGCGTTCAAAGACGGCTGGGTCGGTGATGCGTATCTCTACCGGATTGACGTCTAACCGAGAGGTCAACATGAAACTCACAAAAGCGGTGCACAACTCACGGCGAGACTTCCTAAATCTCTCGCTTGCCACTGGAACCGCGGCTCTAATTCCGAGGGTGGCTGGGGCGAAGGCCAACGCACGCAAGGATCAATACGACCCTGACAGCCCCAAACTCGCCGTCAAGATCGATGTGCATTCTGCCACAGACGATGAACTGCTGTTCCTGAAGCAGATGGGCTTGCAGTGGGTCCACATCGCATTGGGCCAAGATGCTCCCTATGAGGTAATTCGGACCACGCAGGAGCGGCTCGGACGCTACGGAATCAAGATTCACTCTGCTCTCCTGGATACCTACCGCTCGCTCAAAATCCAACTGGGCCAGCCCGGCAGGGATGAGGATATTGAGAAGTTCCAAACCTTTCTCCGCGACTTGGGGCGGGTTGGCGTATTTTCCGCCGGAATTGACTTTCACCCGGCCAATACCTACACCACGCAAATGATCGAGTCCGCGCGCGGCTACGAGGTTCGCGAATTCAGCGTGGATGACTTCCGGCAAAAAGTAGAGAAGCCACGATTCGAGCGGTCGTATTCGGCCGACGATATCTGGGCCAATTACACCTATTTCATCAAGGCGGTGCTTCCCGTTGCGGAGAAGGCCAACGTTCGCCTCGGCCTCCATCCTGACGACCCGCCGATTACACCGATGAACGGCGTGGCGAAGATTTTTACCCACTACGATGGCATCAAGCGCGCTGATGAAATTGCCGGGCACAGTCCTTACTGGGGACTTACATTCTGCGTCGGGACCTGGTCGGAAGGCGGCACCTACATGGGCAAAGATGTGTTTGGCATGATCCGGGATTTCGGTACACGCGGCAAGATCTTTGCCGTCCACTTCCGTAATGTCAGTTCCCCGTTGCCGACTTTTCATGAGACGTTCCCCGACGACGGCTACCAAGACATGTACGCGGTGATGAAGGCCCTCCGCCAGGTACGATGCACAGCTTCGCTCATTCCCGATCACTATCCCCGCGTGGTCGGCGACCAGAATGTGCGGATCGCCAATGCCTATTGCATTTCATACATGCGGGCCCTACGACAACGGGTGATCGCGGAGGTTGGGTAGCGAGGCACCCTGGATTTTGACGGAGCCCTGAGGACGGTGTTCCGCGCTTGTCGTTCTTCTCCGAAGCGGCGTATGATGCTTCCCGCTGGAGGGATTGTGCCCATGGGAGTGTCTGCCCGCGAGCCTCTTCACCAACTCGTCGATGCCTTACCGGAAGCAGCGCTTGCCATGGTTGAGCAGGCACTACAGTATCTTCAGACTTGGCCGCCGGAGATGCCCCGTGGTGCTGAGAACACGCAGGGGCGGTTGCAAGCACTCATCGCCAAACGTACCGCGCGATGGGGTAACAGAGTCATCAGTGGCAGGAGTCTCCTGGGGAGCGGAGACAGCGTCGCGACGGCGAGCGGGACCGAAGGCGGGGCTGAAGTGACCATCGAACTTCGGCGCTTTCGTGGTCATGAAGTACAGATTGAGACGCGGCTCAGGGTTTCTGAGGATAAAGGCAAGCTGTTATATTCCCTGCTCATTAAGGGACCCGACGGCAAAGAAGGGCATCGTGAAATCGAGTTCGACATTGCTGACATACCAATCCCTCCGTTGTGAGGGCTGATGATAAGAGTGGCAATCCCTATGCCTGACCGAGATTCCATCCATAAACTCGTAGACAGTCTGCCACAAGAAGCGCTCGAAGCGGCTGAGCGGATCCTGCAATCCAGCCAGAAGTGGCGGCTGGAGCCACCACGCGATGTCGCGACGATGCGTGCGGATGTGAAAGAAAGTTTTGCCAGGGGTTCAGAGGAAGCAATCGAACATAAGCGGGAGCAAAGGAAGGCGCACGGAATGACCCCGCCGCAATCGTTCCCTACTCTTTACTCCCACCGTAAGGTATCGGACTCTGCAACCGAAGGCGAGACCTTGGTCACCTTCACAATTTGGCGTGTTCACTGGCATAACACGGAAATCGAAGAGCGGTTCAGCCTTTCTGAGGACAAGCGCACATTGCTGTACTCACAACAAATTCAAGGTCCGCACGGGAAGAAAGAGAATTTCGAAATTGACTTCGACTGTCAGTGACACTCATCGCACCGGCGACCACGGTCGCCAGCTGAGTCAGCGTGACCTTTGTTTCTGTAACCCATCATCTTGCAACACGGATCGGCACTGTTCGCTGTTACTGCGAACTGACGACTGACAACTTATGACTATTGGCGTCTTTGCTGCCCGGAAGGAGAATTCCTCATGAATCGCAGAAGCTTCATCACCTCGACGAGTGGCGCTGCCGCGCTGGTGTTACCGAGCGGTGGTCCGAAAGCCGTTGCCGCCACGGGTCGGCGCGTCCTGATGAAGCTCGGGTGCCAGAGCGCCCCTACAAACGAAGCGCATCTCCAGTACCTCGCGCGCTACGGTGTCCGCAACATTTGTGGATATCCGCAAATCGCCGACGGCCGTCTCTATGCCACCGGGGAGGAGTTAAAGCGCATGCGTGATCTGGCGGAGAAAAAACGGCATCTCAATCGACTGCGTCGCGCCGCCGTTTATGGCGTCGACGCACGTTGACAAAACCCCGCACGACGCGATCATGTTGGCGCAAAGCCCCGCGCGCGATCGCGAGATCGAGTCCATACAAGCCCTCATCCGTAATTGCGCGGCCGTGGGGATTCCTTCCATCAAGTACAACCTGAATCTTCTAGGCGTGGTCCGCACCGAACGCACTCCGGGGCGAGGCGACGCGACGAACAGCACGTGGCGTCTCAAGGAGGCACACCCGAACCCGCCGCTCACCCGCGCTGGGCGCGTGGACGCCGACATGTACTGGGAGCGGATTACTTATTTTCTGGAGCGAGTGATTCCTGTCGCGGATGAATACAAGATTAGGATGGCGTGCCACCCGCACGACCCGGGCATGCCGCCGGAAGGCTACCAGGGGGTGGTCTGCGTGCTGGGTACGGTGGACGGATTGAAAAGGTTCATCACCATCAAGGAGAGCCCTTACCATGGACTGAACTTCTGCCAGGGTACGGTCTCGGAAATGCTGTATGACCCGGGGAAAGAAATCTTCGACGTCATCCGGTATTTCGGCATCCGGAAGAAGATTTTTAACGTACACTTCCGCAACATTCGCGGGCACCGTAACGACTTTCAGGAGGTCTATCCCGACGAAGGCGACGTCGATTTCGTCAAAGCCCTGCAGGTTTACGTTGAGGTTGGATATCCCTATCTGCTGATGCCCGACCATGTTCCGCAAGCACCCAACGACCCCGACGGGTTGCAGTCATTTGCATTTTGCTATGGTTACATCCGCGCATTGCTTCAGGCGGCGGAGCAGGCGGCGTAAAGTTTGACGGCGCTCGCGCGACGCCGCGGCACTATGATGGTGCTCAGGGTACGAAAACAGGTGCTTTCGGTACCCTCACTGCAAGATCATGCACCGTCAAAATTTTCCAGGCACCCTCACGGCTCTTTCATCCTGAGCCGGCACTTTGGGCGAAGGATCAGCGTAGATCACTTCCGTGCTCGCGATGCGGCGCTTGAAAATATCCCTCTGGGATTTGACGGCGAAGAGCCAGATTGCCCGGCACATGGACAAGTTGCTGCCGGTGATGATGCCGCAGACCTGAGCCCTCAGGCAAACAAGGAACTTAGATCCAGGCGGAGATCGGGAAGTTCAGGAAGAGCCAACACCTGATCGGCGCGAAAATGCTGCGCGGGCCGG
>Ga0207101_1069_pt2 | contig 11603 bp, 14 predicted proteins | sample Alteio_BWMinHeat_83_FD_153581 | JGI IMG/M metagenome (GOLD analysis project Ga0207101, IMG submission 153581) | Enriched cells from forest soil in Barre Woods Harvard Forest LTER site, Petersham, Massachusetts, United States -... | ecosystem: Environmental > Terrestrial > Soil > Temperate forest >...
GCGTCAATTTTGCGCTTCAGATGCTCAAGATCGGCCTTTCGGCTTCTCGCCTCTGGATGCACTTCAGGGTAGGCGGCCACCGACAGATCGAAGTTTCCAATCATTCGCAGTCCGCGCACCAGATCATCGGAACCGGAAAATCCGTCTGCAGCCGCAACATTGCATGCACCGCCAGTGGGGGCATCGCCCCGCAGCGCGACCAGATGCCGAATCCCGTCATCCCAGTAGCGAGCAGCTAACTCCAGCACACTGCGTCGGGAGGCGCCAACACTGGTGAGGTGCGGCGCAACGGTCAATCCCATACCTACACTTAGCTGGTGGACGATGGCGTGGGTGCGTTCGCGCGTGGAGCCATCGGCGCCATAGGTCACTGACACAAAGCGCGGCTGCAGGGGTGCGAGTCGTCGCACGGATTTCCACAACAGCGCCTCCATGCCGGCGTCCGTCGGTGGAAAGAACTCGAAAGAGACGGACACGGCAGCGCTCACGGCGAAGCCCGGGATTGGCGCTGTTGCCCCGCAAAGCACCTCAATGCGCTGGCGGATGAGATCTCGCTCACCATGAATAGAGAGAAAAAGTTACGCCGCGGCGGCCAGCGGCCTTCGTGAATCCCTCGATGCCAACGGGGAATAAGTTGACAGCCGGGGTATGCGCCAGTGCGTCGCAACCAAACCATTTTGTTCTCGAGCCACCCATCGATTCTCATGCGCATGCCTCCAGCATCGACGCCGCCCTGCGCTGGCGCACGACCTCGAGCACATCGGCCATAACTGCCGTTGTGGTGGGCCAGCGGCCCGCGCCCTGCCCCGCAAGGCATACGACACGGTCGTCCTTGAGAACGATTTCCAGGCGATTTTCGGCGCCCCGCGTCTGGCCCAGAAAACTGTTGCGCAGCACTCTCTCGGGAGCGACCGACATCGACACAGTCCCATCGATCTTGGCCGCTCGACCGATCTGGCGCCACAGGCGTGTCTCGTCGCAAACCAGATACCCCCTGATCCCGCGGGTGGCGGGAGGCGCGAGCGGGTACGGCGCACCGAAGGCGATATGGGCGATGAGCCTGAGCTTATCGGCCGCATCCATGCCGCACAGGTCGCGACTAGGATCGGCCTCGGCAAATCCCGCCGCCTGCGCTGCGGCGACTGCCGCCTCAAAGGCTTCCCCTCGGCTCATCGCATCCAGTACCCAATTGCAGGTACTACTGATCACACCACGCACTTCCTGGACCTGATCGCCTAGAGTGCTTAAGGTCTCGAGCACCGGCACCGCGCCGCCGACCGCGGCGGAAAACCATAGTCGCCGCTGTGGCGCGCTCGTGAAGGAAGCTAGTTGCGGCCAGTGCGCGGCGATCGCCGCCTTATTTGCGGAAACAACGATCTTGCCCATTGCGAGCGCCGACTTGATCACGGCACCGGCGGCCTCGATTCCGCCGATGCACTCAATCACGAGGTCAATATCGGGCATAAGCGCCCGATCCAGATCATTGCCCGCGAGAGAGCCCGGCAAGCCATTGGCAACCACCCTTGGCGGATGGCGCGTGACGACGCAGGCGATTTCAAAGCGATCTGGCTGCGAGGCCAGGCGCTCGTACACTCCACCGCCCACGGTGCCGAACCCCAAGAGCGCCACCTTCAGCGGCATTGGCCTTTTTTTGGTCGGTCCAAAAACCGGCGCCGCAGCCTCAGCAATCAGCGTTTCCAGTACCCCGTTCGCGCGGCCAACGGAGAACGGAATCCGGCGCTGCGCCGCGAACTCCAGCGCCTTCGGCTGGATAAGCGGTCCCGCGACCGCTGCGGCCTCGCGCCACGGAATCAGCGTAAAACGCTTCGCCGTGCCGGGGTCCAGCACCGGATCCCGGTCAAACACGCCTGGCACATCCTTGACCAGATGACAGTCAGCCTTGAAGCAATTGGCAAGGTACAGCGCGGTAAGATCCGAGCCGCCGCGACCCAGGAGTGCTACTTGTCCCTGTCCATCAATACCGAAAAAGCCGGGCAGCACGAGCGCTGTGTGCACTTCCCACAACTGGCGCAGCATCGTTGGATTGATCGACACGGGGTCCGATTCCAGAGAAGTGCCCTCGACGCGCAGTTGTATTTCGCGCGGATCGACGAGCCGCGCAGCGATTCCGGAGTGCAACAATGCCCCTACCAGCAGCGCGGCACTTTGCACCTCGCCAGTGGCGACATACGCGGCGATCGCCTCGGGCGCCGCCGACTTGCCAAGAGCCAGAGCCGCCCTGTCGAGAAGTCTGTCGGTCTCGCCGGCAAACGCGGATACCACCACGAGCAGTCGCGAACCTGTGCGCAGCCGCCGGTACACTTCATCGACAACGCCGGGCAGATCCTTAGGGGAGCCAAGCACCGAACTGCCAAATTTCAAGACAACCACAGGCAACATCACGCACCTCGTTAGGAAATCGAAGCGCCGGACACTTTTGCTTGCGGGAATCATCGACCCGGGAACGGATCGATGCATCGAAGCTCATCGCTTCGCTTTAGCTGTATTTTTACCGCGCCCGCAAGCTGAGAATCAAATCGGCGCGCCATGATTATAAAATACCCAGAGGAAAAATGCCCGTACTTTCTTTCGACGCCCCCACTTTACCGAGTCGCGCGCATAAAGCCTTCCTAGACATATAGACGTTCGACGAGCGCATTTCCCCCAAGTGTGGCACTTTAATTTCTCAACCAAGCATTTTGCTGCCAAGCAGTTGCTCGCGCAGGCCAATGTCTTTGTCTCGCACGGATTCGGCTTTGGCGCCTACGGCGACGGGCATGTGCGGTTCGCACTGATAGAAAACGAGGGTCAGATTCGCCAGGCGATACGCGGAATTAAGTCGATGGGGCGCCGTTATGAAACGTGATCCTAAACGATCAGGCACCTACCTAAGCGGCGCGATCGTAATTCACCACCGGCTCCGCCGGCTCGTTCAGCGCGGATGTCGGAACCGCAGCACCGGGCGGCAGATAATATTGATCGCTAGTCAGTCGCTGATGCGTCTCGTTGGCAAAGTCGACCACGTGCACGGCGAGCAGCACGAGCGTGCTAATTGAGGAAGTGACAATAAATAATTCCATGCTGGACCCTCCAATTCAAACGTCGCGCATTGTCGCTGCTACGAATGACAAAGAGGAGGATCCGATGTGTCAGTTCCAAGGCATGGTTGACACTCACCGACGTTACCTCCGTCTCAGTAACATAGGGCTTTAGAGTTATCCGGCATTTTCCCGAAGGTAGCTGTTTACCGCCTGCGGGTTTGTGTCAATGGCGGTCCATCGCATTTTAGGTGGAGTTCCTAAAGTCTCGATTGTTCCCGGGTGTGGGGGCGGTAAAATCTCCTGGGTCGCAAGCCTCAGGACCGTCAGCCTGATCGCTCGCAACCCATCGCGTTTCGGAATCTTTTTCTTGGGCGCACAATGATCCACACTCGTTCATTACGCAACCAGTACTAGGGGAGCGAATCATGGGTGGAAGACGGCCAAAGCCGGCCGCGTTGCGGCTCCTACAGGGTAATCCCAGCCGCCGTAAAGTTGGGCCCGAAGTCACGGCCCCTGCCGAGCTGCCCGTCGCCCCGGATTACGTGACTGGGCGCGCGCTCGCCGAATGGGAGGATTTGGGCTCGAAATTGCTGGCCAACGGCTTGATGACGGCCTTAGACACCAACGGTCTGGGCTGTTTATGCGTCGCCATCGCAGCATTGAAGGATGCACAGGACGCAATCGCTCTCATCGGCGCAACTTACGTCACCTCGACAGGTTTCGTGCGGCCCTCGCCGCACATCGGTATGCGGGATCGCGCAATTAAGCTCGTTGCTCAGCTCTCGAATGAATTTGGCTTGACGCCCGCGGCCAGGACAAAAGTACATCACGAGCAGCAACCCATTGACGATGCCTTTGAGCGATACTTGAAGCGAGGGCCGAACTGATCCCACTGCTCCAGCGGTTCCCAGCTTTCACTTCTCGTCCGGGTGCCCACCGAGGCCACATCATTTGCATCAATGTCTTCCGGCGTAAAACAGCGTGTAGGGTAATGTAGGGTATTCCGCTAGTTTACATACGCGCGCGGGTCACCCATAGGTAATGGGCACAACTTGCACTAGGATACATTTGATTATTTGGACCCCCGCATATGCGGTTCGGCGGCGCCCAACTCGATGCCGAGAAAGGTCGATGCAGATGCAAACCGCTTATGTTCGAAGCCATGACGCCTCATCTCCTCCGGAAAATTCTTAATTGGCAACCATCGCTCCCCAGACTGCTCGCAATACTCACGATAACGCTTATACAAGACTGACGATTGAACTTGGCCAAGCTTTGGCGTCGCGCAGCATTCCGAGATGAATCGCCCGAGCACGTCGCATTCAACGCGATAAGCGGTGACCGCTGCGACGACATTCGGCGGCGGCTTTAGACCTTCCGCTTGCCACCGTCGGCACCCCTGCAACGCCCAATTCAAGATGCCTGGAAGCTGTGTCTCTAGCTTCCGAAGCAAGTCGCGGTCCTGTTCTTCAGTGGGAATTTGCACGCTAAACGGAACCAGACGCAGGCGCCGCCAGATGCCCTCGTCAGTGCCGCTGATCGCTGGCTTGTGATTTCCGCGAACGATTAGACGGTGCGTCGGCCTAAAATCGAAAAATTCTTGATGCAGATATCGCGCGGTCAGTGTATCGCCCCCGGTAAGATCTTTCAGCTTGGCTTCGTCGAAGCGCGCACCCTGCGTTGTTTCGTTCATTATAGCGACACGTACGCCGCGCAACCGTGCGACATCATTTGGGATACCGCCGTGCCGCCGAAGCATGATCATGTCCGGCGATGCGGTCACAGCGTAATCGCCCAGCAAGCGGATCAATACTTCGCAAAAGACCGTCTTGCCGTTCGCGCCGAGCCCATAAAGAAAATGTAAACTCTGCTCGCTCGTGTCACCAACCAGCAGATATCCGACTAAGCGCTGAACGTACGAATAGAGTTCCTCATCGCGATCAAGGATTTTCAATAGAAATTCAATCCAGAGGTCAGACGTCGCTTTTGAGTCAAACTCTATGTCAGCGATATTCGAAGCCAAATCCCCACGCGCGTGTGGCCGTAGCTCTCCAGTTCGCAGGTCCAACGTGCCGTTCCCGACATTGAGCAGCCAGCTGTCTTTGTCAAATTCGGTAAGGCGTACTGCGATGCTAGGCTCGGACCGCGCCATCCAAATCATTGCCTCGATCGACCTCCTTGATTGCGACTGTTGCGCGTGCAACATCCGCGCCTTTCGGTCTGGCGCGTCACGAATTTCGTTGAATATCGAGAGGGCCGTTTCCTTTGCGAGAGCTTGCACTGCAACCCCCTTCTCATCGGCTGCCCAACGTCGTCCATCCCATACATGCCAGCCGCGTTCTAGTGTAAATTTTATATCTCGACCGTGCCGCGCCGCTAATCGCCGGCCATTTGCAATGTCGCTTTGAGTGATGTCGGGTTCGCTGTTGTTTGCCGCAGCGGAATTCCGTGCGCCGTCTATCCCGCACTGCTTAAGTTTTGCAATTTCGGCGTCTAGCGTGGTCACTCGAATGCCGCATTGGTCGGCTACCACTTTTCGGCAATTGTCATACTGCGCGGGGGTGAGCAGCAACAACGGCTCAATCTTTTCCGCTGTGGAGCCAAACCGCAGGGTGGCCGATAGTTCACTCATATTGCCCCCACCAATTCGGCCGAACATTTGCGCAGGTCTTTCTGACTCCCGGGACTCATAACTTGGTCCTTAAGGCCCGCTCTACTTCTGAGGCTTTGAAACGGAGCGCCTTGCCTGCGCGGATAGACGGGACCGTTCCTGTCTTTGCCCAAGCCTCGAGCGTTGTGTCACCGATTCCTGTCAACGCGGCCAACTCCCGGCTATCGATCCACCGCTCCGGCTGATGACCGGCGATTGGAGGCATTTCACCAACAGTGTGCCCACCCAAGCCCATAGCGACTGCTCGATCGAGGGCGGCGTGTAGGGCCTCCGGCGCCAGCGCGATCCACCTGCCATCGGGCAACGGCACAGCCACCAGGTCGCTCATTCGCCTATCACTCCGCGAAGTGCCGTCCGGCGCGTGGGTACTTCGGCTGGCGCGCCTTCCAAGCGAGTGCTGCCGTGATGTCCGCCTCGCTGAACATCCGCCAGCCAGAGTCGCACTTCAGGGGTTTGATAATTTCCATCACTTCCAGCCCGCGCATGATTGGGGTTGATAGGCCGGTGCGTTTCAGGAACGTTTTGGTTCCGAATCTCGCGTCGCTCATCATGGTTGCCTCCGAGTAAATAAGCCGGTTGGGAGTTTGCATCCAAACCCGCGAACGCTAACAGCCCCCAAGAGATGCCTGACCCCGTTCCCGCTTCACTTGCTATAGACTAGGTGAAAACAGCGGTTGAAACCGATATCGGTTTCTACTTGCTACCGAATGTCGGATACTTATCGTTCCATGCTCGAACGCGCCACAAGGATTCGTTGGACCCGGGAAGTTGTTGCCTTCCTCAATGGTGAGAACGACGGTCGAACCCTCGGTTGCGACCCCGGTTGGGCCTGGCCTCCCCCGTCGGGGGAATTGCGCGAAGAAGCGGAAAAAGACTTGCGTATTGTCGCGAGGGAAATGCACAACCGTCGCGAGGAAGCCCATCGGTCGGCGATAGAACGCAAAAATATACGAATTCCCGACGACATTCGTAACAGCTTGGGAGGAAAGTGGCTCGGAGGTAAAGACGCGGATCGACCGATCATTTCCCTCGGCCTATTCACGTACGACACCCATGGGTGCGCGGTGCTGGGCTCCGGTGGTAGCTTCCCGACGGAAGCGGTCCTGGTGCTAACGATCGCCGAATTGCTCGCCACTGATTCCCCGGTTGAGGTAAAGGTTTGTCAAGACGAAAAGTGCGACAAGCTATTTGCGGATGAGCTGCACGGCAAACGCGCCCCAAAACGTTATTGTTGTGCGCAACACTCCGCGCGGCAACGCAAATTGCGATTTTGGAGAAGCAAGAGGAAACGGAAATGAGGACACCTGAAAGGAAACGAAATGGTCGCTGGCAAATTCGGTACCTCGACGCTCATCACAAAATCCGCTACGCGACCTTCGGTACAAAGCGCGAGGCCGAAGCCGCATTGATTGAAAAGCGTGCTGCGCTCGTAGCGGGTGTCGACCCTGGGCGCAAAGTCCGATTTTCAGAATTGGCTCAAGAATGGACGGATTCGCACCTAGCCCATGGTCTGCGGCCGAGTAGTGTGAAGGACTACAAGCAGGCGTTGAAACGGTTGGCGGGTAACTTTGGGCAGCGGGAGGTGCGGGTGATTACGGCGGGAGATTTGGAAAAGTACCGCAATGCGCTTGTGTTGACGGTCGTCGCGGAGCGGTCCGCTAGGTTCGAGGCCGTCATTTCCTGCACCCGAGCGAAGCAAATTGAACATCAAACCGAAGCCGACAAGGCGTTGCTCACACGAGAGGCGGCGATCCGCACGCAGATTCAACGCGGCGGCATTCGTGCTGCTGCAAAGGTGATCGGCACGGCACGGACTTTGTGGAAATTCGCTGTCAGCCGCGGCTACGCGGCCCGTAATATAGCGCAGGACGTAAAGAAGCCGTCGGCACCGGCCGCGATCCACGACGGCGTTATCGACGAGAACATTTTCACGCCCGCTGAGGTCGAGCGCCTTATCGCTCACACGGATCGGGCACACCGCTGCGCCGTGCGCTTTCTATTCATGACGGGAATGCGTCTAGGGGAGCTCGGCGGCCTGCGGTGGAACGATGTCGATTGGGCATCCAGCCGCATCATCGTCCGCCGACAGCGGTCAGCGATCGATGGCGAAATGACCGCCCCCAAGACGCGTGCCGGTACTCGCTGGATCGATTTACCCGCAGGGCTCATCACGGAACTTAAAGGGCACAGGCTCGTCACGCAGGGTGAGTACGTCTTCCCCATCGACGAACGAAACTGGCGCACCCGAGTCTGGCACCCGGCATTACGCCGCGCTGGACTGCGGTCAATTCGGATTCACGATGCTCGACACACCCACGCGTCGCTGCTAATCGGCTCTGGCGCGGATATTGTCGCCGTGTCTCGACGACTTGGGCACGCGAATCCATCTATCACACTAACGACGTATAGCCACGCTTTCGCTCGACGAGACACCGCCCCACTAGGTGAACAGTTGGCGGCGTTCATGCGCAAGGAAACAGTTGGTTGCGATTTGGTTGCGGCGGAACCTAGCACCGCGGCAGAAATCCATTCGGATGGAAATATATACAATAAATTCAATGAGTTATTGGTGGCCAGGGAGGGAATTGAACCCCCGACACGCGGATTTTCAGTCCGCTGCTCTACCAACTGAGCTACCTGGCCGCTTGAAGGAAGGCGCGTATTAAACAGGTCGAAATAAACAAGGTCAAGGAAAGATCAGAAAATCAGTCGCTTACATTCAAGGGAGCGCCGCTGGCCGGTCACTTCGGCACATAATCCGGAGGCTTTTCCGATCCGCCGCCAAAAAAGAATTTCTCCATCTCCTTGACCAGGAACGCCCGCGCCTTCGGCTCGATCGGCGTCAATCTGTTCTCATTGATTAGCATCGTCTGATGTGCAAGCCACTGCGCCCACGCGTCCTTCGATACATTTGCGTAAATACGCTTGCCCAATTCTCCAGGGTATGGGAGGTAGTCGAGGCCGTCAGCCTCGCGTTTCAGCAGGACACAATTCACACGGTGCGCCATAGCGTCAATCTTACGCGATGCGCCCTACGCTGTGAGCATTCGTGCGAACAGCTGGCGGATTGGCTGCGGCACCCCAACACGCGGTGGCGCGGAAAGCTGGTACCACCTCCGATCGTCCGGCTCCCTGACTTCCTCGCGCCGCAATACCCGCACTCGCAGCGGTTGCAGGTGCAGATCAAAGTGAGTGAACGCATGGTCTATCGGCGCCAGTTCCTCCACAACGCATTGCGGCTCACCGAATTCACGCCGGCACCAATCAAGCGCAGCAAGCTCACTGGGAAATTGCGGCGGCGACCACAGGCCGCCCCAGATGCCGGAGGCGGGCCGGCGCTCGATCAGTACGGCGTTGGCGCCTTCGCTTAATATTTCCGCGATCAACAAAACGGCCGCACGTGACGGGCGCTGGCGTTTTCTGCGACGGCCAGGAAACTCTGCCTGGCGCCCGTGGTGTGCAGCAAAGCAACTGCCCAGCATTGGACATTCTCTGCAGGCCGGCCGCGTGCGGGTGCAGATCGTCGCGCCAAGATCCATGATCGCCTGGGTGTACGCAGCGACACGCTGAGTGGGCGTGCAGCGCTCCGTCTGTCGCCAAAGTTTATTGAGCAGTTCCGCCGCGCCAGGATCCCCCTCGACACCAAATACCCGCGTCAGCACCCGCTTGACGTTGCCATCGAGAATCGCGTGACGCTGCCCAAGGCTTAGCGCGAGGATCGCTCCGGCGGTCGAGCGGCCGATACCGTGCAGTTCGTGCAATGCATCGAATACTTGCGGCACCTCTCCGCGATGCTGCTGCACAACCTGACGCGCACTCTTGTGCAGGTTTCGCGCACGAGCGTAATAGCCCAGCCCGGTCCACAGATGCAGCACTTCATCGAGGGGCGCTTCGCTCAAGGCCCGCACATCTGGGAAGCGTTCCATGAAGCGTTCAAAGTACGGAATGACGGTGGCGACCTGGGTCTGCTGCAACATCACTTCGGAGACCCAAACCCGGTATGGAGTGGGGTTCTTCTGCCATGGCAAGTGGGTGCGGCCATGCAGGTCAAACCACTTAAGCAGACGCGGCGCAAACTGACTCTCTTCCAGGGGCTCGAACATGGCCGAATGATAGCGCATGGCTGAGTGCTACTCGGCTGGCGGGTGAGTTTTGAGAAATTGCGGCAATACCGGGACCTAGCCAGTAATAAACGGGGGAGCCGGTGCATTTCACCGCAGCCTAATGTCCAGACACGTGCGCGCTGTGCGCCTCCCCTGGGGCGACATCGGACGCATCGCAATCCCCGCCTTCACCCAACCTTTTTTCTTGGTAAGGATAAAATAACGCACGCTGTGGGTGCGCTTAACGCGCCCAAAGGATTTTTGGCCATGCATCTTCGAGCAGTCAACCACCTTCGTAGCCGGGATCCCCGGCTTGCCGAATGGATCGATCGAATCGGCGTCATCAAGATGCCAGCACGGCGCTCCCCCGATCCATACCTTGCCCTGCTCGAGACCATCGCGTACCAGCAGCTGGCCGGATCAGCCGCCAAGAAGATATGGGGCCGAGTCCTCGGATTGTTCGATGAGGAGGGACCGCGGCCGGAAAAACTGATAGAGCTCAGCGAGGAGCAGTTGCGTGCAGCTGGCCTGTCGCGCAGCAAGGCCGTGTCGATGCGAGCTATCGCGACTCACACCCTGTCGGGCCAGATTCCTGATGCCGCCGGCATGAAGCGCATGCGGGATGAAGATATCTTTACGAACTTGACCAAGGTCCGTGGTGTTGGTCCATGGACGGTAGAAATGCTGCTGATGTTCACGCTGCGTCGACCCGATATCATGCCGGCGACCGACTACGGGATACGCAAGGGATTTCAGATGCTATACCGCAAGCGCAAACTTCCAACCCCAAAGCAATTGCTCCAAAAGGCAGATCTATGGCGCCCCTATCGGACCGCTGCGGCGCTTTATTTGTGGCATATTGCGGACACTGCCAAGGAAAGGAAGAAGGCTATTTCTTGAACAGCGAATCGAGCGCCGACTTCGAGCGCTCGATTTCCACAGTATTCTTTGCTACGTAGGCCCCCGCTTTTGGTTTGAAGTAATCGCAGAAATTCGCCTCATCTTTCTTACGCACTTCCTCTGCGATCGGCTCGCGGCAATGTTTCGCATAGCTCGTGTCGTACTCGACACACATCTTGCACACGTGCAGCTCGGCGTTGCAGGCCTTGCACACGTCCAGCCGGCGCAGCGGCAGGCTCAACGCCGCCAGAGAGGCGTTACATTTCCAGCACGTGTATGACATTTAACTCCTTTTCAAGTAAAAAGCTTGGAGCTATGAATTTCTGTGGCGAGTTGTCGATCAAAAAAATGAAATCACTTTAACGCGATATCGCTGTTATCGAGCCAAGAACAGTTTCGCCTTCCCATAAACACAAAAATTTAGGCGCATTTTCACTGAATGAATTTTAGCTCGCGAGAGCATTCCAATGGTGATCGAGATTTAATGGGTTGACGAGGTGCAGAGCATCGGACCGCACCGCGCAACTATTGCAACGCACCGGATCATTTTCCGGTCAGTCAGTGATGCTGCCTGGTTCTCGTATGCCTTGCATCAATTGCGTTGCGATTGGACCAACTCTAGGATTACGCGCCACTGCCTGTCTGACCCGCAGCTACCGCGCCGCTACCAGTCTGTCCGAAGGTTCGAGCACCACTGCCTGTCTGGCCCGCAGCTACCGCGCCGCTACCGGTCTGTCCGAAGGTTCGAGCGCCACTGCCTGTCTGACCCGCAGCTACCGCGCCGCTACCGGTCTGTCCGAAGGTTCGAGCACCACTGCCTGTCTGACCCGCAGCTACCGCGCCGCTACCGGTCTGTCCGAAGGTTCGAGCACCACTGCCTGTCTGACC
>Ga0207101_1163_pt1 | contig 11517 bp, 8 predicted proteins | sample Alteio_BWMinHeat_83_FD_153581 | JGI IMG/M metagenome (GOLD analysis project Ga0207101, IMG submission 153581) | Enriched cells from forest soil in Barre Woods Harvard Forest LTER site, Petersham, Massachusetts, United States -... | ecosystem: Environmental > Terrestrial > Soil > Temperate forest >...
AATTGCATCGGCTGGCGCCGGGTCTGTCAATGTTCGTCGGAGGCCATCACCTCGCCACCGGAATACGGTTCGGCGCCGCGGGCGCTTACTCGAATGTGGCCTGTCTTCATCCCGTCGGGGCAAAACGCTGGAACCAGCTTATGTCCACAGATTACGATGCGTCGCTGGCGCTCGAAAAAAAGATCCTCAGCTTTTTGGAGGAATTCATCGTGCCCTTCCGCGTTAAAGGCGGACACTCCAACCAGGCGCTCGACAAGCTGATGGCCACCATTGGCGGGTGGTCCGGCTGCGGAACGCGGCTCCGTTGGCCGTACCGTGGAGTCGATATGGATGAGGCGCCGCGCCTTCGTGAGATGTTGAAGGAGCAGCTGCCAGACTTCGTTTCGTCTTGACTTGCTGAATCTCAAGCATAGAAAGTCGTTGCCGGCGGCCGTTCGAAATGGCGGCGGCTCGCTTGCCAGATTGCTTCCCGTATGGCGACAACAACCGGTACTTCCCCTCTCGAAGAACGCGCGCGCCGAAAAATTGCTCGGCGAATCCTCCCCTTTGTATTTGTCCTCTACATCATTGCTTATCTCGACCGCGCCAACGTGGCCTTCACCAAAATCTCCATGACCGGGGAGCTGGGCTTTTCCGAGGCGGTGTTCGGATTCGGCTCCGGAATTTTCTTTATCGGATATCTCTTTCTGGAGATCCCGGGAGCCCTGATCGTAGAACGTTGGAGCGCGCGCAAGTGGATCGCACGCATCCTCGTCAGTTGGGGAATCTGCGCGACGCTACTGGGCTTTATCCGCACACCTTTCCATTTTTACGCAGCGCGGTTCCTTCTCGGTCTGGCGGAGGCTGGGTTTTATCCTGGCATCATTGTGTATTTGACGCACTGGTTCACCGGACGCGACCGCGCCCGGGCCATGTCGGGATTCATACTGGGTATTCCGGTATCGCTTCTGTTTGGGGCTCCCATCTCATCATTTCTTCTTCGGCTGCATTGGTTCGGCCTTTCGGGATGGCGCTGGGTCTTTATACTGGAGGGAATGCCTGCTGTCCTTTTTGGAGTCATCACCTGGTTCTATCTTAGCGACAATCCTCGGGAAGCCGCTTGGCTGGATCCGGACGAACGCGAGTGGATCACGAACGAACTGGCAGAGGAACGCCGGAGCAAAAAACTACTTGGGCACGTCAGCGTCTGGCAGGGCCTCAGGCAGCGCAATGTGCTCTTGCTGGCCATCGCTTTGTGCCTCGCCAACGTGGAGAGCTACGCCTTCGTCTTCTGGCTGCCGACCACCATCCGCCGGGTATCCCACTTCTCGATTGCTTCTTCCACGTTCTGGGCGGGACTGCCCTTTCTGGTTGGGCTGGTCTCGGTGGTCGTGTCCGGACGGCTATCCGATCGCGCGGGCGAGCGCAAGTTTCACGCCGCGGTCCCCTTGATAATGTCCGGCACTTGCTTCGCCCTCAGCACCATTCCCGGCCAAAGTTTTCCCATGGTCTTGACCTGGCTTTGTCTCACCACCGCCTGGGGTTACGCGTTTCCCCCACCCTTTTGGGTCTTGCCCACTCTCACCTTGGGTGAATCGGCGGCTGCCGCCTCGATCGGATTGATCAACTGCATTGGCAACCTCGGCGGTTTCATTGGACCCTCCGCTGTGGGGTACGTGCTGACACGAACCCATTCCTACCCGCTGGGGATGGCGATTCTTGCCTTGGGAGCAATGCTGGGAGGATTAGTCTTGCTGGGTGTGCGCGTGCAGTTTGGAGCGGCACCAGGCAGGCAGTCGAGCTGACGCGGATGATTCTGCGGCCGCCGCGACTTATCTCCGTGAAATCGGCTCCGAAAGTTTTCCGACACCCCTCACCCGCCGCGCTGTGCGCGCCAGCCTCTCCCCTCGGAGAGGGCAGTGAAGATTTCCCTCCCGCGTGGGGAGAAGGTGCCTGGAGAACGAGGGCGGGTGAAGGGTCACTTTCCAGCTTCGGGGTGTCGCCAAGCGACATGGCCGACTGTGTGAAATTCTTTCCTTAATTCCCGAAAGAAATTCCTGGCTGGGCGCCGCGTGGCTCAATTCATATCGCTCAAGGCGCTGCGCGCCCACAGTTTTTTGGGGTAGACGGTAAACTGGAAGGAAATGACGTTGTCATTCTGGGTGCCGGGGGCGAGGAAGGGGAAATTCCAGAACTCATGTTGGGCAAGGACCGAGATTTCCATTTGCTTTTGCACGAACCAGTCGGCTTGGATGCGCACGGAATCCTGCGAGCCTCCCGAGGGAATCAGGTCGCGGGCCACGCGATGCTCACGCCAGCCTACCTGCACGCGTCTGCGGGGTGAAAACCAATACGTGCTGCTGACGTCGAAAGCCGACCCGCGCCTGCCCACGATATTGCCCATCAGGAAACCATTATTTGTGTATGCATTCTTGTAGAAGAAACTGGTGTACGCCTCCTCGTGGTGATGGGTGGTGGCGAATTCGAAGCGAAAATCGAACTTGTGCAGTCGGGGAAGCTGCGACACGTAAATGCCGGGACTGAACATAGCGCGCGAAGGGTTTACCACAGGGCTAACATCGTCTTCGCTGAAGGTATCGGTATAGAGCGTCACCCACGGGCGCAGATGCGGCAGACGGTAGGACGTGTCCAACCCGCCTTGGCGCTTGCCGGGAAAACTCCGCGGATTGATCACTGCAAAAACATCGCTGACGCTGAAATAGGTGGAGAATAGATTCTGCAGGGTGAAGGGAATACCCTGCCCAAAGGCTTCGGTGGTACGCGAGATACCGATCTCCAGGTTGGGCGTAGGCTTGAACAGAATTTTCTCACCGTGCATATAAGGGGCGCGAGGATACTGGTTTCCGGAAAGCCTACCGAGAAACGCCTGTACGCGCACCGGCCCCAGGCGCTGGAAAATCCAGGGCAGCACGATGGGCTCGACCTGATCGACCTTGAGCATCAGCACCGGGTCGCTGTTGTCGCTGAACAGCATGCCGCCCATCGTTCCCGGCCCCCACCACAGGCTCTGCTTGCCAAACGTCACGTCAAAGACTCCCAGGCGCAGCCCGACGTAGGTGTCCAGCAGATCGAAATGATTCACCGTCGCCGTCGCCTGGGAATAAGGGACGCTCGGGGTTCCGTTCAGTTGGTCGAGGTAGGCCTGTTGCGCCGGGCTCAAACCGGCATAGGCGGGCGAGCCTTGATACTCGCCGCGCGCGTAGGCAAAGAAGCGCCCCGCCACCGCTTGCACCGAGAATCCCGACACATTGTTGAAGCCGGTGTTGAAGGGCCGTCCGAAGTCATTGCCCAGTGTCTGGCCAAAGTTATAACCGTCGCGCAAGGGCGTGCCCGTAATCCCCAGCGCCCGCGTGTAGACCGATTCCACTCCCACTTGCCGCACCGAGTCGGCACTGAGCGCGTCGATATCAGCGCTGAACTCCTGCTTCAGAGCATCGTAGAGCGCCATTGCCTGACGGTTCTCGCGGTCGTCATTCAGCAGGTTCTCATCAGCATCCATCACCAGTTCTGCACACTGCAGTCGCGTCCACGGACGCAAGCCCACGAACTGCTTGTTGATCGCTCCCAACCCCGCCAAACGATCGAACGCCGGATACACCCAGCTATCCAGGGGCACATACACCGACCCAAGCGGACCCGCCGCCCAGCCCGCGATACCGTGGAAGAGTATTAAGCCGATGGCGCATGTCACCAGCCGAAGGAAGGCGGTCCAACGATTCGTGCGCCGCCTGAGATCGACACTCGAATGAGCTGCAGGCGAAATAGGCTGGGGGGCTGTGCAGCGGGTCACCATATTCATTGCCGAGCCCCAAAGGGGCGACCTATCAACAAAACCGTCCACGTCAGTTTTTATGCATCTGCTGACTCGCACAGATGGGGTGGGGCAGAGTAATTTTGGGGCCCCCCGAAGGGGAAAGCTTTAACCTACTGAGGTTCGCAAATTAGAGTGACGGCTTGCTCTTCGTAGCGCCGCCGTCCCGGCGGCACCGACTTTAGCCGGCAAGATGCCGGCGCTACACTGGATCTGTCACTATATTTTGCGAATCTCAGTAAACCAAAGCGATGGCGCTAAGCCGCGTCGCGGCGATGTCCTTTAATCCACGGCGAGCCAACCGTGGGGCGGAAAAAAGGCCTTAACAATGCCTTAGCCCCGTAGGGGCGACAGCGGGAGCCCTCCGCAGCATTGCCGCATGGTTCCGGTGGCTGATATCGCCCCGACGGGGCTTCGCTTGATCTGCCCTGATTTATCCCACGGCTTCGAAGCTGTAGGCTGAAGGGCGTTCTACAGCCTCAATATGCGTTCCGGTTGATCAAGCCGTAAAAGACCGTCATGGCGATAATGCGTAGATCGAACGCAAGACTCCAGTTCTGCAAATAATACAAATCGCACTCAAGGCGCTTTTCGATGGATGTATTGCCGCGCCAGCCGTTGACTTGAGCCCATCCCGTAATTCCCACTTTGAGAGCGTGGCGGTTGTTATACCGCGCGACCTCCTGCCGGAACTTGTTCACGAAGTACGTCATCTCGGGCCTTGGACCTACGATACTCATATCCCCTTTGAGGACGTTGATGAGTTGTGGCACCTCATCCAGGCTCATCTTCCTTAGAAACGCTCCGAACGCCGTTCGGCGGGGGTCCACATCCGCGGTATGGGTTGTATCACTTTCTGATTTCCCCACGACATGCATGGTTCGAAACTTATACATGCCGAAACGCTTGCCATTCAGTCCGACCCTTTCTTGCACGAAGAAGATTGGCCCCGGCGAGGTCAAGCGGATGATGAGCGCCACCAGCGCCCAAGCGGGTGCGGTCAGAATCAGCGCAACCACGGAGAAGCAGATGTCGAAAGCCCGCTTGAGCACCGCGTAGTCCAGAGAGTCCGCCGGCGTGGACGTAAGGTCCACCATCTGAATATTGCCCAGTTGGAAGAGTCTCTCGCGCACCACGATGCCTTCTCCGAGATCCACAAATGCTCTCACCGGCAGGCTGAGGTGCTCGACAGCCTTGACCAGCTTGGGCAAAAGGGAGAATTGCGCGGGATGGATGGCAATCACCGCCTCGTCGATCCCGTTCCCCGAGTGAAGCTGACCCAACTCGTCCAGTTCGTAGATCTGCTGTCCATCGACGTCAGCCGTCTGGCCCGGCAATCGCACAAATGCCGTCGACTGGCAAGGCATCAATGACAATCGTTGCAGGCGTTTGGCGGCGTTACGGGCAAACTCATCCGCGCCCAAAATCAAAAGTCTTGTCGGCTTGGCCAAGTGCGCGTGGCTGCGAAGCACGATACGGAACATCGCGTGAAGCAAGAGGGTAAGCGCGAAGACCGTGAAGATGGCCGAGACCAGCAGTCCCCGGGGAAAGAGCGAGTTCCTGCTGAAATACAATGTGGCGAGTAAAACAAATGACGTAGCCACGCAGGCCCAAAGCGCCGCCTGAGCCCCGGTCCGCTCGCGAAAGAGCTCATCGAACCGGGTCACCTTATAATGCTCCGAGACCAGCGCCCAAATCAGCGTGCCGAACAGCACCTCATTCACGTGCCCGTGCAACGCATAGGGCGCCGGCCTGCCCAGGAACTCGTTAATCGCCCTCCACGTAAAAGATGAAACATAGATTGATAGGGGGGCGAGACAATAGATCGCTATTTTCAACAATAACCGATACAACTTGAGTCGAAGAATCATGGCTCCTATTCCCGTGAGTTGATAATCTTAGCGCAAACGCCGTGCCATGTGCCCACACCAGGAGACGCCATAGATCATGCAGTTCGCAAGGGATTCCAATCGGACTTTGGCCGAGCCTTTGGCGCGTAGAAAGCTGGACGGGAATCTTGGAATTACATCGCGTTCGCTCAGCTAAAACACAGGCTGGTTGAAAGCCGTGGAGGATCTGTGACGAGGCAATTCGTTTAAGGCGCGGTACTCCGTCAGTTTCGCCGCTATAAACTTGCTCATTGTATCGCGAAACTGGCTTTTGTCAAATTTCTCCGCGTGCGAGCGAATGAATCGCGGTGAAAATTCCTGCTCAACTGCTTCAAATGTTCGTATCGCTTCCGTGATTGAATCCACAGATTGCTCAGCGAAAAAGACCCCCGTAGCGCGCTCAGGCGGAACATCCTCCCCTTGGACGCCAACTACAGTTTCCAGCGCTCCACCCTTGCTGAAGGCGATCACCGGCCGCCCGCAGGCTTGCGCCTCCACGGGCACGATGCCGAAATCTTCTTCCCCGGGGAACAGCAGGGCGCGGCAGTGTGCATACTGGTTCTGCACCTCCTGGTCCGACAACCCGCCCAGAAATGTCACGGAGCTGTCGGCCATCCGCCGCAGGCGCCGGTATTCTTCTCCCACGCCCACACCAACGTTCCAAAGAGGAGCTGATACAGGTACCCGGCAGCGCGTACAATGTTGGCCGGCCTGCCACGTCACAGATGGAACGCCACCCCCAATAAAACGCCGGTAGTGCGAGCGAATATATCGTGAGCTTAAACAAAAACCGATACACCCTGGGTCGCAAGATCATGTTCGATTATCCATTGGACAAGCGTGGCCAAATCGTAATTCGTCCTTTGGGGGCAGTATATATCCTCCGGCAAAGCCGTTTCTCTTAGTTGAAAGATGATTCAGGCAAAAGGCGTCGAACCCTTATGGAACTGATATAGACAGGATTGAACTAAGGCGGAAAATTTTTTCTGGAAAATGGACCGGTCAAAGCATTCGGCATGGGAGCGCAATTTCGCAGGATCAAAAGTTCCTTCCATCTGCTCAAACCGCTGGACCGCCTCAACAAGGCTGGCGGCTGTTTGTATGGGGAACAGAACCCCTGTCTCACCGTCGGCAACAGTCTCCAGCGCACCGCCCCTTGCATAGGCGATAACTGGACGCCCACTGGCATTGGCTTCCAGCGCTGTCATCCCAATATCTTCCTCCGTGAGGAAGACCATAGCACGACACTTCGAATAGAGAGCGGCCAATTCATGCTCGCTGACTCTGCCCAAGAACTGAACATTTGGTTTCGCCAGGCGCTTGTACCGCCTGAACTCCGGGCCGTCTCCCACGATCAGTAAGGCTCTTCCCAACTGATTGAACGCCTGCACCACCAAATCGACGCGTTTGTATGACACAAGTTCACTGACGACAAGGTAGTACTCATCGTGGGCCTGCGATATCTGAAATCCAGCCGTGTCGATGGGAGGATAAAGAACTTGAGATGTTCGACGGTAAAACTTCTGAATGCGACGCTCGGTATTGTGGGAACACGCAATGAAATAATCGACTCGGTTAGCACTCAGTTGGTCCCAAAGCCGGATATAATTCATGAAGTAGGGAATGAAGAGCCGCTTTAGGGGACCGGCTGACATGAGGTAGTCATGGTAGAGGCTCCATCCATAGCGCATCGGAGTGTGACAGTAGCAGATATGGCAGGTCTCGGGATTAGTGAGTACTCCCTTGGCCAGACCGGACTCGTTGCTGATCACCAAGTCGTAGCCGCGTAGATCAAACTGCTCCACGGCCACCGGAAACAGGGGCAAGTAAGAACGGTACAACCTGCGGGCAAACGGTAGCTTCTGAACGAACGAAGCTCTGATCTTGTGGCCGGGAAGCATCTGGGATTGCAGGGCGGGATCGTAGACGAGCACAAACACATCCGCCTGAGGGAAGACCTCGCATATTGCCTCAAGGACGCGCTCTCCTCCCCGAAGACTTATCAAGAAATAGTGCACAATCGCCACCCGAAGAGAACCCAGGTCGACCAAGTTCGCCGGTGCCCCGGCCGAGGTGGGGCTGTGATCTCTAGAAAAACTTCCGTTCATATTGCACCGTCGTTGCACCGAGCGGAGTCGCAGTGAGAATAGCGGGGAGGCCGGCAAGGCGGCAGTATAACCCCTTGACAGAAACTCGGACATCTCCACCGTAAGCCGTTGTCAAAGGAACCCCAACCTGCCGCTTGAATACTTCAAGCCCGCTCGAACTTAGCAACTGTCTGAGCGTGCGAGGAGAAAAGTGATTCGCATGGAGATTTGTATTCTGGGCATTGGCTGTCTCCGACGAATGCAGCCTTCGCAACCAAGCCTCCATGAGCTGAAACTGCGTATTGGGTACCTTGACGATCACTGTTCTGCGTTCTGCCCGTGCTCAAAATCTGGTGTAACCCCGGGATCGTCCCACCAATGTCGGGCAGGCCTCGCAATCAATCCAAGAGGTTACCACGTCTAACGAGCCGCGAGCAAATGCTTGATCCTCAAAGGAAAATGTACCCGCAAACCTATTCGCGGCATTCTCCAGATCGACGCTCTTATTCATTGGATTATACGGATTGCAAGGAATTATCGGTGGACGTTAACCGGGGACTGCTCAAGGCCACCCCGGACAATAGCCCCACCAGCCTCTCGGTCGGCATCCCTGCGCTTAAATCCACCGCATGCGCCATTCTACGTCGCGGCGGCTGCGGTTTTAAGAGCCTCCCACGTTCTTCGAGCCGTTTCATCCCAGGAAAACTGCCGAGCGCGCTCAAGACCCTTCCCGCGCAATCCGTCCCGCAAGGAGCCATCCTCGATCACTCGCCGGATCCCATCTGCGATATCCTCCACGTCGAACGGATTCACAAGAACAGCGGCATCTCCAACCACCTCCGGGAGCGAGCACACGTTCGAGGTCAAAACCGGCACTCCGCAGGCCATGGCTTCCAGCGGAGGAAGACCGAATCCTTCATACAAAGATGGGAATACTAATCCTTCCGCCCCCCTATAAAGATCGGCCAGGCCGTCATCTGCGGGCGACTCGGCAAACCTCACGTCTCCGTTCAGCCCCAAGTCCTCAATTTGCGCGGAAATCTCAGAGTCTCGTGTCCCCGTCAGCACAAGCCGTACACTCTTCCGAACCCCGGAAATTGCGAATGCTTTCAAAAGCCGCGCGAGATTCTTATGGGGCTTGCGGTTTCCCACGTACAACAGGTACGGATAACCGGGGTCGTACCGCCTACCCGAAGCTGTGAACGGCAAGCCCACCCCATAACTGACGGCGACGACCTTCTCATCTTCGAGTCCCGCCCACTCCCGTACTTCTTTTCTCGAATATTCGGAACCCGTCAGCACAAATGCTGCGTTGTGGGAGGCGGGGCGGATAACATATTTGTAGTACGCCCGCTTTGCGGGATTTGAATTCTCTGGAATGCGCAAGTGATTGAGGTCATGAAGCGTGAACACGAAAGGATAAGGCCACCCCATGGGCGGGTTGTAACCGGGGCTGAAAAATAAGGTGGGGCTCCTCAGCCAGAGCGCCGCTCCCAGAAGAACCGGATCCAACGGATGCGACGGTCGGCGCCTTGTCCGGAAGGGCTTCAGCTCCGGAATTAATCTCAGGAGTTCCCGAGCGAACCGGCCGATGCCGTGATTCCCGATCCAGCGCGCGTCGTACAGAATTTCCAGCATATAGGCGCAGCCAGCCCTAATCCGAGCCCAACTCAAAGGGGCTCAACGAACGCTGGCAGACACCCCCTGTCCACGGCAGCTTGACTGAAGCCGGCCGCTGGCTACCAGCAAAGCCAAGAGTAGCCAAAACAGAGTACCAAATTGCGGGCTGTCTTGAAAAAAAAAGTCCACAAATCCATGTGTGAGTACCGAAATGAGCGCACCTAGAACCCCAAAGGCCAACGCCCTATCGAGGGGGTCAACGGAGGAATGCCATTGACTCCAGGCCTGCCTCCAAGATTGAAGGATGAGGTAGAAAAAGGCAAGGAACCCTACGATGCCCGTCTCCGCCAAAAATTGTAAATAGATATTATGGACCGCAAATACCCCGGGTGGAACCAAGGAAGAAAAGGAGGACAGGTCCGAGCCATAGAGATCGAAGAAATTGCCCCATCCTACGCCTATCACCGGAGCGTGGATGAAATAGCCCCACGCCGTGTTCCAAAGCAGCAGGCGAATGAGCAGGTCAGGGCCCACGGTTTGCGCCGAGTGGACAGGGTTCAACATAGATCTCAGCAGGTAGAACGTACAGACCAATGTGCAGAGGCCAGCGAGAAGGACCAGCCGTTTCTTGCCGCGCGGGATGAAACAGAAAATCGCCAGAACAACTATCGAGACAAAAGCCGCGAGTCCGCCGACGCTCTGCGCACTGAGCAAAGCCAGAAACGCGAGTCCAAACGTCCACCCGCCCAACCTTTTCCACTTACCGCGGCCGAGCACATAGCATGCCAGAGCGAAAGGGAGAATGAGGTTGAGATAGCCAGCGAGGAAATTCGGGTGAGCCATGAACGAGGAGGCCCTCCCCTGCCATTCCACAAAGTTCTCGTCCGGCGGATGTAGGTACAGCCAGAAGGAGGTGCGTCCACCTATGACTTCCTGCAACATGGCGAAAACGGCGGTAATAATCGTAGAATACAACACCACGGAAAGAATTTTTCGCACTCGCAATGGCGAATCCGCCCACGCCGAAACGAGAAAGAAGAACCCGAGGTACGATCCCATGGCGCGCAGATTACTCCACGAGTCTGGCGTCCAACCACCTCTTACGAAAATTATTGAGACCACGATCGCGGCAAGCAATAAAAGTGACGCTCGAGCAAGCGAGGAACCCAGCAGTCGCCTCCCGCCCAGTCGCCCCCGCCAGAGGCGGCCAAGGAAGAAACCAACGATCGCCACATTGCGAACCGTGGTTGGCACGTCATGCAGATGCCCCCCTACGCTTAACACCCAGCTTAAGGGGATCAAGAAAACAATAAACAGGAGGAAAGGCTCATTCTCCACGGCCGATAGGCCCAAAACCACCGCGCCCCCTACAAGTGCGATGCTCCAGTGCGCGCAGATGAATAGCGCGGCAGCCCCAGCTCCCGCCATGCCCAACACCATCGCGGCCTTAAGTCCTCCAAGACCTTCCAGTGGCTTGCTGGAAACTGGAAGGCGCGGAAGGGGAAAGAGGTGATCTTGAGGGTTATTGGCCATGGCTTGCGGACGTCTCGGCAATAATGCGCAGCGTTTCTCGCGCGCAGCGTTCCCAGCTAAATTCTGCGGCCCGGGCCAACCCCGCGTGCCGCAAGCGATCCCTCAAACATGAATCCTCGAGAGCGCGTCGAATAGTTTCCGCCATCTCCTCGAAAGAATGAGGGTCGAAATACTCCAGGACCCCGCCGGAAACCTCGGGGATACAAGAATTGTTTGACCCCACCGTCGGCACGCCGCACGCCATCGCTTCCACCATGGGAAGACAAAAGCCTTCATAAAGAGATGGGATCACGCACAGCGAGGCGCCTTTAAGCAGCAATGCCAGGTCCTCATCGGGCAGCGCACCCGTAAACACGACCTTTCCGGTGCCGCCGACTTTGTTCGCGGCTTCGAGAACTGGCTGATACCGCCATCCGAGCGGCCCAGCCAGCACAAGTTGGAAACGCAAGTTTCTACCGCTGTCCCACAAAAGCTGGCACGCACGGATCAGACGGTCCAGATTTTTTCGAGGCTGAACCACACCGTGGTGGAAGATGTAGGGGCCCTTAATCCTGTACCGGTTCAACAGGACTGATTG
>Ga0207101_1164_pt1 | contig 11423 bp, 5 predicted proteins | sample Alteio_BWMinHeat_83_FD_153581 | JGI IMG/M metagenome (GOLD analysis project Ga0207101, IMG submission 153581) | Enriched cells from forest soil in Barre Woods Harvard Forest LTER site, Petersham, Massachusetts, United States -... | ecosystem: Environmental > Terrestrial > Soil > Temperate forest >...
TTCGACTTTCTAGTTTTCCGCCGCGGCGCACCGGCGAACTTCTTCCGCCATTTTTCCGCTGAGCATCAGCGCCACCATCTTCTGATCCGCCCACCAGGACCACAGCGGATGCTCAAACGTCGCCGGCCGATTGTGCTCCACAAAAAAATGCGAGATCCACGCCAGCGCATAAGAAACCACCAGCGCCCCCCAAATCCACCACCAGTGCAGTAACACAATCGCAAGGATCAGCAGCACCCACCCTAATAGGGTGCCCACCAAATGAATCGCGCGCGTCCCCGGCTGACTGTGGGCGCGAACGTATTCAGGCCAGAAAGTTTTGAAATTGGAAGAGCCGCTCATGCCGCAGAGATTAGCATAGACAGGGATTCGAACGCGTTTTCCGGGACCAAGCGTTCCGTCCATTCGAATGCGGATTTCGACAGACGAAGTCCCACTCAACATCGAGCAGAGATTGCCAGCGCCACATGCGATCTCGATTCGAATGGAGAGATTGCAACGCCTGCCGCTCCGCATACCTGTATCTAAATTAAATAAAGCATCCAGAAGTATCGAAGATTAATTTTGCGCCGGGCCAAAATGGCTCGTAAGTCGTAGATAAGTCGACACCTTAATTCGCAGTTGCTGTGGCGAGCTACCTGCTTCCTTGCTCCATCAAGTCTGCGCCTGAAATCTCGAGGCGAGGTTCGATTCAGGGAACCTCGGGAGACGGGCAAATGGGACAAATCAATAGGCAGTTCAACTTTAGGGGGAGAAATGAATCGAGAGAGAGAAATGAGCAGTTACGGGTGTCGAAGCTGGTTAGCAAAAGCAGGGTCGTTTTTTGGCGGGATGTTGCTTGCCATGGTGATGTTAGCTTTCGAAAGCAAGCCTGCCTATGGCCAAGTGGAAGCGGGAACCGTTTCTGGTACGGTGAAAGATTCGACCGGAGCAGTGGTGGCCGGGGCCACAGTTACAGCGAAGAATCTGGCAACTGGAGCCGAGCGTACGGTTCAGAGCGGTGACAGCGGCCAGTACAACCTCGCGGGATTGAATCTCGGGATGTATGAGGTGACCGTAAGCAGTTCGGGATTTGCAACTTTCAAGGCGCGCGCGGAAATCAGTGTGGGCGGGCACACAACTGTCGACGCGCAACTAGCGGTCTCCGGGCAGGCGACAACGGTAGAGGTGGTCGCGGGAGAAGCAGCGACTGTTAACACCGACACACAGGAAATCTCCGAGGTCATTTCCCCGGCGCAGATCGCGCAACTGCCGAGTTTGAACCGCAACGTTTACGACTTCGTGGGGACCGCGGGCAACGTGAGCTCCGGGGACCGCATGGGCAGCGCGAGCGATCAGAACACAGGCACGCGCGGCGTGGGGTACGTGATCAACGGGCAGCGCAGCTCGGGTTCGGAGATTCTGCTGGACGGCGCGGAGAACGTTGACCTATTTACGGCAACGGTAGGACAGGCCATATCGCCCGACGTGGTTCAGGAATACCGCATCGTTACGAACAACTTCGAAGCGCAATATGGGCGCGCTTCCGGTGGAGTGGTTAACGTGCTCACGAAGAGCGGAACGTCCGTCTTCCACGGATCCGCGTGGGAATTCAACCGAACTTCGGCCTATACCGCGAACACCTTTGACAACGATTCGAACAGCGTCCCCAAAGGAACCTATGTCCGCAATCAATTCGGGTACGGACTAGGGGGGCCCATCCTGAAGGACAAACTGTTCTTCTTCCAGAGCACGGAGTTTACGCGGGTGCGCAGCAGCGCGAGCAGCCTCTCGCTGGTGCCAACACCGGAACTACTGGCCCTAACAGCACCGAACGTCCAAGCGTATTTCAGCAAGTACGGCGGAACTACGGCTCCGTTTGTTTCGACGATTACGAAGGCGAATATCGCGGGGAAGTTCAATGTGGGCGGACCCTTCGACACTGCGGTTGGAGCGAACACGCCAATTTTCGGGCTGGTGAACTTCAACGTTCCGCAAGATGCAGGCGGCGGCTCGCCACAAAACACGCACAATATCTTTGGGCGGCTTGACTACCTGCTTAACGATAAGACGCAGATGTATTTTCGCGTGAATTGGACGGACGAGGTCGATTTTGCCGGCTCGCAGTTTGGTAGTCCATATGCACGATACAACGTAGGTTCCGAAGAGTATGGAAAGGCATTTCTGCTGAACATTTCACGCACGTTCACGCCGACGGTACTCAGCAGCACCAAGCTGAGCTTCAACCGAGTGGAGAACAGCAACTCCTTCAACACCGCTCTGCAGAACACGCCGACGCTATTCCTTTACAGCAGCGCAACGCTCGCCAGCCATGCAGTGCAATTACCTGGTTTCTATGACAATCAGACCGGCACCGGCGGCCTGCCCTATGGCGGCCCGGAGAACGCAATTCAGGGCAATGAGGATCTGAGCTGGGTTCGGGGCCGGCATACGATGCGCTTCGGCGGGCAGATGAACTACCAGCAAATGAACCGCGGTTATGGGGCCTTCGCCCAAGCGTTAGAAAAAATGGGCAACGCATCCGCGGACGGGTTGGATAATTTCATCAACGGCAATCTGGTTCTGTTCCAGGCAGCCATCAATCCGCAGGGCCACTTCCCGTGTTCACGTGACGCGTCAGGAGCAATCGTTCAGACTCCGGCCTGTACCCTGACACTGCCAGTCAATTCGCCATCGTTTGCGCGCAACTACCGGTACCGGGATTTTGCGATCTACGCGCAAGACAGCTGGAAGATCACGCCGAGGCTCAGTCTGAACTACGGTGTGCGGTATGAGTACTACGGCGTGCAGCACAACGGCGATCCGAAACTCGATTCCAACCTCTACTACGGCAGCGGGGCAAGCCTGTTCGACAGACTCCGCTCTGCGCAGATGCTGCTTGCACCAAACAGCCCGATCGGCGAACTGTGGAACCCGCGGTACGGAGATGTCGGTCCGCGCGTGGGGTTTGCGTATGCGCTGACAGGGGATGGCAAGACGAGTATTCGCGGCGGATACGGGATCAGCTACGAACGCAATTTCGGGAACGTAACATTCAACATGATCCAGAATCCGCCGAACTACGCCAGCGTGCAGTTGACGGGAGCGAACGCGGGTAAGGTCACGGTGGACAACCTCGGCCCCTTCGTTGGAGCAGCGGGGCTGCAAGTGCCCCTGCCGCCGAGCAGCCCACGGCATGTTGATCAGAACATTAAAACGGCGCAAACACAGATGTGGAGCCTTTCCGCGGAACGCGAATTGGCAAAGAACACCATACTCTCGGTGGACTACAACGGGGCGCATGGCGTGCATCTGTATGACATCTCGAACTACAACATGCTGGGGAGTGGGCAGGCCTATCTTGGGGATTCGCCAAATTGTCCGCCACCTGGCACGGGCATCTGCTTTACGCGCGTCAACCCACAATGGAGCTCCATCAACACGCGCGGCAGCAATGGCATGTCGCACTACAACTCCATGAACGTGAGGCTCCTGAGCCAGAACTTCAAACACACGGGGCTCATGTTGGTGGCCAACTACACGTATGCACACTCATTGGATGACCTGAGCTCCACGTTCTCCGAGAGTTCCGCGGCCTCGAATGGCGTCGGAAACCTGGGGTATCTGGACCCTCGAAATCCGATGCTGGACTACGGGAATTCGGATTTCGACATCCGGCACCGGCTGGTGTTCAGCGCCATCTGGCAGGAACCGTTCTACAGGAGCGGACGCGGCTGGCAACGACAGGTGCTCGGCGGCTGGAGCCTTATACCGGTGTTCAGTGCCCGAACGGGGCTACCTTTCTCCATCGTGGACAGCACGAATACGCTGGGGGCCAACAGCAGCGTGCCATCGGGAATCCCGCGTTACACGCCGAATGGCACGATCACAAGCATGAGCGCCAGCGGCTCCGCGCCAACGAAGAATCCGAACGAGTTTTCGCTGCTAACACTTCCAGGAGCTGACTCGACATGCAATGCAGCCTGGCTAGGATGCGTTGAGACGTTCGGACCATTCCCCACAAACATGACGGCCAGAAACGCCTTCCGTGGACCAGGAGCGTGGAACGCGGACTTTGCGCTGGGCAAGACGTTTCCGGTGACGGAACGCATATCGCTGGAGTTCCGCGCGGAAATGTTCAACATCTTCAACCATCACAACATTTACGTGAACGGCTACGTGAACGATGCAACCGGATCCGGAAGCTCGTTTACAGTCGTCGGTAAGAAGGGTGGATTGGGGAGCCTGGCAGGGTCCTCCATCGTAACCGGCAATCCGAGTGACGAGCGCCGGTTTGGGCAGTTCGCCTTGCGACTGACGTTCTAGTTCAACCCACAATCCGGCTTGAACAGGCGGGGGAGCTTTCGAGCTCCCCCGTTTCTTATTCGCAGGAATGTTTGTGTCCCTTGACAAAGTGCGGCCCGCCTAGATAAACCTCTTCCCTGCCATGCACAAACCAACCTTGGATCCAGTTTTTCAACCGTCGCGGCGAGATTTTATGAAGAGCGCGGCGGCGGCATCGGCGCTGGCTTTTGCGCCGCGGGCCGACGGCGTCCACGAAAATGCCGCGGATGAGCTTCCGCCGGCGTTCGCGGGGCTCAAGCCGCTGGGGGCGCGCGTTCGCCCGATTCAGACGAATGAGTTTCGCGAGCGGTTGATGCATGCGCAGAAGCTGATGTCGGATCTCGCTGCGAAATACGATGCGCTTTTCTTTGCTCCGGGGACTTCGCTCTATTACTTCACGGGGATTCGCTGGGGAGTGAGCGAACGGCTGCTTGGATTGGTGGTGCCTCGCACAGGCGATCCCATCGTGGTCGTTCCTGCGTTCGAAGAGGGCAGGCTGCGGGAGAAATTACATTTCCCGGCGGACGTGCGCGTGTGGCAGGAGGACCAGAGCCCCACGAAGATTGCGGTGGTGGCGCTGGCGGAGCGGGGGATTCGAACGGGGCGAATCGGGGTTGAAGAAACCGCGGCATTCACATTTTTCGATCACTTGCGGGCAGCGGGGCCGGGATTCGAATGCGTTTCCGCGGATGGGGTGACTATCGGCTGCCGGGGGAAAAAGTCAGCGCACGAACTGGAATTAATGCGGCTAGCTTGCGAGGCGACTTGCGACGTATTCCGAGCCGTGCATGCTTCGGTGAAGGAAGGGATGTCGCAGGAGGACATCGGCAAGCTGGTGGAGGGAGGATTCTTGAAGATGGGATTGCGCGGCGGCGCGCTAGTCTTGCTCGGCGCGTCAGCCGCACTGCCGCACGGAACGATTCAGCCGCAAAAACTGAAGGAAGGAGATGTAGTGCTGATTGATGGCGGGTGCACGGTTGAGGGATACGAATCGGATGTGACGCGCACGAGTGTATTCGGAAAGCCATCGGGGAAGCTGGCGCGCGTTTATGAAATTGTGCGGAAGGCCCAGGATGCGGCACTGGATGCGGCGCGCGCTGGGAAACTCTCGGGTACGGTGGATGATGCGGCGCGGAAGGTTATCACTGACGCGGGCTACGGGCCGGACTACAAATTCTTCACGCATCGCCTGGGCCATGGCATCGGACTGGACGGGCACGAGCATCCGTATCTGGTGCGTGGGAGCAAGACGGTTTTGGAGCCGGGGATGACGTTTTCGAATGAGCCGGGGATTTACATTCCGGGAGAATTTGGGCTGCGGTGCGAAGACGACATGGTGATTGCCGCGGATGGGGCGGCGCAGCTTCTGACTCCGGGATTCGCAGTCTCGGTGGAAAAGCCGCTCGGATGACCGAAGTGATCCGGGACCGGGAGTCAGAGATCAGCTCGACGGGCTTCGAAGAAGCCGACGAGGCGCTGCTCGGCCCAGAAGCGCTCGGGCCCGCTATGTTTTGAGATGAATGCGCAATGACCACCGTGCGTGGTGGCGACAAACTGGATTGCGGGATTGTCACTGATTTTGGCCGCCAGGAAAGATGCGTAGGTTACGAACGGGTCGTCCTGCGCGGTGATCATGAGGAGTGGCAGGCGCACGTTGGCGGCGACGCGCTTTGCACCAACGTGGTCGTAATAGTCTTGGGCGTCGCGGTAGCCGAATTGCGGCGCGGTAATGAAATCGTCGAATTCACGGACGGTTCGAATCGACCGTGACCGCAAACCATTTTCCGGATAGCGATCGGGAAATAGCTTCTGCTTTCTGGCGTAGCGGGACATTAGGCCAGAAACAAAACGCCACTGGTAAAGATAGTTTTCAGTGCGGTTGAGCGCGTCGGCGCTGGCGCCTAGATCGATCGCCGGGCAGACCACACCCACGCCGCGCAAAGCGCGGGGGACGGCCGAACCAAATTCTCCCGCCATTTTCGTGACGAGATTTCCGCCCATGGAATAGCCTGCAAAGAAAATCTGTTCGAAGCCGTCGCCATTCGAAAGCTCCTCGAAGACCGCGCGGTAGTCTCCGCTCATTCCGGAGTTGTACAGGGTCGGCGACAAGGCTTCCGTGCCGCCGCAGTTGCGCTGATTCAAGCGGACGGCGTGGAAGCCTCGCTGAAAGGCTTTGTCCGCGATGCCCAAGACATAGTTCGAATCGCTGGACCCTTCCAGCCCGTGAACGATGACGACGACCGGGACGGCTTTTGACTTTCCGGGCTGCCAGTGACAGTGGCCGAGCAAGCGCGAGTCTGGATCGACCTGGAAGAGGCGGGCCTCGGCGGGCGGAAGAGCAAACTTCCGGGGTACAAACGCACTTGCAATGGTCATGGCGTGGCGGTTCTTCAGGAGGGGATGCGGTTCAAAAGGAGGGAAATTGTCCTTCACAGCACGACTGTATTGCACGATGGCAGGGGGAGACAAGTCCAACTGGGAGACTGCAGGGCGATCGGTTGTGCAACCCCCTAGGGACGGTCGCGCCTACAAATTCATGGGAAATCAGCCGGCCAGAACGAGGGAAACTGCTGCCATTGGGACCCCGATTTCCGCAAGGAGCTAAATCGTAGTGATTGAGATATGGTTTTCTGCATTATCCATTTACTCGGCTCCTGAATTTCATCGAATTTATATCTAAATCATAAATAAAACATAGTGTTTTCAATACTTTACATCAATTCAATATTGGCAGGAGAATTGCCAATACTAAAGAAACCATAAGCAATCGGATCCAATTCCAGGGAATTGGGGCCTGATTCTTGAGATTTGCGCTAGGTCACTTCGGAAAGCACAACGACTGCGCAATCAATATTTGGACCCTTGATACCCAAGGCCGATGACTCATTGGTTTGGGGTATTCGTACGATCACCAGCACCTTGCAAGTGGGGCGTTTGGAAGGAACCAGAAGCACCAAACCATCCAGAAGTTGCACGAGAGAGCCGTAGCAGCATCGCGGCATGGGGAGAGAGACAGAAATGAAAAAGCTCATGTATTTGTTGATAGTGGCAGTGGTAGTCCTCAGTTTGGGGAGCACCAGCGTATTTGGACAGGCAACCGCGAGCGGCACCATTCAGGGTACCGTTACGGACAAGTCGGGAGCAATCGTTTCCGGCGCCGAGGTGGTTGCCAAGAGCAAGGGTACGGATACCTCCCGGACGGCAGAGACCAACGACACTGGTTACTACCGATTCGAATTGCTGCCGGCTGGAATCTACACTGTGACCGTCACTAGAGCTGGGTTTGCCACCGTGACGCAGACGATTGAAATCCTGGTTGGGCAGACTACCACGGCAAACGCAGAACTAAAGCCGGGGGCGGCGAGCGAGGTCATCGAAGTGACTAGCGAGGCGCCGGTTCTCGATCTGGCGAAAACGGATGTGAGCCAGAACATTACGCCCAAGGAAGTCCAAGAGTTGCCGATGGTCGGACGTGACGTAGCCAACCTCGCCTATCTGGCTCCAGGCGTAAAAGCCACTGACTCCTACGACCCCACAAAAAACCGCTATGCCATTCTTTCTGTCAATGGGGACGGCGGCCGGAACGTCAACGTCACCGTCAACGGAGTGGACAACAAGGACAATACTGTGGGCGGTCCGGTAATGCAGCTTCCTTTGGAAGCCGTCCAAGAGTTTGTGATCAGCACACAGCGATTTTCGGCAGTTAATGGACGCTCGGAAGGCGCGGCCATCAACATGATTACCAAGTCGGGCACGAACCTCTACCACGGTTCGGTCTTCGGGTACTTCCGCGACACCAATCTGAACACGGACGAGAAGCGTCCCACTGACTTCGGGCCAACAGCAGCTCACCCAGACGGCACGATTCCCTCTCACCCGAGCTACACACGCCAGCAGTTCGGGGGATCCGTCGGCGGGCCCTTCATGAAGGACAAACTCTTTGGCTTCTTTGCCATCGAACGAGAGCGCGAACACCAGGCACAGTCCGTAGACGCGGCCTCTTTCACTGAACTTACGCTGGCAAAGGCGAACGGTTTCGCGGACCAACCCTCGGCGACGATTGCGCGTCCTTTTTTCGAATGGCGCTACAACGGGCGGGCCGATTGGGTGATCAACAACAGGAACAACGCTTACTTCAGCTATACCTCGCAGGTCAACGACAGCCTCAATGATCAGTCTGACTCCACCATGGACCTCACCGAAGGCAACTTCACGAGAAACCATCTCATCGTGAGCAACTTTACCTTGAACTCGAATCTATCCAATACCACCGTTAACCAATTCACGCTGGGCTATCAGTATTGGAACAACCTCATTGACAGCAGCGTCCGTGCACCAAACATCATATTCCCAAGCGCGTCGTTCGGCACCAATACCAACGTTCCTCAACAGTCCTTCCAGAAGAAATGGCAGTTCAAGGATGACATTTCAAAAACCGTTGGCCGCCACACTTTCCAAGCAGGCGTGGACTTCATCTACAACCCCGTCGAGGGCGGCTTTTTTGAGTTCAATCCCACCCTTCTAGTTCGCTTTGGAGCCAACCCCAGCGTGGTTCTCGCCAATCCGGCAACCTGCGGACCGCAGAAGAACCAGCCGTGTTACCCGAATGGATTCGCTACTCCAGGCTTGGTTACGGAAATGTCGATCGCCAACGGCAATCCGTACTTCCTTGTGGCTACCAAGCAGCTCGGTTTCTACGGACAGGACAATTGGAAAGTCAACAACCGCCTGACGCTAAACCTTGGGCTTCGTTGGGACAAGGATTTCAACATGATCGGTGGGGCAGATATCAAGAACAGCCGGACCTACCAGGAGCTGGTGGCGCTCAACAGTCCGATCTCCAATCCCTTGGTCAGCAAGATCGCCCACGACGATAACAAAGACTTCAGCCCGCGCGTCGGCTTCGCCTACGATTTGACGGGCCAGAGCAAGCACGTGATTCGTGGAGGCTATGGTCTCTACTTCGGAAATGTGTTCCAAAACATCCCGTTGTTCATGGAGCAGCAGGCCAACGCGACTGTCTTTCAGACTTTATTCGACATCTTCTCCGCCGACACCGTACCGGGAACCAACATACCCCTGGGCCAATGGCGCTATGGCGTGGACCCCATGCCCACGATTGCGGCTCCGTCCTCGCAGCTCAACCCGGGCAGCATAGGCCGCCTGATGGCCCCCAACTATCGGAACCCAGTGACCGAGGAATTCAATGGCGGCTATAGCATGGCGCTGAATGCAAACACGGCGTTCGAGGTGGAATACACACACGTTCTCGGCTTGCACGGGAACAAGACCATCAACATTGACCAGAAGGTGCCGGACACGACGCAGCCCATTGGCCTCCAGTGCTGCACTCGACCGCTCGATGCGGCGTTTGCGTTGAAGCCGGCGCTGCCGCAACTGGGGAGCGTTCGTGTCGATGAGTCCATTAACCGCGAGCATTACGACGGAGTGAATTTCAGCTTCCGGCAACGCATGAGCCACCGCTTCCAGTTTGCCGCGAACTACACACTGGGGTGGGCGTATTCCTACGACGGCGGAGGCAGCTCCTACCGCAACTACCCCAGGCTGTCGACGAATCCGTTTGCCAGCTACGAGTGGGGCCCGTCAGTCAATGATGAACGCCACCACGTGACCGTGAGCGGCATTGTCGACTTGCCCAAGGGCTTTCAGCTCTCGCCAATCCTGCAGTACGGTTCGGCGCGCCCGTACAACCTGACCAACTCGTCCAACACGCTGAACACCGGCGGCGGCACAGCCACTGCGGTCGTGGTACCAACCAGCGATCCTACCAACTATCTCGCGTTCGCAGGCCGCAACACGGACGCCCAGAACTGCTTCTATGGCATAAACGGCGTCGCGCAAGGATGCACTATAGCCAAGTTCGATCCGCTGCGTGGCGATCCCTTCTTTGAACTCGACATGCGCTTGGCGAAGAACATCAAGTTCGGGGAACGCATGAACCTGCAGTTGCTTGCGCAAGCATTCAACCTCACGAATCGTGCCAACTACGGCAACAACTTTGGCCCCAGTGCTACTGCCACCATTGGCAGCGCTGCGACCTTCGGCCACCCGCAAGGCTTCATCGCCCCAGCCAGCACGATCATTCCGCACGCGCTGTGGGGTGAACTCGGCGTGCGCTTCACGTTCTGAGCGACCGACACGCTCGAACTAAACAACTAACGCCGGGGCTGACTCTATGAGTTAGCCCCGGTTTTTCTTTGAATAGACCATTGTGTATCGGCCTTGAAGGTCGCGTTTCTCAGGACGTCTTGGCTCCTGTTGGAAGACTTCCCCGGCCAACTTGACCAGAGGTGCCGGTACCCCTACAATTGAAGATTCACCGTGACGCATTTTTTCGATTTGATGAATTATTCTTCCAGCCCGGCGGGAACCTGCCGGGCTGCGCTGTTTTATGGCGCTCATTTGGGGTGCCCATCCTTCTGACGTGAGGCTGGAATGAATGCAGGTGCGATTTCCGAGGGTCTGACCTTTGACGACGTGTTGCTGCTGCCGGGCAGGTCGTCGGTGCTGCCGACTGAGGTCGACACGCGCACGCACTTCACGCGCAAGCTGCCGCTGAACATTCCGCTGGCTTCCTCGGCTATGGACACGGTGACGGAATCGCGTCTGGCGATCGCCATCTCGCGACAGGGTGGGATCGGCATCGTGCACCGCAACATGCCCATCGACCGGCAGGGTGAAGAGGTGGATCGCGTAAAACGCTCCGAAAGCGGCATGATCGTGGACCCGGTCACTATTTCGCCAGACATCACGTTGCGACAGGCGCTGGAGATCATGACCAAGTACCGAATCTCGGGTTTGCCGGTGACGCGGGGCTCACGGCTGACAGGTATCCTCACCAACCGCGACCTGCGGTTCGAGAAGAATCACGCGCAGCTGGTCAGCTCGGTGATGACGAAAGAAAACCTAGTGACCGTTCCGGTGGGCACGACGCTCGAAGAAGCCGAGCGCATCCTGCAGAAACATCGCATCGAAAAACTTCTGGTCGTAGACAAGGATTTCAACCTCAAAGGGCTGATCACCGTCAAAGACATTCAGAAAAAGCTCGAATATCCGCGCGCGGCGAAAGACGAGCAAGG
>Ga0207101_1166_pt1 | contig 11402 bp, 10 predicted proteins | sample Alteio_BWMinHeat_83_FD_153581 | JGI IMG/M metagenome (GOLD analysis project Ga0207101, IMG submission 153581) | Enriched cells from forest soil in Barre Woods Harvard Forest LTER site, Petersham, Massachusetts, United States -... | ecosystem: Environmental > Terrestrial > Soil > Temperate forest >...
AGCCTTGCGTCGTTGTCGCTTGGACGACGCGAAAAGCGAATATCGGATGAATCGTCTGTACGCTGTTTTGGGGTTGACCTTCGTGATGAGTGGTTCGATTTCTTCCCGTGCGGCAGAGCGAGGCACGAGCCCCTGGAACATGCGAGCGCTTTCAGCTGCGCCGAGGGTTTTCGATGATCCGGCGCACAGCACTGGCGACGTGAAAGCGATTTTTTATCAGGGTTTGCCGTGGAAGGGCCGTCCGACTCGCGTATTTGCCTACTACGGGCTGCCCAAATTACCGCCGAACCAAAAGACGCCGGCGATGGTGCTGGTGCACGGCGGCGGCGGATCGGCATTCATTCCGTGGGTGCAACTCTGGGTCAGCCGCGGGTACGTGGCCATAGCCATGGACACCTGCGGATCCGTCAGTAACGGCCAGTACAGCGAGCGAAACCACCCGCGCCATGAATACGGTGGTCCCCGCGGTTGGGGTGGTTTCGATCAGATCGATGAACCGGTGAAGGACCAATGGACTTATCATGCCGTGGCGGATGTAATTCTGGCCAATTCGCTGATTCGCTCATTTCCACAAATTGATCGAAAAAGGGTTGGTCTGACTGGAATCTCGTGGGGCGGATACCTCGTAAGTATCGTGGCGGGCGTTGACTATCGGTTCAAGTTTGCGGCGCCTGTCTATGGCTGTGGATTCTTGGGCGACGACTCGGCATGGCTGTCTGATTTCGCGAAGATGGGTGCGGAGAAAGCGCGCAAGTGGCTCGGGCTTTGGGACCCTGCGGTGTACCTTCCGCGGGTGCGAGTGCCCATGTTGTGGGTGGACGGCTCCAATGACTTCGCATATCCAATGAACTCATTGCAGAGGTCATACCGGCTGCCAAAGACTCCACGAACGCTTTGTCTACGGCTGCGTATGCCCCACGGGCACGTGTCGGGCGTCAAGCCGAAGGAGATCCAAGTCTTTGCTGACTCGCACTTTCGGAATGGGGTTCCTTTGGCGCAAATCACCGGAAGCGGACGCCAAGGCATGAATGCCTGGGTGACCTTTAAGAGTAAAGAGCCCATCACCAAAGCTGAGCTGAACTATACGGCCGACACGGGCGCATGGCAAAAGCGCAAATGGGAAACCATTCCCGCACTGTTGAATGCGGAGACTAAAAGGATTTCGGTCAAGCTGCCAGCGGACGCCACCGTTTACTTCTTTAATCTCGTCGATGACCGGGAACTGGTCGTCAGTAGCGAACACGAAGTGATAAAGGCCAATTGAGCCGGGATCAGGCGGCACAGCCATACCCCCCCACAGCCGGCGGAGAGATAAGTCGGCTCACTTCAAGGCATTGCTGCTTTGTAGTCTCAAGGCTGGGCTCGTCAACCTGATATGCTCGGTGCAATAACCGCGTAGACGAATTCCTATACTTCCGTAATGTACTCCGGCAAATTCCGGGCACACCATTCGCGGCAATCGTCCACCAGTTTTTGCGTGGGGGAGTCGTACGGATCTCTGCTGCGAAGCAACGATCCGGTGAGAAAGCCGGTCATGGTCGCGAAGGTGCGATCGAGCGCCGTATCGTACAATCCACTTTGGACCCGCGGGACCACGAACTCCGATATGAATCGTTGCAACCCGGCCTCGATTTTCTGAGCATCTGGATTCCCTGCCTCACATAGACGGAAGTAGCGCAGCATAAACTTTGGACAAGCATAGACGAAAGAGCTGTAAACACCGCGCGCGCCATATTTCCAGCAACTCGCAAGAGTATTTTCTCCGACAAAAAATTTGACCTGGGGGCCAACTTCCTGCAGAGCTTGTAGGTCCTCCGGGCTGCGAACCCCTTTGCACCCGATAAGCGGAACTTGTGCATCCAGCAGCCGCTTCAAGAGATCGACCGTTAACGGCTTTTTTGATCTTCCCGTGTTGTAGATAATCACGGGCATGCCGGGAACCGTGCCGGACACCTCACGTAGGAATCGCACCGCCTGGTCGTCCGTCAACTCCATCCAAAAGGGAAAGGCGATTTGGATACCGTCGGCGCCGGCGTTTTGGGCATATGTAGCTCGACGAATTACCTCCTTGGTCCACAACGCCGTACAACCAACCTGCGTCGGGATACCAAAGGGCTTGCTCTCTTCGACGGTGGCGTCCACGACCCGCGCCCACTCTTCCGGGGTCTGAGCATAGAACTCACCGGTGGTGCCGTGGGTGTAAACGCCATGAGCGCCCGCCCGACAGACACGGCGCACGTTCTCCCGCAGGGCCGCTTCATCAATTTGGTCGTGCGCATCCCAAGGTACAGGCAGCCCCGCCCACATGCCCTTGAGTACTACTGATGTTAGTGGCATCCTCTCACTCCTTTTATGGCGTAGGTCTCAGCGTCTCGTTGAGTCTCATCCCAGTGCCCCATTCCGGAATAGGGCACCGGCATGGTTGTCAATCGGATAACACGGCTTGAGCACCGTTTCTTCAGTTGAAAAACAACCCTGTCGTCTTCCTCGATAATGAATGCGATGTTCTGGGTCCACACACCGCAGCGATGTAGCTGACTTCACGATCTAAAGGACGGAGAAATAATCATAAGGAGAATCGAGATGACCTGCAATGCATATTACGCGGAAAGCTAGTGAATATAGCAGAAGGACACCGCCCAGCCGGCGGGAAATGGCTGGATCATACGCAGAAGCTGCCGGCGACGTCGGAACAGTCTTGTCCCCAGTCACGATTGCGGTGGCGCAAGAACCAACGTTGCCTCGATATGCTCGCGATGTATACTGTATGGGCATGGCTGGCATGGTGTACGCCCAGATTATCCACGTCAAAGAAGTTCCTGAATGATCTGGGCAAAACCAATCCCGCAAGAGCTGTCTCGACCTTTTTAACGCCGCAGAGGAATCCTATTGAAAATCAGCCAAGCACTTCCCGGTTCGACTGACATTTTGATTGTTGGTGGAGGTGTGATTGGCGTTTGTTGCGCGTACTATCTGGCGTTGCGAAAGCGCCGAGTCACAGTTGTCGATAAGGGCGAATTAGGATTGGAGTGCTCATATGGGAATGCCGGTTTGATTGTACCAAGCCATAGTATCCCGCTGGCGGCTCCGGGCGTCATTTCGAAGGCTCTCAAATGGATGGTGAATCCCGAGAGTCCCTTATACATCCGGCCGCGCTGGAGCATCGATTTGCTGTCGTGGCTTTGGCGCTTTCAATCGGCATGCCGGGAAGAGCAGATGCGAAGGTCCATTCCTCTCCTTCGCGATCTCAGCCAGGCAAGTCTGGCACTTCATGAGCAGTTGGCAGCACAGGGTGACGTCGGTGGGTCGTACACGCGCAATGGACTGATGATGGTCTTCCGGAGCAGGCAAACATGGGAAGAAGGAACTCATGAGGCTAAGCTGCTGAACGAGTATGGAATTGATTCCGATGTCTGTGACACGGCGGACCTTCGAGGTAGGGTTCCTGTTCTGGGCCCGAGTGTAACCGGCGGAATCCATTACAAGGACGACGCTCACTTGGAGCCGCATCAGTTTGTCAAAGCCGTCGCGAATTTGGCAAAGCAGGGCGGCGTGAAATTTCTTACGCGCGCCGAAGTTCTGGGGTTTGACACTTCAGGTGGAAAGATAACCGGTGTCCGAACGACCCGAGGAGAATTCCAACCGTACGAGGTTGTTATGGCAGCAGGAGCGTGGTCGCCCGCGCTGGCCAGAACCATAGGGCTCAATGTGCTCATGCAGCCCGCGAAAGGTTACAGTGTTACGGTGCAACGGCCTCCGGCGTGGCCGTCGGTTCCCCTGATGCTGAGCGAAGCCAAGGTAGCTGTCACGCCCATGAATTCGATGTTGCGATTCGCTGGAACCTTAGAATTGGCCGGTATGGATTTCGCCATCGATCAACGAAGAATTCGGGCGATACTGCGGGCTGTTCGTGAATACCTCGCCGATTCCATCGAAACTGAACTCATCGAAATCTGGCGCGGATTGAGGCCATGTACGCCTGACGGACTGCCCATCATTGAACGGAGCAAATCCTACAATAATTTGATTATCGCGACCGGACACGGAATGCTGGGCGTATCGCTCGGCCCCATTACGGGCAAGCTCGTGTCGCAGATCATAGTCGGGGAGAGTCCGGACATTAATTTGACAGCGCTCGCGGCTGGGAGGTTTCAATAAGCTGCGGATGGCGAGACGAGTGCATCAGGATTTGGCGAATCCATACTTGACCAGAAGCGCCAGTGTCTGGGCGCGCTTTGAGGCAGCGGAAACGTCGGACTGCCGGAATACGTGGTGCGCTTCGCGCTCAAAGGCGTACATACGCGCCGCATGCCCGGCTAGTTCGCCGAGGCAGGCCTGGGGAATTTTGATCACGCCCTCGGCATTGGCATGAATCACGTCGCCCGTTTGGATGGTTATCCCGCCCACTTCGACCGGCTGATTCATAGCCCGGAAACGAAGCACACAGTGATGGATGGTGATCCCGCAGGAGTACGCCGCGAATGGCACCGTGAGCATGCCGATGATATCGCGGACGCCGCCGTCGGTCACAGCCCCGATGCAGCCCACGGAGTAAAGGTCCTTGGCCATACCATCACCCATCACGCACTCGTGGTTGGGTCGGCTGCCTACCGTCTTAACCACCCAGACCGCGGGTTCCTCCATCGCTTCAATCTGGGCGAGTTGCTGGTTGTAAACTTCAAGATCCGCCGTACCCCCGGGAGTACTACTGTCGAGCTCGCACGTCACCGCCACACCGACTGTGGGGCCTAAAGACGGCGTGACCGATTGAATCGTTCGCCCCATGTAGTATTCATGCGCAGGGGTGGGATCGATATAGCCGATGGTATTCGCCAGAAGCGCCGTATCAAACTCGCGCAGGCTATCGATAATCGAGCCGAGTGACATTATGGACTCCCTCGTGGTCAATCATAAAATAAAGATTCAAAGATAAGTCAATACCCTTACGTGCGGTTTCTGTGTTAGGGATGTGCGGCCACTGCTTCGCCGAACTTTAGCGACAGAGGATTTTCCACGTTCCGAGGCCAGTGGTTGGCCCTCGCAAGAGTAGTTGCCTGTGAGCCGTATATCCGATATAAATTTCAGTGGTGTTCTCCCAGAGCCGCTAATTTAAAGGCGGCAGGCGAAATTTGTCAACAGGTTTATCGAAACAGTGAGCCGTGATGTCTTGATTTCCTTGCCGTGGGAGAACGTGTCAATTGGCTTGTAATGATTCGGGCTTTCCGGCAGCGATTTTAGGGATTCATTAGTCTTTCTTCGATTGGAGTTGGAACATGCGAGATCAGTTGGACGATCTGGACATTGGGATAATGACCCGGCTGAGCAGGAACGCGCGTAAATCCTATCTGGAGATCGGGCGAGAACTGAAGGTTTCCGGTGCGACCGTTCATGAGAGAGTACGCAAGTTACGACGCAAGGGCATCATCGAAGGATTTTATGTGCGCTTCGATCACAAAAAACTGGGACGGCCGGTCATCGCGTACGTGGGCTTGATCACCTCGCAAAAGAAACCTCTCTTCCGGCTGGTGGAGGAACTGAAAAGAGTCAAAGAGGTTGAAGAAGCGTATTCCGTTACCGGGAAATATGACTTCCTGATTAAGCTTCGCGCCCCGGACAATGAACAACTGCAAAATTTGTTGACGGATCGAATTGGTTCTCTTCCTGGGGTCGTGCGGCACGAAACGATGATTGCCATGACGACGGTTCTGGAAAAGAACGAGGGTTTCCTGTGAGGTCCCGACCTGTCGCCGATAACCTGGGTCGTTTAGAGGATTTCCTGTTCTCAACCTTGAGGGGCGCCGGTTTCCTCTCGTTGCCAACCAGGGCCGCCGCCGAACGGGTAACGAGTTCCCACCAGAGGCACGCCCGTAATCATTGAGGATTCGAGAGTCAATGCCCGCAAGTCTTCTGGCTCCAGATCGTGCACGTCAGCTTTGCCGCAGGCACGCGCCAGCATTTGGATTTCAGACGTGAGGGCATGGAAGAAATTAGTGACCCGCTCGGCAGCCTCGTCGATGGGCAAGCGCGCTGTCAATTCCGGATCCTGCGTGGTGATTCCCACAGGGCACCTGCCGGTGTGGCAGTGATGACAGGCGTGAGGTTCGGTTCCCAACTTGTGATAGTCCTCAATATAAATCGGGCGATTGCAGTTCAAGGCGATCAAAGCCGCAGTGCCCAGGTAAACTGCGTCTGCTCCGAGGGCCAGAGCTTTGGCGGCGTCGGCGCCGGTCCGAATTCCACCGGCAATAATCAGTTGTACGACTCCATACAGGCGGATGTCCTCGAGGGCAGCCCGGGCTTCGCAGACGGCGGCAAGCGTGGGAATGCCGGTGTGGTCGATGAGGATATCGGGAGATGCTCCCGTTCCTCCTTCCATTCCGTCGACCACCACAACGTCCGCCCCCGACTTGGCAGCTAATTTCACATCATCATAGACGCGTGTAGCTCCCATCTTGACGAATATGGGAACTTGCCAGTCGGTGGCTTCCCGAAGTTCTTCAATCTTGGCGACCATGTCGTCTGGACCCATCCAGTCCGGATGGCGGCAAGGGCTGCGCTGGTCGACGCCGGGTGGCAAATCGCGCATCTCGGCGATTTTATCGGAAACCTTGGCGCCGAGCAGGACCCCGCCCGTGCCCGGTTTTGCGCCCTGACCGATTGCCAGTTCAATGCCATTGGCGGATTTCAGGTGGTGCACATTGGTGCCGTAGCGGCTGGGCAATACCTCGTAGATGAGAATGCGGGAGTTCTCCCGCTCCTCCGGCAGCATGCCGCCATCGCCGGTACTCGTCGAGGTTCCTACCGCAGTGGCCGCCTTGGCCAGCGCTACTTTGGCGTTGAGTGACAAGGCGCCAAAGCTCATGCCGGTCACCATGATCGGGGTTTCCAATTCGATAGGCTTTTTGGCAAACCGCGTACCGAGGATCGTGCGGGTACTGCAATCCTCCCGGTATCCTTCCAGGGGTACGCGCGTCAGGCTGGCCGGTATGAAAACGAGATCGTCAAAAGAAGGCATGGGGCGACCGCGCAATGTGCTGAATCCGCGGTATTGGTATCGGCCCAGTTGCGCCTTGCCGTGGATGTCCTCAATGATGTCTTCCCGCCAAACGCTGCTGCGCCGCAGCACGGGCCTGACTACAGGACTGCTTTCCATATGTCAAAATCCTTCTTGTCGAAGTTCCAGAGCCGTCTGCCCGCGACGATCTTTCGAAACGGCCGGTCACAGGGCAACTCAAAGCGGGAAAGGTTTTCGCGAAGAAACTTCCAGTCTTCGTCGGTCGGTTCGGACACCTCGGTATCATGCCCGAGGGATTCGAACTTCCCGCCGATATAAACCGTGCCCAAGTACATGGAGTCAGCCAGTCCCTCCGCGGCATCGCCGCAGACAATCAGGGTACCCTTCTGCATCATGAAGCCGCTCATGTAGCCGACGCTCCCGCCGATCATGAGCAGTCCGCCCTTCATGCTGATACCTGCCCGCGCGGCGGCATGACCGCGGACAACCACCGTGCCGTTCCTGATGGCCGCCCCCGCCCCATTGCCGGCGTTTCCCTCCACAACAATCGTGCCGCCCATCATCGTCTCGCCCAGGCCCCAGCCTGCGCTGCCGCGAACGAGGATTTCCGGCCCGTCGATCATTCCGCCGCAAAAGTAGCCGACGCTTCCGTCAAATACCATCTTTACGGGTTCGATCGTCGCCACTCCCAGGTTGTGCCGGGCCGCGGGGGAGAGAATTTCGATCTCCGTGGCATGGTCCGCAATAAAGTCGCGGATCTGAACGTTGATTTCCCTGGTCGTTTTCCCTCGGCAGTCGATGCTGGCCTTCTTCATGTTTTTGATTACCTCAGTAGTTGACGGCGACTTCCTGAGGCACACTCCAAGTATGGGAATAATTAGCGGGGGCTTCTCGCGTCGAAATGGTTTCGTTTGGAAAGGCGGCGCGAATCGCCACCTCTTCCGTAGCAAGCGCCACGAACTCGTCCGTCTCCCCGATCACCAGGGGCTTATAGGCGAATCGGTCCTTGGCGTAAGCCAGCGTGTTCGCGGAGGCTGCCAGGTAAGAGTAGGACCCGTCGAAGGTACGCAAGGAAGCTTTTAGCGCGTCCTTCAGATCCATGCCGTGCTCCATTTGGTCGGCGAGGAAAACGCCAATAATCTCTGAGTCGTTTTCAGTGTAAAAACGTATGTCGCGCTGCTCATATTGGCGGCGGAGCTTGTGGTAGTTGGTGATATGCCCGTTGTGGACGCTTGCCAGATCGGCGATTCCGTGCGCCCAAAAAGGTTGCGAATGACTGAGGTCGACCTTGCTCTCGGTTGACATTCGCGTATGCCCCAGAGCATGATGGCCCACAAAGGAATCAATCCCGTAGGTGTGGTTGAGTGCGTCGGGAGAACCTACTTGCTTAATGATTTCAAGCTGTTTGCCCAGACTGACGACTTCCACACCCTCGCTGAGCGCTTCAATCTGCTTCTGTAATTGTCTGACGCCCTGATCCCATTCGAGCCTAAGCCGTAAATACTCGCCCAACACAGATGCTTGGTGTACGCGCGCGAAATGCCTTATCTTTTCGGCAAGCTGGAGCCCTTTTTCGCGAAAGTCTCCGTGCTCTCCCACCTTGACGTTTAGAACCAGCGCATCGTTAGTGGCCGGCCCGTACAGGGCTACGCCCGCTGAGTCAGGTCCCCTTCGGCAAAGCGCTTCCAGCATCCGGAGCATGATCTTCCCGATCGGTGCGTTGCCGCTGCCTGTTTTGTCAAAGAAACCTACAATGCCACACATTGTGCGACTCACCTCGGCGAAATCTGGTATGACTGATCCGGCCGCGACACGTCTGGGCTGGCGGAACCAGCCAGAGCTCGTTCGTGCTCGTCGAGCGTATTCCACGGGATCTTTGCGTCGATATGGCTTTGCATGCGATTTAAAGCGATCCAGCTCATTTCAAGTGCGGAGAGCAACGGCTTGATCTCCAAAGCACGGTCCGCGACGAAGTCCGCGAACTGCCGAAGAAAGACGGAAGTGTCAGTCATTCCCCACTTTTCCAGGCGCATGGCATGATGCCGAAGCAGAGCTTCGACCATTTGCCGGTTACTGTTCAGAACTTTATCCTGATCATTTTGCTGATAAACGAGTCTTCGCAGAATCTGAAGCTCTTCTCCTAGCCAAAACAGGTTAAAGCAAGCGTAGAGAATGCAGGGCATCGTTCCGGAGGGAGGCCGGTGCGTCTGCTGTAAGCGGAGCAGGTCTTCCGGTGTGCTGAGCCAGGCTTTCTTCCAATATTCACAGACGAAGCCGGGAGGCTGATCTTCCGAGCCGATGCCAGGAGAAACTTCCGCGACGTTGGACGCACGCGTGGAATCCTCTGCCCGGATCACCACCGGCAGGGAGTTGCTTTTCAAGATTTCCCGAGCCGCTGCCCGCACCGGCTCTAACGGATTCTCGATCGAAGCGAACACGCTCACCGCTCCGAACGGTTTCACGTCGCCATAAAATAGGCAAAACGTTTGGCGGCCGGGATAATACCCGATGTCGCCGGCGGTGACGTTCAGAATTTCGTTCTCGGGATCGGCGTAAAACGGCACCATCGTAATGATCTCATCACCGGCAAACTTGGCGTGCACGGCAGATGTGATGACCGGCAAGCGGCTCAACAACAGTCTGCAAATGTTTGGGGTCTTGTCGTTGAGCTGGGCACGAAAAACGTGCTTCCCGATTTCAAATACGACGTGTTGCATTCCTACACCAACTCCCATCCGCACCATTCGAGTGCCATCAAGGCGTATGTCTTGGCAGCGGTGACAAGTTCATGAATCGGCACGAATTCATCGACTGCATGTGCTTGCAGAAGACTCCCGGGACCATAAATAACGCTCGGGATTCCCGCCGCATTCAGGAAAGCAGCATCGCAAACAGCGGCAAAACCTTGAAATAGTAAATTTTCTTTGACGTTCTCAGCTCCCATGACCTTCCGGTGGGCCGCAGCGCATGCCTGGACGATGGGGTGATCTACCGGGGTAACCGCGGGAGGCCAGTGAAGGTTGAACTTTATTTCCGGCAGGTGCTCTCGCAGCCATGGATCGAGTTGCGCCGCCGCCTTCACATAATCAACAATCTCCCGCTTGATATCCTCGACGTCCTCTTGTGGCGGATACCAGATGGCATATTCGAGGGTGCAAAACTGGGATACCAGGAAGGGAATCAAAACTCCGGAAGGGCCCCCCACGATGACTCCGGGATGCAGCGTAAAATGACCGGGTTTGAAAAGCGGGTGGCTCTTCGATTGTCCCCATTGCTCCTCGAGATTACGCAGGGCTTGGAGGATGTAGACACCCTTCTCGATGGCGCTCACGCCGACTTCCGCGCCCCTCCCTCCCGCTCGAATGAGCTCGTCCCTGACGCTGGCATGAGTAGCTTTTCCTCGACAGGTCAGTGTCATCCAGAGCAGTCCGGGCGTAACCGGTACGACCGCCAGCGGCACCGGCGGAGCACTGGCTTCCGAAACCACCGCGCCATGGGCTTTGTACTTTTCACAAACGGCCGAGACGCCGACTTCATGCGACATCGTCTCTTCCCCGACGACGCTCTCCAGAATCATGTCGCCCTTCAAGCGCAGGCCCGAACGGCGAATGGCTTCAATCGCCTGTGACTGCGCGACAACCCCTCCCTTCATATCGCATGAGCCACGTCCGTAAAGTTTGCCGTCCTCGATCTCGCCGCTGTACGGGTCGCCGAACTTCCAATCCGCCGCGTTCCCTACCGGCACCACATCAATGTGACCGTTGAAGATCAGAGACCGCCCGCCACCCGACCCTTTCAACCTTCCAACCAGGTTGGCCCTGCCCGGCTCCTTCTCAACGAAATCAATGTCGCATCCAATCTCGCGATATACCTCCGCCAATCTTTGATTGCAGGCCGTCTCCCCGCCAAGCTCTTTCTGGTAATCCATCCCTGGGTATTTGGGATTTACACTGGGAATGCGGATCAATTCGACCGAAAGGGAGACGATGCGGTCCTGCAGGTCCTCAACGGCTGCGAGGACCTTGCCGACAATGTCAGCAGGCAGCTTGGATGTAGCGATCGACGTAGCTCCCATGACGACAATTCTCCTGAATTCAATGACGACTACAAGAATTCCAAGTATTCGCGTTTTTCAAAATCGGTAACTGCGTCCGCGAACTTGTTGATCTCGTATCGCTTCACAGCCGTAAAGAGCCGCACGAACTCTTCGCCGAGGATTTCGCGGATCTCACCGTCCGCTTCCAAACATTGAATGCTCTCGGTGAGGTTGTTGGGTAACGGAGGCAAATTGCACGAGTCCGCCGATTCCCGGCAAGCGGCGGCCGGCTCCACTTTGTTTTTGATCCCGCAAAAGCCTGCCGCGAGAGTTGCAGCCGCCGCCAGGTAC
>Ga0207101_1149_pt2 | contig 11066 bp, 8 predicted proteins | sample Alteio_BWMinHeat_83_FD_153581 | JGI IMG/M metagenome (GOLD analysis project Ga0207101, IMG submission 153581) | Enriched cells from forest soil in Barre Woods Harvard Forest LTER site, Petersham, Massachusetts, United States -... | ecosystem: Environmental > Terrestrial > Soil > Temperate forest >...
GGTTCTGGCGGTCGGTGGCCAGCTCGGATTCTGCGCGGGTCACATCGAGCGGAGCCATGGTCCCGATTTCCAATTGTTTCTTGTTGTCGTTGTAAAGTTTTTCCGCGACGGTCACGGCTTGCTGTTGGACCTTGACGTTTTCGCGGGAGAAGACGAGTTCCCAGTAGGAGGTGATGGTGTTGGTTACCGTGGTGATGGCCTGCTGCGTGAACGCCCAGTCCGCGATCTTGCGGTTGTTCTTGGCGATGCGGATGTTTCGCGTATTGACGGCGCGGCCGAATCCGTTGAGCAGCTGCTGCTGAAAGCCTGCGAAAATGGTCGATTGCACAGCTGGGTTAAAAAGCTGAAAGGTAGACGTATTCGATGACCTGGTATTGTCCCAGGCCACAAAGAGGCTCGTGCCCGTTTCTAGGCCTTGAGTGAACTGCGTGTTGTAGATTGAGCTATGGCTCTTCAAGGCCGGTGGAATGGCGCCCGATGTCGTGCTCGTGCCAGTGCCCGACGTAATTGGGTTGTTAATAGGTGAACTGCGTGAATCGACGGAAAGCGTTGTGACGATTTGAGGGTCAAAATTGAAAAGCGGGTTATTCGCCGATGATCCGCCAAAGAATGCGCCGGGCACTGTGCCACCGAAGCCACCGGCATTAGCCTTAAGAATCCCGAGATCCGCGAACCACGGATTGTAGCGCTGCACGACGATGTCCATGCTGTTTTCCAGCGCCAATTCGACCGCCTCCTGCAGACTCAACTCCAACTTTCCGTCGTGAATGAGCTGCTCCACGCGCGGAGAATTGGTGAGCACCGGCTCGCCGATGTTGATGGAGCGGTAGGGGTTGATGATGTTCGGAAACGGCCTCGGCGCGCGGGTATAGTTGTATTTCGCAGAGCCGAGGGAAATGGGCACGATGGTCGTTGCCGGCTTAGCCTCGGCCGCTGGCGGGTTTTGCTGCGCGTCCTGCCCGAAGGCCGGGGAAACAGGCCCTCCCACGAGCGTCACCGCCAACACGGCGGCCAACAGCGGTCGAGCAAACAGCGTCTTCATAGTACTCCTCACCCTCGGATGATGCCCCCAAGGGACTAAATTTATTCTCACTCAACTGTGTAAAACGTTCACAGAATGGGTTTTGTTTCACGAATTCAAGAAGTTGACCGCTGGGCGGTCTCACTCGAAATTTCGCCGCACCCGGCATAAGACCCGGCGCGGACGGTTCGGAGTTCCCCACAAGAGCCAGGTTTACGCGCATCGAACGAATCCGAAAGTTTAGCAGGCGTTCTGTTCCTTGACAACGCAGGAGGCGGCAGCTAGGCTGCTGGCGATTCGACGGTTAGGAGATGCCAGCAGCTAGCTGGCCGGGATGCTGAAGCGCGAAGAACTTCTCAAGATGTTCGAATCGGCGGGGGCCATCCGCCACGGCCACTTTGAGCTGTCGAGCGGGCTGCACAGTGGCATGTACGTGCAGTGCGCCCTGGTGCTGCAATATCCGCGTTTCGCGGAAAAGCTGGGGCAGGCCCTGGCGGCGCTCTTTTCGGATGCGCGCATTGACGCCGTCGTGTCCCCAGCCATTGGCGGGCTGATCATCGGGCAGGAAGTGGCGCGGGCCTTGCCGGAGCCCAGGAAATCGCAAGGTGGAGGAGTTCCCGCGCTGTTTGTGGAACGCGACGCGAGCGGCATGATGACACTTCGGCGGGGGTTCTCGCTCGAAACTGATCAGCATGTCCTGGTGGTCGAAGACGTCTGGACGACCGGGGGTTCCACAAAAGAAACTATTCGTGTAGTTGAAGAGGCCGGGGGGCGCGCGGTCGCGGCGGGCGCGCTGATTGATCGAAGCGGTGGGAAGATCGACTTCGAGGTGGAAACCCAGTCGCTGATTCAGTTGCCCATCACGCACTACGAAGAAGAGGATTGCCCACTGTGCCGCCAGGGGAGCATAGCCGTCAAGCCAGGAAGCCGGTTCGTGCGAACCGCGCTTTGATTCGAAAGCCCTCACTGCGGCATGCGCTATTTCAAGCTAACGATCGCCTACGACGGCACGGACTTCCACGGCTGGCAAATCCAGGCGGAGAAACTGACCATTCAGGGAGAAATCGTCAATGTTCTGCGGCGGTTGACGCAGGAACAGATTTATTTGCATGGCGCAGGGAGAACCGACGCCGGGGTGCATGCGCTGGGGCAGGTCGGCAGCTTTCGAACGCAATCGGCGCTCTCTGCCGAGGAATTCCAGCGCGCGCTGAATGCGCTTCTGCCACTGTCGATTCGAATCGCGGGCGCGGAAGAAGTTGGCCCGGATTTCGATGCGCGCTGGTCGGCGCGCGGCAAGACGTATCGCTACCGTCTGTATCGCGGCAAAGTGGTGCCGCCCGCGATTTGGCGCTACGTGCTGCACTATCCATTTCCGCTGAATGAAGATGCCATGCGGGACGCGGCGGCGCGGTTTGTGGGCATGCATGACTTTGCTTCGTTTGCGGCTTCGACAGGATCCGAGGAAGACGACAAGGAGCGCTCCACGGAACGCGAGATTTTCTCGACGGAACTCTTGCGCACGCCCGATAATGAGGAGCTTGTTTTTACCGTTCGAGGGCGTTCGTTCCTCCGGTACATGGTGCGCAAGATGGTTGGGACACTCTTGGATGTTGGGCGTGGCAAGCTGCAGCCAGCGGACATCGATCGCCTTTTTCAACTTAGAGACCGCTCGAAATCCGGGCCGACCGTGCCGTCTCAGGGCCTGGTGATGGTAGAAGTTCAGCACGAGGAGTCTTGGCGGCTGGGGCGGGCGTGAAGTTTTACTTTTTGCTAAGAAACTATTTCGATGTGACTCTCGTATTGTGCCCAGAGCCCTGAACGAAACCGAAATGCGCCCGGATTGCCTGAGACTCGCCGGAGGAGCGCGAAAATTACAATACGAAGTTCCCAGGAGCTGCAATGATGATTCGCAAGACGTTCTTCGCCGGATTGGCAGTTCTCGTCTTACTCGCGTGTGCGAGTGCTCTTTATGCTCAGCAGACGCCGGGCCCGGGAGCAAAACCTGTAACAGTCATGCCGGACGTAATTCAAGTACCCGCCGCAGCGCAGCCTTCGGAACATTTCGATCCGGACGCCGCTACGGATGCTTATCTGGCGGAAATACCGGCCAGTGCGCGCTCGCGTTCCGACGCTTACTTCCAAGGCGGCTACTGGCTCATACTCTGGGATTTTCTGTACGGCGCCGTCATGTACCTATTCTTGCTGCACTTCGGATGGTCTGCCGCGATGAGGAACTTCGCCGCGCGCATGACGCGCTTCAAGTTCTTGCAGGATGGGATCTATTGGACGGAATTCCTGATCGTCTCGACGATTCTTGGGGCTCCGCTGGGCGTGTACGAAGGTTATTCCCGTGAGCGGCAGTACGGGTTGGCGACACAGACCCTGGTTCCATGGCTTGGAGATCAATTCATTATTCTCATCGTGAACATCATACTCGGCGGAGTTGTCACGATGGCGCTCCTCGGCGTGGTCCGGCGATTGCCGCGCACCTGGTGGATTTGGGGAGCCGGCGTTTCCATCTTCTTTTTTATTTTCTTCATCATGATTGCGCCGGTTTACATTTTTCCGCTCCTCAACAAATTTACGGTGCTCGATGACCCCAAGGTCACGCAGCCTATCTTGAGCCTCGCTCGCGCTAACGGAATTCCGGCGCAAAAGGTCTATCAAACGGATGCTTCGCGCCAGACCACGCGCATGAGCGCCAACGTCAGTGGCTTTGGAAAGACCATGCGCATCACCCTCAACGACAATCTTCTGCGGCGAGGATCGCCCGAGGAAATTCAGTCGATCATGGGGCATGAAATGGGGCACTACGTTCTCCATCACATTGCCAAAGACATTCTCTACTTCTCAGTCGTCATCGTGCTTTTCTTTGCCTTCCTATGGTGGTCGCTGGAGCGATGTCTTGCCCGATGGGGCGAGCGCTGGAAAGTGCGGGGAATCGGCGATGCAGCCGTGATTCCATTGGTGTTTCTCCTGGGTTCGCTCGTGGGCTTTGTTTACACGCCATTCTTGAATACGCACATTCGCACCAACGAGCACGAAGCTGATAGGTACGGCCTGAATGCAAGCCGCCAGCCGGATGGCTTCGCGCAAGCCGCGATTCACCTCGGCGAATATCGCAAGATGAACCCGGGCCCAGTCGAAGAATGGATCTTCTTCGATCATCCAAGCGGGCGGAATCGCATCCATGACGCGATGGTCTGGAAGGCGGAAAACCTGCGGCTTTTCACTCCGAAGTCAGACCACTAGCTGGAGCAGTCGCTGCTCTTGCTTGAAGAGGAACAAAACGCGCAGGAAGTAAAGCGTCGCCGCCACAATCCTGCCTCAAAATCGGTTAGAATCTCGCTTATGGCGGCTACGGCCATTCCTATCGACGCGCTTTCTTCGATCAATCCTGCGACTGGTGAGATCGTCGGCTATTTTGAAAGGACGTTGCCGGCGGAGGTGGGGGAGTTCATCTCACGTGCGCGCGTGGCTCAGCTTGCCTGGGCCAAGCTTCCAGTTGGCAAGCGGTGCGCCAAACTGCGAGTTCTCCGCGAGCACATTCTGGCCTTGCGCAATGAGCTGGCGGAAGCTGTGGTTCGCGAGTCCGGCAAGCCGCGTGTGGAAGCCCTGTTTGCCGATATTTTCGTCGCGCTGGATTCCGCAAAGTATTGGTCGGCGAACGCTGCAGGCGCGCTTCGTGCGCAGCGCGTGCCGCATCACAGTCTGGCTGCGAAAGCCAAGCGCGGATACACGATCTACGAGCCGCTCGGCGTCATCGCGATTATTTCTTCCTGGAATTATCCGCTCGCCATTCCGCTCAGCCAGATCATTCCCGCGGTGGCGGCGGGCAACGCCGTGGTCTGCAAGACCAGCGATTTCACTCCCCAGTGTGGCGCAATGATCGAAAAGCTTTTCCTCGACGCGGGCTTTCCCAAAGGTCTCGTCACCGTCGTCCAGGGGAGCGGGGAAGTGGGACAGGCGTTGATCGATGCCGCACCCGACAAAGTGATGTTCACAGGAAGCGTGGCCACCGGGCGGCGCGTCGCGGAGGCTTGCGCCAGAAAACTTATCCCTTCGGTTCTCGAACTTGGCGGCAAGGACGCCATGATTGTTCTCGCCGATGCGGACTTGGGTGTCACCTCGAGTGCGGCAGTCTGGGGCAGCTATACGAATTGCGGGCAAGTGTGCCTGTCAGTCGAGCGCCTCTTTGTCGAAGAATCCGTGAGCGAAGCGTTTGCGGCGCGCTGCGTCGAGAAGACGAAGAAGTTGCGTCTCGGCCCGGGAAGTGATCCTTCAACGGACGTTGGTCCTCTGATTCGCCAGCAGCACGTCCAGCGTATGCGTGACCTCATCGAAGATGCTGTCTCGCGTGGAGCCAAAGTATTGTGCGGAGGCAACACGCGCCCTGATCTCGGGCCAAACTTTTTCGAGCCGACAGTGATCGCTGGCGTCGACGCATCGATGAAATTATTTCAAGAAGAAACGTTCGGCCCGATCCTGGCGATTCAAACGGTGCGGAACGCGGAAGAAGCTATCGCCCGGGCCAACGATTCCGCTTTTTCACTTGCGGCCAGTGTCTGGACGGGTGACGCTCAGCGCGGCGAAGCCATTGCCAAACGCCTTCGAGCCGGCGCCGTTATGGTCAACGATGCCATCAGCTATTTTGGAATTGCCGAAGCTCCGCACGGCGGCTGTGGCGCAAGCGGCTGGGGCCGCACTCACGGCAAGGCCGGTCTGTTGGAAATGGTGCAGATGAAATACATCGACGTGGACCGCCTGCCGCGCCGCGAAAAGCCTTGGTGGTACCGCTACGGCGCTGATCTTGAGGGCGCTGCGGAGTCTTTCCTGAAATTTGAATTTTCGGGCAGCATCGTCGCGAAGCTCGGCAACGCCCGAAGCGCATTGAAAACCATGTTTCGAGACCACGGATTGTAGAGAGGAGCTCCATGCCCGAAGAGACCGCGGCGTCACCTAAAATCAAAACGCGCAAGCCCAAACAGCGCGCGTGCGATGAAAAAGATGATAAGGGCAAGCTCTGCAACGGGCACTTGAAGCGCTACTACGACTATCCGAAGGAAGTCGCGGCGCTCATCGGTTCGAAAGCAGAAATCTACCGCTGCGAATTTTGCAAGACACTGTATCGCCCCGATCCCGTGCAGCAGCCGCAGAGCTACACTTTGCGCAACTAGCGCTGGCGCTTCCGCGCTGAACGAGGCTCGCCGTGCAGCAAAACGAATGGATCTACGACTGGAACGTGGCGACAGCCGCGGCGATTGCTCCGGGCACGCACGTTCTGCTGAACGACGAAACGCTTCGCGACGGCCTGCAGAATCCTTCCGTCTTCGATCCCAGCATCGAAGAAAAAATCGAAATCCTTCATCTAATGGAATCATTGGGGATCGACGCCGTAAACATCGGCCTGCCCGGCGCCGGTCCCCGGGCCGTGGCGCACACCGAAGCACTCGCGCGAGAAATCGCCACGCACCGCATGAAGATCAAGCCAAACTGCGCAGCGCGCACCCATGAAAATGACATTCGCCCCATTGTTGAAATCTCCCAACGCGTGGGCATGCCTATCGAAGCGGCCACGTTTCTGGGCTCAAGCCCGATTCGCCGACTGGTAGAGGATTGGACCGTCGATCATCTGGAGCGCACTACGGAAAAGGCCGTGAAGTTCGCCGTCGAGAACGGTCTTCCGTCCATGTACGTCACTGAAGATACCGTGCGCACCGATCCCGATACCGTCAAGCGCCTCTACTCCACGGCCATCCGCAGCGGCGCGCGCGCCATCGTTCTCTGCGACACCGTTGGTCACGCCACACCCAACGGCGCTTTCAACCTGGTCAAATTCGCCATCGATGAAGTGGTGAAGCCTTCCGGCGAAAAGATTCGCGTCGATTGGCACGGCCACAACGACCGCGGGCTCTCGATCGCCAATTCTCTTGCCGCCGTCGCCGCAGGTGCGCACCAAGTCCACGCCGCCGCCAACGCCCTCGGCGAGCGCGTCGGCAATACGCCCATGGAATTGATGCTTGTGAATCTTCGCCTCATGGGACTCATCCAGCAGGATCTTTCGCGGCTCAAGGAGTATTGCGAAAAAGTAGCTACAGCGACACACACCAAGATTCCGCCGAACTATCCCGTCGTCGGCCACGACGCCTTTCGAACCGCCACTGGGGTTCACGCCGCCGCCCTCATCAAAGCCTTTCGAAAGAAGGATACCGAGCTTGCCAATGCCGTGTACAGTGGCGTGCCCGCCCATCTTTTCGGGCTCGACCAGGTGATTGAAATCGGCCCCATGAGCGGAAAATCGAATGTGCTCTTCTGGCTGGAAAAACACGGCGTTCCCGCCGATGATTCCGTCGTCAACCGCATCTTCGATGCTGCCAAGCAATCCGCCCGCGTCCTCACCGACGCGGAAGTCTTGGCCCTCTGTACCGAGGCCGCACGCAATTGACGCGAAACTCAAGGTGCAGCTCGACGGTGAAACGCGCGCTCGTTTGCGTTATTCTCATGTCTATGCCGGTACGCTCGCTCGCACCTCTCCACGCTTCCCGTCTCGCGCAAGTTCCACGGCTTTCTGAGAACATGCAAGTCCGAGCAGCGCTCGACTGGTTTGCGCCAAACATTTCCTGGGTCAACGACCAGCAAGCCCGCCTCACGGGAATCCCCGCGCCTCCTTTTCAGGAAGCGGCCCGCGCTGCCGCAGTCAAAGAGTTGCTCGCACAAACTGGTCTCTCCGTTGAGATCGATAAGGCCGGCAACGTCATCGGTGAATTGCGCGGGGCCAAAGAGAAGGAAATCGTTATCATCTCGGCGCATCTCGATACCGTTTTTCCCGCCGGAACGGAAGTGCAAGTCCACCGTGAAGGCAGCCGCATGACCGCCCCGGGCATTTCTGACAATGGCGCCGGCCTGGCCGCGCTTCTGGCAGTCGCGCGTGCCGCGCAATCGGCGCACCTGAAGCCGCAGCGAACGATTCTGTTCGCCGCGGACGTCGGCGAAGAAGGTGAAGGAAATCTCCGCGGAATGCGCGCACTGGTTGAAACGTACCGCGCGAAACTAAAGGCCGTCGTCGTCCTCGACGGTTCTGGGACGGATTACGTGACAACCAAAGCGCTGGCTTCGCGCCGCTTGGAAGCGCTCGTCACCGGTCCCGGCGGCCACAGCTGGTCGGATTTCGGCATGCCCAATCCCATCAACGCGCTCGTTCGCGGTTCCGTGCGCTTCATCAACACAAAGGTGCCGGCCACCCCGCGCACAACCTTCAACATCGGTCAAATTGAAGGTGGCACGTCCGTGAATTCTGTCCCCCACGAAGCGCGCATTAAAGTCGACATTCGCTCCGAGAGCGAGGACGAACTCACGCGCCTCGATTCCGCCCTTCGCGAATGCATCGCCGCTGGCGTCCGCGACGAAATGGAATCCGCGCGCGACCGCTCCAAGGGCAAGCTGGAGTGGAAGGTGGAATTGCTCGGGAGCCGACCGGGCGGGGAGCTCGCTGCCGATTCTCCTTTGCTTGCTGCCGTTCGCGCCGCGGATGACTACGTCGGGAATCAATCGCGCGTTGAACGCTCTTCCACCGATGCGAATATTCCCCTCTCGCTGGGAATCGACGCCATCTCTATCGGTGCCGGCGGCAGCGGAGGCGGAGCGCATTCTCTGCAAGAATGGTACGATTCCGCGGGCCGGGAAGCGGGATTAAAGCGCGTGCTTCTCACCGTCTTTGGAATCTCCGGTATTGCGGAGGAGAAATCTCGTTGAAGACCAAAGCGGTTCGCCTCATCCCTCTCGTTGGATTCCTTTCGATCGCTTTGCTTGCTACGGCTACCTTCCTTCATTCCCGGGCTCGCGCCCAACAGGGCCGCACGCGGACGACCTACTACGTTCACGGCCGCATCTATACCAACGATCCGGCGGCACCGTGGGCCGAAGCCATGGCCATCGCCGATGGCAAGATCAGTTGCATCGGCAAAATGGATCACGTGCTGCTCGAGTGTGGCGGCGGCCAGGAAGGCGCGGAGACCGTCCAGCTCAAGGGCCAGTTCGTCATGCCGGGGTTCAACGACGCTCACGTGCATCTTGGCGGCGCGGCTGCCGATCTCCTCGCTGTTCCGCTGACCGGTGTCCCTAGCGTCGAAGAATTGCAAAAGCGCGTTGCCGAAGCTGTAGCGCATCACAAGGAAGGCGAATGGATTACCGGTGGCGGCTGGGACCACACCCTCTGGCCGGATAAACGATTTCCAAATCGCCAGCAACTCGATGCCGTCGCTCCCAAGAATCCGGTAATCCTCACGCACATTTCCGGTCACGTGGCTGTGGCGAACTCGCTTGCGCTTCTGCACGCGGAGATCGACAAGTACACTCCCAATCCGCCAGGGGGCGAAATTGAGCACGACAGTCTTGGCGAGCCCACGGGCATGTTGAAAGAGTATGCCGCGATGTCGCTGGTGAACGTAAGGATTCCCGATCCCGCGCCGGAGCTGCGGCGCCGGGGAATCGAGATGGTCCTCGAAAACGTGGCCAAAAACGGCGTCACCTCTGTCCAGGATTTTTCCGATTGGGAAGATTTCAAGATGTATAAGCAGCTCAGGGAAGAGGACAAGCTCACCGTCCGGATCACGGAGTGGCTGCCTTTTCTCACGCCGCTGAACGACTTGCAAAACTTGCGCGCGCAGGGCGGCACAAAGGATCCTTGGCTGAAGACCGGTGCGCTGAAAGCTTTTACCGACGGCGCCATGGGTTCGCGAACCGCCGCGATGCTCGAACCGTACTCCGACGACGCCACCACTAGCGGCATCCTAACCAACGATCCGGAAAAGTTGCGCGAGATGGCCATCGCTCGTGACAAAGCTGGTTTCCAGCTGAATTTTCATGCGATTGGCGATCGCGCAAACCGCGTCGCGCTGGATGTTTTCGAAGCCGTCGCCAAGGCCAATGGCCCACGCGATCGGCGCGACCGCATCGAACACGCACAGCTCGTCGCGCCAGAGGATTTTCCGCGCTTCGCAAAGCTCAACGTAATCGCCTCGATGCAGCCTTCGCATCAAACCAGCGACATGCGCTGGGCCGAGGATCGCGTTGGCCGCGATCGCATCAAAGGCGCTTATGCCTGGGCCACTATGCTGAAGAATGGAGTGCATTTGGCCTTCGGCACGGACTACGACGTCGAGCCCATCAGCCCATTCCGCGGCCTCTACGCCTGCGTCACGCGCGAACGCCCCGAAGGTGGTCCAAAAAATGGCTGGGAGCCACAGGAGAAAATCTCGCTGCAAGAGTGTATCCGCGCTTACACTTCCGGCTCAGCCTACGCGCAGTTCGAGGAAGGGAAAAAGGGAGAACTCAAGGAAGGGGAGTACGCCGACTTCATCATCCTCTCCAACGACCTCACCAAGGTTCCTCCATCGCAATACGCCCAGACCCGCGTCCTCCGCACCGTTGTCGGCGGCCGCATCGTGTACCAAGCTGTGCAGTAGCGCCGTCTTTTCCAGCATCATCCAGCCTCTTGCCAGTCCCATCTTTTGCCTTGACGGTAAAGGAGGTGGGGGCTAGGCTCGCAAAAACGGGCGGTTAGCCCTCCATGAACCTCACAATTAGCGGCCAGGCATTGCGGACGAGGCGAGTCACTTTTCCTCTTCTCCTTTGTGTTCTGCTCACATCACTTCCGGCACAATGCCAGGATTCTGTTAATGAGCTAGGCGCCATCAGTGGTAACAACGCGGTGATCGTTGTCACCGTCCGCGACAGCTCTGGCGGGCCTCTAAGCGTACCCGCGGTCGTGAAACTCTATCGCAGCGGCGGGACCCCGAACGGCCAGGGGACGACCGGACAGGGTGGGCGCGCAATCTTTACGCCGCAGAATCTCGGTGATTTTACCGTGATTGTGGAAGCGCCCGGATACAAGACCGGACATGGAGAAGTGTCGGTACCCATACCTGTGAAAGCGGAAGTCGATATCTACATGCAGCCGGAGAAGGATTCGGCCAACAGCGCAACGGGAACTGGCGGACCGCTGCTTGCTCCGAAAGCCAGGGAATCCCTCGACAAAGGATTGCAG
>Ga0207101_1167_pt1 | contig 10972 bp, 6 predicted proteins | sample Alteio_BWMinHeat_83_FD_153581 | JGI IMG/M metagenome (GOLD analysis project Ga0207101, IMG submission 153581) | Enriched cells from forest soil in Barre Woods Harvard Forest LTER site, Petersham, Massachusetts, United States -... | ecosystem: Environmental > Terrestrial > Soil > Temperate forest >...
CGTACGGGTTCATCCTGGTTGATTGGCGCCGCGATGGGCCTTTTTTGGACGGGGGGTCTGGTTTTTTATGGGCGCGGGGGGACAATCCTAGGCGAGTTAGGACCGGTCATCGGGTACCCGGTATTCCTTTCCACCATGGTGATCGTCTCAAACCTCTGGGGATTTGCCACCGGTGAATGGAAGAACGCGGGTTCTACCGCGAAATGGTACATGGTGGTAGGTTGCGTAGTATTGATCGTCGCCTCGGGATTGCTGGGAATTGCCAATAGAATGTGAGGGATGGTGGTGGAGGGCCTCGGGGGAATAGGCGCTTGCTTCATCACCAAGATCCTCCAACAGCCCCACAAGAATTCCCTGATAGACGTCGAGCCTCGTCTCCGTCAGGCCACGGTGTTGGTGCATCCATGACCGGAATTCTCCGAGCGTAGGCCAGAGGTCAACGGCGGATGGCGGAGTCGCAGGGAGCGGACGCTCACCCTGATGTTGGAGAAACCGGATGAACAACGCGGCGGCGGTCAGCGAATGGCGATTGGGGTCGCGTTGCTGAGGAACGCGCTGCTCGTTCTCCACTGCTAATTAGCTTGCATGCCTCGAACCCCGCCGCAAGGAGGTCGTGCGCGGTGAACCCTGCAGCGAACAACCAATGGGAGAGGTCTATCCCGCTAGGCCGATTACCGGACTGGACTCCATCTCGCCCGGCATACTCTGGAGGCCGGAATAGTGGCGGAATGCATGGGCTCCGATCACCTTTGCGATGATCCCGACTTGCTTGCTGAGCATAGTAGCGAATGCGACGTCGGAGGGCGCCGCTTACCCGCTTGTCGGAACGTTGACCGGATTAATTTCGGAACGATTTCCACAGGGCTCTGTGCCGCAGGGTAAGGGCAGTGCGAAGGATGATGGATTCGGTGGAATAATGCTGAACCTTGCTGGCGACCTCTTTATAGAATGTTTTGAATTCCCTTGAACCTGGTAGCAGGCATTGGCTTCATGGCCTTGCGCGGCTTCGGAGGCAGCAACAACGGTCCACTTCAGCCGACGCCAGTGACAGCGGGGCTTGAGGGATTGATAGAAACTGGCACCCGGCCAGGAGTGTCCAAGCGTGCTCGTACAGCCTCCGTGGCCGGGCAAAGAGACATGCACTTCACGGACTTAACGATTTCCTTTTGACATATAGGCCCTTGTACAGCAAATACCATTGAGCTTACTCAAATGTCGAAGGTCCCCTGGAGAAAATATTCCGAGCCTACTGGTTACCAATTGATCGTTTCTTGGGGACAGAAACGTGTGACTTTCTTATACCGCACCGGCCCGTGCCAGTAATGATCCCGTTGGTAGATTGGACATATTTTGCCATCCGGCTGAATGTTCACTACCTCGTTGCCCTTGATCCGCAGACCGTAAGACTTGCCTCCCATAACGGTCTCAATTGGCCTTACCTGGATGGGGAACTCCACCGATACTCTCTGACCAGAGTTAGCCCAGCCCACGTCGATATACCCTTCGTTCCAGGCGAACTGCCGTGGCTGGTCATTCACCCGGCACATGACCTTTTTTCGATCCGTCCATGCTGGGATACGAATACTGAGCCGCCTGGGCTGTTTCATTTTCATTTCGACTCGCCCTTCGAAGGGGATGTAGCTATCCATATCCAGCGAAGGAGAGGTCCGGTTCAACAACAAGTTGATCTTTACACGATCCCCCTCGTCCTTAAGGATGCTCTCCCACAAGTAATAAATTGCTCTCGTAGCATTGCCCGTACAGCAGTGCATGAATGGCCCCATGCGCCCCTCGAAGAAATCGCTGCCTGTGAGCCAACCCCCAAAGGCACCGATGCTCCGTTCGGCTACATCCTCGGTGGATTCGTTAAGTGTCCAATGATCCTCGCGCGAATAACGCGCCGCATGGTCATAAATCCAGTCGGCGTAGGTATTTTGACCTTCAGCGAAATGATTGCGTGCCCAGCGGTCGAGGTCTTCCCAAGCATCGTGAGCCCCGGAAAGAGCAAGTTTGCTTGACACGGCAACCATATCGGCTACTTCGCAGATCTCCACACTCGGATAGTTGGGATCCCGATAGAACTCGGGGAAGAATCCGACTAAATCGTTTCCTCGAGTCTTTCCGTGCTCATAGCTTTGAATGCAAAACTGCATCAAGTCTCTCGAATTTGTAAGCAACCCATACTCGAGCATGGCTTGGATGCCATGAGTGTGACAGTGGAAGTGGGGAAAGCCGATCCACGTTCCATCGGGCTCATAGCAACCGGCATGGTCCTTCAAGTAATTCACAAGCTTCCCTGCCAGTTCCAAGGCGAGCGGAGACTCTGTCGCTCGCTGATACTGTACCAGCCCGATAATGACCCAAGCTGCCAGGAAGGCGTATTGGGAGCCGGGTTCGGGTGGGGGGTCATCATTCGATACCTGAGCGTTGGGCCCGAAGCCCCGCAGGGGAATATAGCCGTAAGACCCCTTGTCAACGACGATCCGCTTCAGTCCCGCTGCCAATTTATCGCTGGCCTCCCGCCACTTGGGATTCTGATCCCGAAACGCATAGATGGTCATGGCCCCCAGCAGGCGAGCACACATGCCTGCGCTCAACAGGTGCTCTTCGCGGTTACCCACAGCCTCCCAGATGCCTGACCAAGCCCAGGGTCGCCCAACGTTGGGAAAATAAACCAGGCCATCGGAACCCTGCATTTGCAGCAGAACCTCGCTCCACCGCTGGTCTACATGGCGGTTTTCTTGACTCCCCGACACCATCCGCAGTAGGGGCAGTGACTCCATAAACTTGGGTTGAACCCAATCATTGAGATCATGCAGGAGCACGGGCGGCCGGCGGTTGAAATCGCCAAACCAATAGATTTCATAGTCAGATTGAGGGTCCGTTAAACTCGTCAGGGCGTGGACTCCCAAGCGGGCGCGTTCCTCAACATCAAAGGTATCAGGAACAAGTGCCTCATATCGATCACCCTTCGCCGATTGGACTTCAATTTCTGGCACATCACTATGGATATATCCGATTCCCTGCTGGCGCGAGAAAACCTTGCCTTCAAAACGCGCGAGATCAAAAGCAATAGTTACTTCCTCGCCGGACGGCTCCACCCCGTCCCCCCTTACCTCAGAATCTTCAAACAGACTGAAGAGCGGCGGGGGTGCAGTCACCTTCGGTTCCAAACCGTGATGCCTGACATCGAAGTTCATCAACTGCAGGTTATCAAACCACAGAATCGACTGGCTCAATTTCAGAATCGGTGACCATGTCCAGTTGTCTTTTGTCTGCAATTTCATTCCTACCCGGATGGCACGGCGGGAATTATCCGCACTTTCGATTCGGAGATGCACTCGCTTTGCCGATTCAATCTCGGGTCGCCCGGTCCACCCTTCGAGGTAGGAACCCTCATGGAAGAGAAAACTCTTATCTATCCCGGATCCACAGACACGGCCCAACTCTACATAAGCTCCCCAGTTTCTCTCATTCGACACCCGCATTGTGATCCCGGAGCGTAGAGGCGTATTGGCATAGTTGATCTCGGGCAACTCCATGACGGCCTCCATCGCCCAAGGCGCTTCAACGCGGGTCCGGCCGCCATAGACACCATAGATGCAAATGCCGCAAGTCCGGTCATTCCTCCCCGTCAACAGGAGCCGACTGTCCCGCAAATGAACCTTCGCTGCCGTCGATTCACGGCCTTGATTCCAACTGACGTCCCAGGCAGCCGGAATGCGAGTATTGATTCCCACCACTCGCCACTGCGGACCCAGTGCCGGACCGTCAAAATCATCGGAAAGCTCGAGCGATGCATGCGTATAGGGTTTCAGTGTGTCCTGGGCCTGCCCAGAGTCCGAAGCAAGGTCGACCCCATTTCCACCGCTCGCCTTGGAATTTGAGGCCTCAAGGCTCCGGCAAGACATGCCGATCAACCCCACGGGCATAGAACCTACCGACTGTTTCAGAAATCCCCTTCTGTTCATCGCTACTCCTTCCTGCAAAAGTTTCAAGCAAGCTGGCTTACGTTACCTTTCATTGTTCGGACGCTTCCAGATTTTCGGAAGGTATCAGTGCGTACGAATGATGAGAGTCTCACCATCCTGGAAATCGTGTGTAAAATGGGACGCTCCTTCCCCTAAGGTTGCTTCCGTAATTGCATCCCGGACCTCGCAGCTTCGGGGGAACTTGATGGTTCGTACGCCAGCGCCATTTGCATTCAGTGTCACATAGCTCTTGTTAGCGTAAAACGTGTCGTCCCGATCGTTGTAGAGGTGCACGCCTGCCTGCCGGGCCAGCTCTCTGTAGAAAGCGGCTGGCAGCGTCGGAGTAATCGCATAAAAGGAGAGCCATGATCCGAAATCCCGCATCGCCAAGGTGGGGCTGGCTGTACCGGGTAGGGTCCCCAGCGTGACGGCCTCTGGATCCTCGACGGAAATCTTCTTGCAAATCGGCCGGTCGGGGCCCATGGTTTTCAAACCGGCGTTGCGCAAGGCCACACTTTGCGACGCCCTGGATTCCACCAGCTCAATCTGGGGAGCAATAAAGGTCTCGTCTGGAGAGGGCACGATTTTTATGCCCGTCAAGCGGTACATCAGCTCCGGCGAAGCTTGTTCCTCGTCAAATAGCCCGGGCGCATAGCACCAGACCACGATCCTCCTGTTATTCTTTATCCTGTTGTCTACCAGATTCCTTTGTGCATTGGTAAGATTGTAAGTGTTAATGAACACTACGAATTTATAGTTGTCCATGTTAATCAACTTCAAATCGTCCACGAGGACATGGTCAACGGGAGCTCCAATTTTGATTAACTGCCATTGGGAAGGGAGAAGAGACTGCGCCAGTAAGTCGCTGTCAAGGCTGCAGTAGGAGCACGAGTTCTCGTCGGACACGATCAGAATTTCACTATTGGACGACCGGTCGTAGCGTTTGGCTCGGTCCCACATCCGATTGAGCTTTGCAATTTCTTCCATGAGTTCTGGTGCGTCGAAATAGCCACCATGCAAGTCAAAAAAGGCCTCGTACATTCCGGTACACAGGGCAAAGCCGGCGCCGCGCCGATACATCCAAATGGTCTCTTTTGCGTTCTTTGTCGCGGCCAGGCGAACAAGGTCAATTTCCATCTGCTTCTTATCTTTGTAAGTTCTCTCCATGACCTTTCGGGCCAAATGTGAAACCACATCGTTGTCGTGGTACCAGAGTTTTCCATGGAGGGCTACGGAAAGGGCGGGGGCACGTTGATAATCTCCTCCCGTCGCTAACAGGCGGTCGCCATAGCTAGCGGTCACAGCCACAAAATCGAGATTCTGCGAAGAATTGTACGTGCCGAGGGCATTGTGACCGAAGTCAGGTTTTCCTTCGAACTCGTACATGTAGGCATAAAATGCCCCGATTACCTTAGTGCGTTTTGTGGCTTCCTTGGCGACGCCAGCAAAATAATCAATCGTTTGCGGAACCAGCTCATTCCAAAATACGTAGAAATCGATCACATTCATGGAGCGGGAAGGATCGCGGAAGGTCGTCTTCGCTTGCCCAACGCGATCTTCTCGAGAGGGGACAACGGCTGTTTCGAAATCCACTCGGGAGTTGTTCCACGCGCTCCGGAGCTTCTCCGCCGTGCCGTATTTATTCTTGAGCCACCGACGGAAGGCAGCCACGGTGGGTTTTCCGTACCCAAACAGTCGCTTGAACCCACTGCCCCAGTGATACCATTCTTCGGTCTTCAAGCCTGCGAGAACATAGCCAAAGATATGTCCCGAGTAATCGGTGCTTTGAATGTGCTCGATCAGGTGCTGCAACCCGTAACCCATGTCTTTCCGCCACTTCAGAGAAGCAATGCTCGGGTAGGGCCGATTCTCGTTCGGCATCGCATAAAGATCGGCGCCGGGCATTATTGACCCGTCATTAAGAACTTCCATCTCATCAGGGTTTTGTCGTAGCCACCAGTCTGGCGTGCCAATATATACACGCGGAAAGATCATCCCCTGAGGCGCCGCCTCGAGGACCCGCCGAACACGTTCATCAAATTCCGAATAATCCCACTCTTCGGGAGCCAACCAGGTGGGCTTTGATTGACCGTAGTCGCTTCTCCCCGAATTAGCACTAAACTCGAAAGACCTCGTCCCGGCTGCTGCGAACTCTTTGTAGTATTTGGTCTCAGGAACGTAAGTCTCAAAGACGGGTATTGTGAAGGGAGTTTTGTCCACCGCGAAGGTTGGAACTCCAAGGACTTCCTCAACCCGAACAACAGGATCGCCCCCTCCCACCGCTGGAAAAGAAGGAGCATCGGTTAATCGTGTGGCGTCGGAGGATTCCGGGAAGTTCAGAAGCATGGTCCCACCAACGGCAGCACTGGCAATCTTCAACAATCCACGTCGCGTAACGAGATTGTCCATCGAATAATTCCCTTTCCCGGTGAATTTGCAGCCCGAAGCTCGGTGACCTTAACCTAGAACCACTAAATTCTTAGCTGGTTTTATCAACCACTGCCGGAACTTGCCGCGGCTTGACTCACGCGGGGTTCGGACCGAAACGCTCACTGACTCTTTCACTGTCACATCAACCCACCCTACGAAGTGTAACTGGCTGTTAATATATGCCCGCTTCGAACCCATATTCAGCAGTAAATTCGCATGGAGTTTACCACCCGCATATTGAACGATGTTCCTGCACAGGCTGTGAGCCGTTGTGGCCGCTCTGGCTGTACAGCATGCTGGATTGCCGCCCGGCGGCCTGCGTCCCTGGCCACGGGATGCACGTACCCACTGAACGAGTTCATGCTGCCCAACCCTTGGTCAGAGGGTCTTCAAGACAACCCCTCCGCAAATCATAGCTTATAAACATAGTTCCACCCATTCGTCTCGTTGCTGACGAAACGTGAAACTTTTCGCGTGCGGGGCTCGTTTTGTCTGTAGTGCTGCCTCTGGTAAAGGGGGCAACGGACGCCGGGTGGGTCTATGGAGACAACTTCGTTGCCCTTCCGCACCAGCGTGTACAGTCGCTTTTCGATCCACATCTTGTTGGTCCGCTCAAAGATGGGAAAATCCAGCGTCACCACATCTCCCGGTATTACTCGACCAATTTTGGCAAACCGCCCCTCCCAGCTTGCCCGAGTCTCCCGCCTATTGATCTGGCACCGTGTCTGATCTGGCCTAACCCATTCGGGTATTCTCAACGATAATTCGACGGCCTTCTTGATCTTCACGTCCACGCGCCCCTGGTAGGGAATGTAACTGTCGACATCAGCCCATGGTGAGGCCCGATTAAGCAGCAAGTTAACCTTGAGATGCCCTTCCTCAAAACGAAGGATGTGCTCCCATATCCAAAACAGCCCATTGCTTCCATACGCAGTACAGCACAATCCTATACCCGTCCATCGACTAGGCACTCTGCCGCACCAGTCATTTACACTCGGGCACCCAGCAAATCCTCCTTTCGCTCTTTCTGCAACTCGGTCCGTAGTGACATTACTTGTTTTTTCGGCTGGCGGCCCGCTCATACTGACCTCATATACCCAGTCCGTTTCCATCAATTGATTCTCAGCGAACTGGTTACGAATCCAACGGTCTGCGTCATCCCAGTAATCCCCCACTCCTGCTGCACTCAGGCGCAAGGCCAACGCGATCATGTCGACCACTTGATCGGTTTCCGACGTCTGATAAGCAGGGGAAGATGTCCACTCGGGGACAAACCCCACAAGCGCCGCTCCTGGCGTTTTCACTAAATCGTAGTCAGAAACCCCTGGCTCTACATTTGCGCCACAGAATATCGCGCGTTCAAAGGCTCGAACCACAAACTCCATTAATTGTTTGTCGCCAGTCGCCTCAGCGCATTCTTCCATGGCCAGCAAGCCGCGGAGGTGCGCTCCTGTATGGGCTTCGAGCGCCAAGCCGGGCATGGAAAAGAAACTGCCGTCTGAACCATAGAAGTTCTTGCGGAGGTAATTGATCTGCTTCTTTGCCAGGTTGAGCCCTGCTTCGTATCCAAGTACCCGATACGAGTCCACGATCCCAAGCAACATATTCGAGGCCTCGGCCTCAATAGGTCGCGTAGGCATTGAAGGATGTGCGGGCCTTTCCTTGCTTGTGATAAAACAGGAAGGACAAAAATAGGCATAGTCTCCATCAACAGTCGCCACACTTAGTAGGCCATCGATCACGCGACGCATCGCCTTCCTCCATGGCCCGTCGGGATCCCTCTGCGCATAAACCGACATCGTGCGGAGCATGGATCCGCAAGTATATGCCTGAAGGATCTGATCTCGGGGTTTTACCACATCCCGTATCTGCCAGTCCTGAAACGCCCAGGGGCGCCCGCTCACAGGGACGTAGAGCAGACCATCCGGCGCTTGCAGATTGAGGAGGACCTCCATCCATCGACGCTCGACTTTCATATTCTGTTCGCTTCCGCTTACTAGCCGGCAACGAGTCAGCGCACCCATGTAATCCTCGTCCCACGGCCCGTACCAGCAGTTCTTCCGCATCGACGGTGGGTTTGTAAGCGGAGTTATAAAAGAGTACGTTTCATAGTCGGCGAGCGGGTCTGTCACTTCGGTCAATCCATTAATGGCGAGCCGAGCGCGCTCCGCGATGTCCAGTGTGTCCGGTACTGAGGCCTCGTACCGTTCACCCGTATATGGTGGTACCTCAAACTGGGGTATCTCGGGATTGACGTACCCAATTGGGTCCCCGGGTTGCCACTCCGAGGTTTCCGCACTTTGGCTGCTTTTAGTCAAGTCCTCTCTTGGCCCGATGCCATCTACCCCCACCAGGCGACGGATATAAGGGCCCATGCCGGTGCCCGCCACGGCCGCGGTTCCGAATTTTAATAGATTGCGTCGCGTCGTTTTCTTCGGCATCTGAATAACCTCCTGGGCACCAATCGTTCGTCGGGGCTGACCTGCAAGTATGTATTGAGCATATTAAGCAACGCTCCCGCCCTCGAGTCCCCAAGCCGCCGCTATGGTTCCTGTCTTGAACAAGTCGCGACGAGTCATTTCCCTTGCCATCGGAAAGACGTTCTTTGCTGACGAAAGGAAACGGATTTGTTATCTCTTGCTACAAGTGCCCATTGCTGCGTTGTCCCGCCTGCGGGCGGGACCAACTCTGGATCTCGAAAAGTGCTACCGAGTGCGCAAGCGCTAGTCGCTGCCGTTTCCGGTGATTCTTTCGCACCGCCACCCAAGACTCCCAAGTGGTCTGTGCTATCCGCAGATTGTTTCTACTTGTGCTACCAATTGACCGTTTCCTTGGCACAGAAACGCATGACCTTCTTGTACCGCACTGGTCCGTGCCAGTAATGGTCCCGCTGGTATAAGGGGCAGATCGTGCCCTCCGGTTTGATATCGACCACATCGTTCCCCTTGACGCGCAGTTCGTATTGCCTGTTTCCGATTGTCGTGTCCACCGTCCGCACAGCAATCGGAAACTCCACCGTCGCTTTCCTCCCTCGATCCACTACCCCGATGTCGATATATTGCCCGTTCCAGTCAAAGCTCCTCAGTTCACCGTTCACGCGGCACGTCACCTGTTGCTTGTCTGTCCAGGCCGGAATGCGAACCAAAACCCGCTTCGACTGCTTCATCTTCAGTTCCACTTTCCCCTGGTAAGGGATGTAGCTGTCGATATCCACGCAAGGCGAAGTGCGGTTGAGCAAAAGGTTCACCCGTACCCGGCCACCCTCTTCCCGCAGGATGTGCTCCCACACGTAATAAATCGACCGCGTCGAATTTGCCGTGCAACAGTGACCAAAGGGTCCCCGGCTTCCATCCATGAAATCGTTCCCTGTCGCCATCGAGGCAAAGGCCCCGACCAGCCTCTCCGCCGCCCCATCAGTGGTCTCGTTGAGTGTCAGATGGCTGTTCTTTGAGAATTTGACCACGTGGTCGTAGACCCAGTCCGTGCTGGTCATTTGGCTTTCCGCAAACTGGTTTCGCGTCCAGCGGTCCACATCTTCCCAACAATCATGTACGCCTGCGGCTGACAGTTTGCAGCCGATGGCCAGCATGTCAGCGACATTGCAGAGTTCTACTGTGGGAAACTCCGGTCTATAAAACTCGGGAAAGAAGCCGACGAGTGGGTTGCCGAAGCTCTTTCCGCACTCGTAGCTCCGAACGCAAAACGAGAACAACTCGCGTGAGTCGGTCGCCAGCGCATATTCGACAAGGGCCAGAAGGCTGTAGCTATGAGAATGGAAGTGGTCCCAGCTATAGCGCTGCCAAGGATCGAGAGCCGCTGCCCAGTTGCCGTTGGCGTCGAACGTTCCCGAGCGATTTTTGAGCTGCACGACCAGCTTGCTGGCCAGCATTCGCGCCGACTCCGAGCCCGTGCTGCGGTAATATGCAACCAAGCCTCGAATCATCCAAGCTGGGATAGAGGCCAAGCCTGTTCCGGGCGGTGGCGCCATGTCACTATCCGATGCTACTTCACCGGGCGCAAAGAGGCGGAAGGGCATATAGGCGTATGTACCCTTGTCCACAATTACGCGGGTCAAGCCGCCAAACAACTTATCGCTCGCGTCACGCCAAATCGGGTCTGGGTTTTGGAAGTGAAGTAGTGCCAACACGCATAAAGCCCTAGGGGAGACATAAATGGGGTCGGCACAATGCTCTTGTCGCGGATACAGATCCCAGAATGAGGGTTCCCAGCCCCACGGTCGGCCAACCATGGGGTCATAAAGCAGCCCGTCAGGTCCTTGCTTTCGCAAAAGAAGTTCGCTCCACCGTTGGTCCACCTGCCGGTTCTCCTCACTCCCCGTCATCATCCGCAGCAAGGCCAACGCTTCGTTGAACTTAAATAAGATGCTAGCGCCTGGCAGTTCGTGAACAAGGGCCGGGGGGCGACGGGTAAAATCGCCCCACCAATAGATCTCATGGTCTGCGTTGGGGTCAGTATTGCTCGTCAAGGCGTGGATTGCCAGCCGCGCCCGCTCCTCCAAATCCAGAGTGTCGGGGACCAGACCTCCGTACCTCTCCCCCTGTGGTATCCCA
>Ga0207101_1106_pt2 | contig 10747 bp, 8 predicted proteins | sample Alteio_BWMinHeat_83_FD_153581 | JGI IMG/M metagenome (GOLD analysis project Ga0207101, IMG submission 153581) | Enriched cells from forest soil in Barre Woods Harvard Forest LTER site, Petersham, Massachusetts, United States -... | ecosystem: Environmental > Terrestrial > Soil > Temperate forest >...
GCGGCGAGTGTCACCAGGGCCCACGTCTGCGCCCGCTGAGGGCGGCGCAAAACCATCACTCCGATGGCAAATCCGAAAAACAGGCCGTTGCTGAATGCCGGGCTTATCGCGTTATTCGCGGTGAGCGTGGTGGCGTTTTTTCCGTCGTCCGCCCGCTTGCAGCGCCTCATCGATCTCAACCAACCGCGAAGAGCCGTGGATTATTTGCGTGCCCATCCGGCGCCCGAACCCATGTTCAATGACGACTTTTGGGGCGGATACCTGATTTGGGCTTCGCAAGGGCAGCGTAAGGTCTTTATCGACGGCCGCTCTGACGCGTATGAGCCTTCCGGCGTGCTGGCCGATTACATCCGGATCATTCAACCCGCTCCCGATGCTCTGCCACTTCTGACGAAATATGGAGTCAGGTCCTGCCTGGTTGAGCGCAACGGTTCTCTCTGCGCCCTGCTTGATGCTCAGCCGGCTTGGCGTCGCGTTTACCAGGACGATCTTTGTGTGTTGTTTGTTCGCACTGAATCCTGAGGAATCCTATGGCAGGCTTTTTATCTCGGCTCTATCCGGACATTGGGCTGCTGATTTGCGATGTGTGCTTCACGGTGATTTTTGTGAAGGCATATCGTGATCGGGCGGCATTCAAGCTCCTGTCGGATCGCTTGGGCACGTTCTTAAATCCCCCACAGGAGCAGGTGACTGCGCACCCCGTGTTGTGGCTCTTTGTAGCGAGCTTTGCCGCGCTGTATCTCGAAATCATGCTGATCCGCTGGGTCAGCACCGAGATTCGAATCTTTGCCTATTTTCAAAACCTCGCGCTCATCGCTTGCTTCCTCGGCTTTGGTATCGGATGCTTTTACGCCCAGCGACGAAGAAGCGTTGTGTTCAGCATCCTGGCGATGACGACGCTGGTGGTGCTGGTCCAAATGCAGGGAGCCATCGGACTCTGGAAGGGATTGATCAACGGCCTGACGTCGATTCTTTCCATCTCCCCCGACTTTATCATGTGGGGTGGAGTGTTTCTGAATGCGGGTCCGGAAACCATGGTGCTGTTGGCGTGGAGCGCCATCCTGGTGGTCATTTGCCTGTTGCTGGTGTTGATCGTCGTAATGATTCCCCCCGGGCAGTGGGTGGGATATTACCTGGATGCTGCCCCCGACCCCGTCAGCGCCTACTCCGCGAACCTGCTGGGCAGTGTGGCGGGCATCTGGGCCTTCGCCGGGCTGGCGTTCATATCTCTACCACCCGCGTACTGGTTCTGTGTGGCGTTCGTTCTCTTGATGCTGATCGGGCGGGGCCGCTGGCGGTTAGGATTGCTAAGCTTGCTGTTGGCGGGTGTGTGTGTACTCCTATTCCATCTGGGCAGCACGTCGAGAGTTAAGGTCTATTGGTCGCCTTACCAAAAACTTGGCGTAGAGGATTTGGGTGAGCAGCAGTATCAGATTAACGTCAACAACACCGGATACATGGCGATTGCCAATACTACGCCGGAATTTATGGCGCGGCACCCAGCGATTGCCGCCCGCTATCGCCGCTACAGCTCCTACGACGCGCCATTCCGGTTTGTGGGGAAGCGCGATGACGTTCTCATCGTGGGGGCGGGAGCCGGGAATGATGCTGCCGCCGCCTTGCGCAACGGCGCGGGTGAAGTGGACACGGTCGATATCGATCCCGTGATTTATTCCCTTGGAGAACGTCTGCACCCGGCGCGGCCCTATGCATCTCCGCACGTTAACAAGATCGTGAATGACGCGCGCGCCTTTCTCCGCAACACGCGGAAGAAATACGACGTGATCCTCTTTGGGCTCTTGGATTCACACACGCAGTTCTCCGACTTCAGCAACATGCGCATCGACAATTATGTTTATACCGAGGGCTCCTTCCGGGAGGCGCGACGCCTGCTGAAGCCGGGCGGGGTGATGGTGGTGAAATTCGAAGTGCGCAACCCGTGGACGTGGGTGGGTCAGCGGTTCTACGCCATGCTGAATGGAACCTTCGGTCGGCCGCCCATCGTCTTCTACGCGCCACAGCTGGAAGCACTTTTCCCGGCGACAGTATTTATCATTTCCGATGATCCGGCATTGTGGGAGCGGGCGGCGCAACCGGAACTGGCTGCGCTGGTCGCTGAAAACCCACCGCCGTTTTCCGTCGCAACGGCGAATACCGTAATTCCCGCCACCGACGACTGGCCGTATGTCTATCACCGCGATCGGACCATTCCGCGCACCTATCTTGTAGTCTCGTTGGTTCTGCTCGCCATGACGATCCTGCTGGTTCGCGTTCCGATGGACTTGAGGCGAATCTCAACGCTGGAATTCTTCCTTCTCGGCGCGGGGTTCCTGCTGATGGAAACCCAGCTTGTAAGCAGGTTGGGCTTGTATTTCGGCACCACCTGGCTGGTGAACTGCCTGGCCCTTTCGGCAATCCTGTGCGTGTTGGTGTTGGCCAACGCTTATGTCAAGCTGGTACGCCCCAATCATCTGTCACCTTACTACGTTTTGCTGGTGATTAGCATTCTCGCAAACTACTTCCTTCCGTGGGAGCGTCTACCGTACGGGGCCCGCTCCGTGGGTCTGGTCTTGAGCGCCGCGTATTCCATTTCCCTTTTCTTCGCGGGCATTCTTTTCACGGAGACGTTTCGGCGGGAGGAACGGAAGTCCGCCGCTTTCGGAGCGAATATCGTAGGAGCAGTTGTCGGCGGCCTCTCGCAAAACATTTCATTCCTGACCGGGATGAAATCACTTCTGCTGCTCGCCGGACTCTTCTACACCATGGCGGCCTTGTGCCAGTTTTTGAACTCTCGCCCCAAAATAGCCGCCGTTTGAGTTGCACTTTCTTTCCGGAGTGGTACAATGTCCCTAGGACTCGTCCCCCCTCGCCGATTGTGCATTCTTCTATACTTTAGCAATGGAGGTGTGCGTGGCAGGAGCATCATCCTTCCGGCACAATAATCTGATGGACAACAAAGAAATGAAGCGCGAAATGATGAGCAAGGGTGTGATGGCCCTCTTCGTGGGATTATCGCTGGCCTTCGTGGGGATTCTGGCGTGCCGCCAACTTCACATCGTGTGGAGCGTTTGGCCGAGCACGGATGGGGAAGTGGTGAGGGGCACCGTACAAGAAATGATGAACGTCCCTTACGCCAAAGGCGGGTTGCCGATTCACAGCTACTCACCGTCCGTCGAATTTCGTTATACAGTGAGCGGTAAGGTGTATACGACGGAAGCTCCGTCGATTTACGTTTCCGACACTTACGACAAGGCCGCTGCGAAGCTGGTTCCACTCTACGCGACCGGTACGCACCACCCTATTCGTTACAATCCCCGCGACCCGGGCGAAATTCGTTTTGGCACCATCGAGTTCGGCTCGCTGGCGTTTTCATTCCTGCTCCTGATCGGTGGTGTTGTGCTCTCCACGATCGGATTGAAGGCGCTGGCAATGGCTTATCTGCCAGGTAGGGAAGCTACGCCGGCCGAGGAGTCGAGCGCCCCAAGTCGGGTGGTGTCAATTTCCGCGCGCACGGCGCAGGAGTCTTCAGTCGCGACCATCTATTGCGCCGCCTGTGGCAGGCCCGTGAAGGTGAATCAGGACACCTGCCCAAACTGCCTCAAGTCCGTGCGAGCGGCGTAGGCGCGTGAGGTTGTCGGCGGGTCGTGCCCATAGACCAGCAGACAGTCGCGGAAGCAAAGCAACAGGTCCGCGCTGCCAGCCAACATACTGTGGTCTTTTCCGGTGGATTGGCCTGAAAGGTGTCTGGTCAGGACACTTGTTCTATTGCACCGCCCATGCGCCGGATGGCTTCTTCGATGAATGCTTGATGGCGCACTAAGAATGATCGAACTGGGAACGTTTCCGGGAAGTTTCGCTAAACGGAAACGGATCGTCCGCCGCCTTGAGCCACTCCAGTACCAGTCCATCGAGGTCGTGTGCCAACTTCATCCCTGCTGGAAGATCAATCAGATTGTGAAGCTGATAGGGATCGTCGATATTGTCATACAGGCACCAGGCTCCGTCGTCGGCAACCGCATAAGTGTGCCGCGCGGTGCGAACGCCTCGGAACAGCGGTGCGGGGTTATCCTTTCCGAAGGTCGCATTATCTTTCTTGATGTGCATCAGGAATACACTCTCAGGCGTCTTCGTGGTCTTGTCGCGAACGGCTTGCGACAGATCGACGCCGGCGCGGCCTGAAGGCACGTTCAGCCCCGCCAAACTGCACAAGGTGGGGTAAATATCAATCGATGAGAGTAACGCGTTGGATTCGCGGCCTGCGGGTACGACCCCGGGATATCGAACGAGGAAGGGCACACGGCAGGATTCTTCCCAGGGCAGCCGCTTTCCGTAATAACCGTGCGACCCCAGCATGTCCCCGTGATCCGTTGAATAGACCACAACTGTATTATCGGCTACTGCCGTCTGTTCCAGCACTTCCAAGAGCCGGCCCAACTCCGCGTCCAGTGCGTTGATGTGTGCGTAATACCCTTGCAACGAGCGACGCACCTTTTCCTGGTCAAACTTTTGCGGGCCAAATGAGCCGCCGGCAATCGGAACATTGGGGCGCAAGCGCAGGGTCGCGGGGTCGTAGCGCCGTGGATATTCTGGAGGGGCGTCCTCGTAGCTCGTGTGGGGCGGATTCCAGGAGAGCATCAGCATCCAGGGGCGGTCGCGATAACTGCGGATAAAGTCGATGGCTTGGTTCGTCATCAGCGTGCAGTTATAGCCTTTCGGCTGGATTTTGGCGCCGGTGTCAGGATCAAAGGTGAACGATTTGTCGAAATGCTGAGTGGTATTTGACCAGACGTGCCAGTCGTCGAAGCCCTGGCGCGCCGGTCCCGGCGGGATGAAAACTCCACGTTCATCGCCGGGCGAAAGATGCCATTTCCCGACGTAGCCGGTGCGATAGCCGGCGCTGCCGAATACCCGGGCGAGAGAAGTTTCGTCCCTGCGAAGTTGCAAATCGTTGTCGATGATGCCGGTTTGATAGGGCCAACGGCCGGTGAGCAGCATCGCTCGATGGGGCGAACAGACGGGATAATTTGAAATACAGTTCCGGAACGAGATGCCTTCTCGCTTGAGGCGACCGAGGTTCGGCGCCTGGACGTCGCAATAGGGCTCACCGGGAAGGGAGCAGGCGCGATGCTGATCGCTGAAGACGTAGAGTAGGTTCTGCTTACGCTTAGTTGGGCCTTGCTGCGCGCCTAAAGCTTTTGTGAGCAGCGGCGCGGCCACAGCTTTTGCGAATTGTCGCCGATGCATCTTCACAAGCGGCCTACCCTCTTGTCTCGGAACCTGATTCGCCAGCTTTCTTACCCGTACGTTTTACCAACGGCTCGAGTTTCTACAATTCCGGGTCATCGCTACCTAGTCGCGCAGGTCATCACCACCCCGTCGCCCAGGGGCGCCACCCCTCCTCATCTGAGGAGGGGAGCCTTGAGGAACTCCCGGCGCGCTCGCGCCGGGGTGGTCTCCGACACGGGCTCGTGGAGGCCCCTCATCGGCTTCCACCGGGCGGCGGGTTCGGCGCCTCCTTGTGAATTTCGCCTTGTGTCGGAACCGTCCAGTCATCGCTACGGAACGGCAGCGCCGGGAGCCCCACCTTGCTATAGAGATTGCACTTGGGATCATCCGCCCAGGCATAGCGCCCCGCCACAGGATTCGGAACTTGCGAACTGGAAACCACCACTTCGCTGCCTGCGATCCGCCCTTGCGCCGGGAAGAACTTCTGGTCTTCCCCTGCGACCTCGAACCCCATCAGGCTTGGACCGCGGACCACCAGTCCACCTGCCACATGAGTAAAACTTATCCGCAGTGCACCGTTATCTTTACGGAGCGATTTGAAGGTCGGCCCCCTGTACTCGACCTTGCGGCCATAGGCGATGCTCTCCGCGGCCAGGGCCAAGCGTCGCCCCACCTCCTGCTTATTTCTGGGATGAGCATGCACCGTGTCGCCGATGTCAACTGCCGTCACCATGCCAGTATTGGGCAGCGCCAGGGCTTTTTCCTGCGATTCTCTCACGACGGGCCAGGTATTGGCGGATTTACCGCGGGCACCAAAAGCGGCGAGTTGAACGAAGAGGAAGGGAAAGTCTCCCTCACCCCAGGAAGAGCGCCATTGTCGAATCAGCGTGATGAAAAGATCCCGATATTCGTAGGCATAACGGTCGTTCGATTCACCCTGATACCAAATGACTCCGGCAATCGGATTCGCCGTCAGGGGTGCGATCATGGCGTTCCATAATGCGGCCGGCCGGTTCGATTCGCTGCGGGGATCCCAAAAATGTGATTTCCAGTTGGGAGCGTCCGGCCAAGGCACAGCAGCCTTGCCGGAAGCCTCAGCCTCTTCCGCGTCCTTTTCCCATTCTTGCACGTTCTTCTGATACTGCTCGAGCGCGTGAGGAAAATCGGCAACTCTCTGTCGCCAGGAATCCGCCAAGGGCTTGAAGTCCGGGTTCGCTTCCAGGGCGTCTTCGCTGGTCCAGGCTTCCGCCTCTGTACCACCCCAGGCAGCTTGAATCATTCCCACGGGAAATTTCATGGCCTGGTGCAAATCCCGCCCGAAGAAGTAGCCCGCCGCGGAAAAACTTCCCACCGTCGCGGGGCTTGCCACTACCCACTGCCCCTGCACCTCGCGTTGGGGTTTTCCCGCCACCGTTTTCTTTATGTTAAAGAGCCGCAGCATCGGGTAGTTCGCCTGGGCAATTTCCTGCTCGTAATTATCAACTGGATCGCTATAACCCAGGGGATTGATACCCACGGGCATCTCCATGTTGGATTGGCCGGCGCACACCCACACTTCACCCACCAGCACGTTGTGAATGGTCAGGGTGTTTTTTCCCGCCACCGTCATCTCATACGGTCCGCCCTGCTTCAGAGGCGCGAGTTCAACTTTCCACTGCCCGTCAGCATCGGCGGTGGCACTCAGCTTCTGCTCTTCGAAGCTCACCGTGACCTGCTCGCTCGCGTCGGCTATTCCCCAGATCGTCACCTTTCGGCCCTGTTGCAGCACCATGTTGTCGCTGATAAGCGCCGGCAACTTGACGCCGCCTCGTGCTGGTACGACGACGAGCAATGCCGAAAAAATTGCGAACACCATCACCCGATGTGAGTACTGATTTCGGGGACGGGGGGAGTTGGATCCGGGCTGGAACACGGTAAGATGGCACCACGAAGGAAGTTTCATTCAGCCTCCAAGGGACGTACGGTTCGACGTACGCCAGGGTTCGAAGTTGAAGTTTCGGGGGTTGTTGAACCCGCCGCAAACTCGCGCCCTACGACTTTTCATGAACAAGGATAAACTATACTCCGCGCCTCAATGCGAACAGTCGAACGATATCAATATTCGATCTATCCCATCTAATTTAGTCATTCTATCGAACCATTGCCGAAAAAGCCTTCTGCGGGTAACAAATTTAGTTGCAATGTGTTAGCGGCAATATCAGGTGGCGCATCGACCCCGGGAGCCGTGCCAGAAGACTCCGCGAAATTTAGCAATATTTTACAAGACGGCGACCGCCTTAATGTCACAATATGTAATATATCAAGATCAGGTTGTGTTGTCGGGCTCTAGCAGGCTGCGGAAAAACTCATGAAAGCTGTCATTCTGAGGAGCCAGCAGGCGGTCCTGCGCATCACGAGGGAAGAATCTGCAGTCGCTTGAAAATTCAAATGCAGATCCTTCGCTGCTGCTCAGGATGACAGCGTGCACGGGTTTTTCCGCAGCCTGCTAGGTTAAACACTTCTTGCTGGAGTTGGTGACGGGTTGCCTCATCACTCCCGTTTGCGTCGGCATAGGCGTCTGAACACTCAATCGAAGCTTATGAAGGAGGGGTGTTAACAGCAGCGGCATGGTTTTTGCACTCCGAACGTGAATCTATTGTGATGATCCTTTTCTTTGTGGAAAGGTTTCGACGGTCCATTCCTGACGCGTTGACAACTCGTCGAAGTCGTGATAAAAACGAATTCATCATGAAACTATTCTTGAGTTCCTCAGTGCAAGACGCCCTTCGTGCTGCATGTTGTACCTGCTGTTGTACCTTCCTCAACTAATTTTGCAATCCCTCCCCTCCAGGGACGGGGTCTGGCGAAACTAATCTCAGCTTTTGGTTTCTGAAAGAGACCGAGTACAGACGCCGCGAAGTCGTGGTGATTTCGGAATGGGTCGCCGCTCATGGCGATGATCCAGTATCCGCCTCAATGGGGTGCAGGTAAATTCCATTTCCGACGTGAAACGTCACATCAAGGAGGAGTCATGAGTGCAAGAAAGTTGTCCGTTGCCAGTCTACTCGGGGTGTGGTTGCTGGCCTTTGGGACTTTGGCATGGGCTCAGGAAAATCGTGGAGGCATCACCGGAACGGTGCTCGATGCGTCCGGCGCGGTAGTGCCCGGCGTTGCCGTCACTGCCACCGACGTGGCCCAAGGGGTTAAATACCCTGCAACCTCCACTTCCGCGGGAGTGTATGCGATTCCCAACCTGACCGTGGGAACGTACCGGGTTGAGGCGGAGATGAAGGGGTTTAAGAAGTTCGTGGCAGAACACGTCGAAATTACCACCGGTGCGACGGCCACGGTCAACATATCCCTGCAAGTGGGCGAAGCTACTCAACAGGTGACCGTCACCGCGACCACGTCTCAGTTGCAGACGGAGGACGCCCAGATCAGTTACAACATGCCCAATAAATTGTATGATCAACTTCCCCTGACCATGAATAGCAATTCCATCGATGGGTCCGGCCGTCGGCAGCCGAACCAATTCATCCTGCTGATGCCCGGAGTCGATACCGACATCGAAGGCGACACCCTGGGCAGGAAGTTTAATGGCGCCCAATATTACCAGGGGCTCTTCAAGGTTGATGGGGTTGCCACCACCATTTCCGTCGACGCGGGACAGGCGGAATTTTACGCCCCCCCCCTATGAAGCCATGCAGGAGTTTAGTGTTCAGACCTCCAACCTTAACGCGGAGTTGGGCGGTGCGTCGGGAGTGGAAAGCCTGACGATGAAGTCCGGCGCCAATCAGATCCACGGGAATTTGTATGAGTTCCATCGGGACGATGACCTGAACGCCAAGGGCTTCAATCCCGTCCCGGTAAAGGCTTTGTTCATCCAAAATGAATATGGCGGGTCCGTCGGCGGTCCCATCTCCATTCCCCACGTCTACAATGGTCACAATCGCACCTTCTTCTTTGTGACTTTCGGGGAATTTCGAAACATTGGGGGACCTCCCAACGCACCGGTCTATACCGTCCCCACAGCAGCGATGCATCAGGGGGATTTTTCCCAGGAATTGGCGGTGCTGGGAACCAAGATTTACAACCCCGCCACCACCACCCTCGTCGGCTCCAGCTACACCCGAACAGCCTTTGCCAACAACATGGTGGGCCCCATTGTTCCGCAGGCAGCATTTTGGTTGAAGTATATCGCGCTGCCGAACCTCCCGGGTACCAACTCCGGCCTGACATCTAACTTTCAGGATACCAATGCTACGATGCTGCACGATAACACCTATAGTGCCAAGATTGATCATTCCTTCAACGATCGCCACAAGATTGCCTACAGCTATTGGGGCGCCGATCGGCCGAACCTGAGTATCGCCGACGTGTATTTCAGCGTTCCCATCTCCCCTGGAGCCTTTTGGGGGGGCGGACAACGTCTGCACGACTATTACAGCTTTTCGACCAACATCCAGAACGATGCGTATGCCGGTATCTCGAGCTACTACCAAAGGTCAGGCGTCTGTGCCGCCGGCTCGCAATTGGGCGATAACCCCTCGGGCATCCCCAATCTTGACTACTACAACCCCGGGGGAACGGGCCAGTTCCGTTTTTCCAACGGTTACTTCCGCCTGGCCCACGCTTCCCGAGAATCCTGGGAAGGGCGCCTTGATCCCCGCAGCCACCGCGGCGGCGGAATTGTAGGGCTGGGTCAACAGCGTTCCGTAAGTGGTAAGGTCACTGACCGGAAGCTGATCCTGGTTATTGTTGTCGCCGGTGAGGTTATTTCCCTTGTTGCCCACGTACGCGGCCTGGACAAAGAAGCCGGCGGGAAGGTAACGCTCAATCCCAAACGTCCATTGCTGAAGATAGGGATCATGGCCTGCTCTCATGTCCCAAAACAAGGGGGTGCCGCCATTGATGAAATTGGCGTTGGTGCATGGTAACGCACAACTCGGAATCGGTAAGCCGCCTTGCAAGGTGTCAGCGGGCGTAACCCCGTTGTTAGACGAGGCAAGAGCCACCGCGTCCTTGATAATGCCCGCTTCCCAGGGGGTGCCGCCGAGATCAAAACCCGCCGCGTCTCCATTCCCGTAAGTGTACATCAGGGCATAACCCGTCCGGATCACGGTCTTGGAATCAAGCGCGTAGGCGAAACCAAGGCGGGGTCCAAATTGGTGGTTGTCGACTTTAACGCCGGGGAAGGTGACCGTGCCCGTCCTCCCTGTCCCAGTGCCGAGGAAGACCTCCGCCCCGGGTATTCCGTCGGCGGGATTGATTGCCGTGGGCGAAAATCCCGCTATCCGCTGGTGGGCTTCCGTGGTCTCCCAGGGCTTGTCCCAGCGCAAGCCATAGCTAATGGTCAATTTGCTGGTCATCTTCCAGGTGTCTTGCACGAAGGCTCCCATTCTGGGATTGTGCAATTGAATACCGATGTTAGGACCATTGATGGTATCGGTATCAGTCTGACCCAGCAAAAAGCTGGCAAAGGAGTCGCCCGTGTTGGACGTTGCCGCCGGATTGTTCGTTTCGGCGTTGGAAAACGTGTACC
>Ga0207101_1170_pt1 | contig 10675 bp, 8 predicted proteins | sample Alteio_BWMinHeat_83_FD_153581 | JGI IMG/M metagenome (GOLD analysis project Ga0207101, IMG submission 153581) | Enriched cells from forest soil in Barre Woods Harvard Forest LTER site, Petersham, Massachusetts, United States -... | ecosystem: Environmental > Terrestrial > Soil > Temperate forest >...
TCGATACATGCAACCGCCCCATCTTTTGTGAACCTGCTCGCGATATCGAATTTTGGCGAAATGACGATTCCCTGGTCAGAAAGGTATCCCCACTTGCCATTTTCCTTGAACGGAATTGGGCCTGGTGTATCACAAGTCCAATTGGTTTCAGCCAACACGTCAATGGCGACGAAACAGAGAATGAGCAGTAGGGCAGAACGGCCTATCATGCGGGGCCAGCTTTCAGTACCTAAGATGCAAGACTCAGGCTTGTGGTCGGCTGATCTGTTCGTCTATGGATTGAATTACCTGCTGAATGCTCATGGCCGAACATTGTAGATTAGGGAAGGTTCGCTTTGCGGGTCAGACCTGCATTCAATTTACAACATGCATGCTTATTGGCGATTCCTGCATCTTGGGAAAAGGTACAGTCGCTTACACTTGGTTACAGCGCCTGAACCCACTAAGAAGCAGGTGCATGCAGAGCCATGGCTTTTAAATTGCGCAAGCGACCGGTGCTAGATGAGGAGGCCGGTCTAGGACTTTTTGCCGGAGATAAGCGCAAAACATCTGCGCGTCAGTATTGCATGACGCTCATCATAGGATTAGGTTTTACTGCGACAGGTATGTTATGTCTGCTTGCTCCAGCTTTGACGACTACTTCGAGAACTGAGCTTTTTAAGTTAATACTGGTTGGAGGGGTGCTACTTCTAATGGGAGTACTAATAGGCCACGCAAGTGTCATTTTCTTCATTAGGAGAATAAAAACAAAACAACACGACCGATCATGAAGGTGAGGAGCTAGTTCCTCCTCCCAGACGACTTGGAGCGATGCGCTTCAAATACGCATCACTACTAAGCGATTTTCGGCTGTTCGCGCATCGCGTCTAGCGCTCGATAGTCAAAAATGGAATTGGTTACGGAACTGAGGACAGCTAGCCGTTCAGGATCGCTCGGGCCTGCTGAAGTGGGCCGATCTGCTCATCTGTTGATTGAATAACATGTTCGATGCTCATGGCCGGACATTGACACTCTCCCCACTCGGCCCGTTTTCTGCAAGCCGTTTACAAGGACCTGCAAACACATTATGCCTTCTAAGAGAAGAAGACATGCGCCAAGTTTGAGACCGTCCGAAAATCGGAGAGGATTCGGACTTTTCAGTCACATTAGGAACGACACCACGACGGCTTTTCAAGATTTTGTGGGACTTGTCCTAGGGATATTCTTTCTTGTGTTAGCTGCGGGTATTGCGCTAGGCCAGTTGCAAGCCCGAGCACGTGAATTTGCGCAGTACGGGAGTGCGGAAAGTCACTTATGTGGATTTCTCCTCGCTGGAGGATTTGCTGTCGTAGCTTTGTTTCTCGGTCACGTGGCGGCAATCAGAGGGTTCCGAAGGGTCATAAGTATGATGCGCCGAACCTCAAATCATGCTGCGGAGATAGGTCGCACACGGTTGCATTGAGCAGCAGATTATCATTCGGAAGGCCGACCGGAGATTTGCGCGATGTCTCTCCAAAACCAACTGACAGCAGCTTCCAGTCGCGAACAGTACGTCGCGGTTCTCAAGGTCACGCTCACAGAACTGGCGACCGTGCTGTGCCGGTTAGCCCAGGACGAGGACTTGCCACAGCCCTACCGTGTAACGTTCAGGGATCAGAGCCTCTTGTATTCCCTGGTTGCTGAATTGTGGATTAATGACACGATGGGTTGGACAAAGGAGCCGGAAGCGCGGGATTTGAGCTTGCCCATTTCAGGCAGGCTAACGAGCCGCGATGGGCGCACGATTACGCTGGACACGCTGGAATAATCGAAAGTGTACTGCTGCTCGGAAGCCAAGACGCACCGTCACCCTGCGAATTGACGCGGAATCATTTCAGAGGCAAACGAAAACCTTCCTGACTAAACAAGTTCGTGGCGCGTCAAATCGATTGCTCGATGAAGAGAGGGCGGACGAGACACTATCGCCGGAAAGGTGCTTCGGGTTGCTCGTAGAAAAGGCAGTTAAAAGGTAGGTAGGGTTCAGCCGGGCAGCCTGCTAAACGGGGCATGCTTTCGTTTTCCCGCGCCTTCGTAGCGACGTGCCTATAGCCTCGACCAAACCGAGTAGTACGTACCTCCCGGTTCAGATCAAGCTAATCTTTGGCCGAGCCAGCCCGAAGTATCGTGCATGCAGGATTCTAAAACAGACAGTTTTAACGTAAAAGTGGATGCATTTGTGCTTAACAGTAGTGTTGTTAATCGAACGTGGTCTATTACCAGTCCGCTTTGTATTATTTCGATTAGTTGGCCATAACGGAAGGTTAAATATGCACAGACTAATTTTGATTATCGCATGGGTGCTCTTCAGCACAATCTCTTTATTGGGTCAGTCTTGCCGGGATTCAGCTCGGACGAACAGCGACTCTCCAAGTGAGAAGGTGCCGCTCGAGAGTTTGTTGCTACGTCTCGCAGAAGCCAATAAAGACTTCTTCACAGTTGAAGAAGCCTTAGTTGGAGGAGTAGCAGGACACATTCGCGATTACTGTGTCGCTCCTCCGCCGGCAGCCCGCGACTTCTCCGACGCGTTACACTATCTAGCTCAAGCGGTCCCCAATTTTGCTTATGAAGTCGATTCCGAGAATCAGAACGTCTTTCATATAATCGACGCTCGCCTCACCCGACATGAGGGTTACGCCCTCGACGAGGTCGCGGACCTTAACTTCGACGGCACGGTGACCGAGCTGGTTGGGGCCCTAAATGCAAAAGGAATTCCAATGTCGGCGGCAGGCGCCTTTGATTCGCACGAATTCATGTTTGTTGATCGTTCTACTGAGGTCCACGTGAGAGCAAAAGGTCTTGCGGTTCGATCCATACTCTCCGATTTTCTGCCACTCCAAGGACGGGGACGAATGCTTTGGCATACAGAAACTGCTGTTGGTTCGAATCAAATTAGCTACGTACGGTTCCGAGGTGCACCTCCTGTTAAGTAGGAAAGAGAGTAGGAAAAGAGAGACATCCTGGGGATAATCGGGGATAATCAGGGACAGCCTGATGTGCCCTATTTTTCCTTCGAAAATCGCCGTCAGTTTGAAAATGGGGCAGATCAGGCTGCCCCGGTTTCTTCCTCGGCGTCGGCTAGCAACCCACTGGAGTCCGTCAACGCTCCCATAACATGGGATATGCGGATTGTAGTCGATACGACCAACCCGAATGCACCGACAGCGTACGTAAACTACAATCACACCTGCTATCCCTCTCGTCAGATCATCGTCAACGGCGACCTTCTCTATCGTTACACCCCACCCCGGAATGATCTTAATTACATTACGGGGTGTCTCTTGTTCCAATCGGGCAAGATCACTGGGCAAACGAATCCGTCAACGATAGCTCCTCGATGAATCGACAGGAGAAAAAAGAAGCTGGAGAAAGGATTGGCGTCATGAGTCATATATTCCTTAAAGCTAGTTGGGTTATGGTTTTTGTTGGAGGAAGTCTGGCGGGACAAACTACCCCCAGCGTTCAGTCGTTCTTCCGGCAACTCGCTCGACAACCTGCTGACTCGTCCTTGCCGACCTATGACGATGTTCTCAAGGTCGTCGATGAAATTCCGGCGGCGACTCCCGATGACATTACTGTCGCTTTACCGGTAATCGTCCAAGCTTTATCGCACCCAAATGATGGGATAAAAGTTGATGCGGCATTTGCACTAACTGCGGTCGCTATGCGTGCTGATAGTGCGTCGTTGCTAGAGCCGCATCTTGCCGCCATTAATAGCCTCTTTGATTCGGCCAATGATCGTTTGCAAAACAGTGCGGTTTTCATCTTTAGTGTTCTCAAACCGAAACCGCCTCAGGAAATCGTGCCCCCGTTACTGAATTTTCTCGCTAAGAGTGATCGCGATACGCACGCCCAGGCTAGCGCGGTTGGAGTACTTGCTCGATACGAACCCGAAGACGCGCTGGTAACAACGGCCATTAAGAATTTCCTATCGCGAAAACTGGACCCTGAGAGCCGAGCCTCTGCCTTCAACGCACTCCGCAGCACTCGTGTAAAGCCTCAGATCGTCGATATGATAATCGCGGGCTTAGATGATCCTAATCAAGGCGTCAGGTTTACCGCCGTCCAAGTAATTCCCAGTCTTGGCCGCACCGCGCTGCTCCAAGCACAGCCCGCGCTCGAAAAAATGGCGAATCGACCCGGTGAAACTCAAGACGTAAAAAAATATGCAAACGAGGCCCTTGCGCAGATCAAAGGTCAGTAGTTTCTATGCCGAGTCTCTTCTAGGGATTGCCGCTTGTAGCAAACCGGCTCAAGCGCAGGCACCCATGCGCCAACTTCCCCTCGAAACTTTCGACCGGGCGATTCTGCAAGCCGGGTGCCCCGCCCTTGTCTTTGATTTCTTTTAACAAATCCAAGATGAGGGTGCCCTACCCTCGCGCGGTTTGGCGGGTGGCGCACCCTATTTTTCGCGATGACGGTTTTGTCTTGCTTTTGACTTATCGCAGTCACACCACGCTGTGGGTGCCGCACTCTGCCTTCTTTTGGCAGAGTGCGCTTGTGAAGCACGATGTGATCACCTTCGTCGAGTTCGCCAAAACGACGAAGTAAAATCGCAATTGAAATGCGAAGAACTTACAGCTATTCAGTCCAGATCGGGGTTGCTACTCTTCTCTCGATGAGCCTGGCTTTCTTCTGCAATGCTCAGACTGTGGCCAAGCCGCTCGTATTCGATACCGAACAAAGTGGAGCTGCTTCCGAGCTCGGGCAGGGGTGGAACCTTAGGATCCATCGCGAACCTTCGCAAGCTTCTCCCTTGATAAGGCTGTCCACAGTTGATTATTCGAAATATCGATATGACCTAATGCGTGCGATTACGCGAAATCCGGGAATCGTCGAAGCCCTACAAGATCTAGACGTAGCTAGCATTCACATGAAAAAAAGCGAGCAGTTCGAATCCTCTGATAGCGCAATGCTTCTTGCTCATGACGGCAGCGACTGTGTCGCGCGCATTCATGGAGTCACGCTTTATCCAGAATGTCTTTGGCTTTCCGGCTTTAACCCGGAGCTACGAGAAGGCAAATTCGAATTCGTTAAGCCCTCGGGAAAGACGGAGGTCTGGTACCGAATCGTCGACTCAAAAGGAAAGGTGATCGGCTGGAGACTTCAGGATTGGCAATTTGATTCGGACTGACACGCCGGGCGCGTGGCCGACCCTATTCTCTGAACTAGAGCAACTGCACCCCCTGCTACCGCTGGGGGCTCTGTTCCCACCGATCCCGTAAGGGTTGACTCAATGCACCGTCCCACCAAACCTAAACGTTAAGACTAAATCCACTTCTTTGTGTTCATCGTCGACCTTTTGCGTCCACAGGGCCGACCAACCGTCGAGGCTGCGCAGCGACTGCCGGTTATTGACCAGGAACGCCGGCGCATAGGTGGGATCGTAGGTGTCTCCCGGCTTGAGCTTCCAAACTTCATTTACCTGCTTGAGTTGTGCTTCCGACAAGTTTTTAAATTCCACATTGCGCAGGCGATACGCATCTCCGGGCACGATCTCGATATCGTAAGCGACGGTGTGCTTGCTTTCATCGAAGCTCGGTAAAGCCCGCACGGTCGCCTTCATATATCCCCGTTTGAGGTACGCCCCTCCCAGGTTATTGAGGCTCTTCTTCAGCAACTCCTGATTCGCTATGTCGCCGGCCTTGAGCAGGTACAGCTTTGGAGCTGCGGCAGCGGGCAATAGATCTGTTCCCGGCCAGTTCATCGCCTTCAACTGATAGACGCTCCCTTCCTGAATCGGGACAGTAATTTTCACTTCGGCGAGATCTGCTGAAGTAGAGATCGGAGTCGCTGAAGCCCGCGGGAACTCAACGTGAAGGTATCCCTGGTTCAGATAGATCGGGCGCAGATTGTTGGTGGAGAAGTCCTCGAGCATACTCTCCCGGTATTCGGTACCCAGGAGCGGAGCAACAGCTTTCTGCAAGCTGGGAATCTGCGCAGGCGATGCCCCGGAAAACTGGATGTCGGCGATCACGACTTTCGGATTCACGGCTGAGAAGACAATCGCACTTACCGGTCCGTTGAGATTGGCGGCAGGCATGGAGGAAATGGTGGCAACGATTCCACGTTCCTTAAGAATGACCTCGATCGCTTTTCCCACATTGGTCGCCAAATCGCCGGTGAGCGGCAATGTACCGTTGAAGAGCGGCACGCGCCGGGTGAGTTCGGAGAGCAACTCCTGGTCGCTGGTCCAGACCAGGTTCTCGAAGCGGCACGATACCAGATTGGGATTGTCCGTGAGGTCGTACTCCGCTTCCGCTCCGTTGAAGCTGTATTTCACCTGGGAAAAAACTCCCGACTGGCTGAGAGTGGTAGCGGCATTTTGAAAACCTTCCGGCGAAATATCGCCGCCGACTTTCAAGCCACTGGCCTTCAGCAGATCCTCCTGCGAATAGTGGGATCCGACGAAGCGTACCTTTTGCAGCTTATATACCGCCTGATTCTGGGAAGTCTTTTGCCAGGCAACGAGCGGAAGGGACAACACTCCGCACAACAAGAGAAGAACAGCGAGCGGCCGCAGGCGCATGTGGTCAATCAATATAAATGAAGAGACAATGTCCTTACACAACCCGGCAATCAGCACTCGGCAGTCGGCGATCGGCTAAGGCGCAAGAACAGCTTCGAAGCTTCGCAGCCTCGGAGCTTCCGAAGCGAAAGACAAATGCCAACACAGTTAGTCGATATTGCGGGCGGCTGAAAGTTGCTCACTCAATTCAAACGAGCATTGCACGAGCCGAATCGAAGCGAACAACGAAGGTGAGTAAATGATCGTTTTCGAGGTGCCGTGCCTTCCGGCACTCCAATTGTTTCTACGCTAACCCAGGACTCCGCCCAAAAGCTGGGCTCCATCCTGGGCTATCATCTTCCGTGCCTCCGGCGCTGGTTTGTCGTGGGCTGAAATGCAAATCCAATTTGGGAATTCATGACTTCTAACGTCCCCCGCAAACCGGCTTATGCCTTTGAATCCAGTGGTGGCTTCGCTTCCGGCCGGCTCAGGTCATGCGATGAGATGAATGGATGTCCAGAGTATGATGCTCGCAGAGCCGGTGCAAGCAGACAAATCCATGAACTGGTCGCAGTTCCCGTTTGTCAGGCGGCCTTTCGGAGGAGATCCATGAATCGTGAAATGGCATTGAAGATCGCGCTGGCGGTGGTGGGATTGCTCTTTATCGCTTTGGGCTACCCCATGGTGGTGTTTATCCGACAAGACCCTGCGCTTTCTATGCAGTTCAGCCTGTACGTCACACTGGGCGTCTTTCTACTTTTAGCCATCCGCGATCCATCCGCAAGTCGTAGCGTGATTGCCTTCACAGCATGGTCGAGTTTCGCGCATGCCGCGGTCATGGGCACCCAGGCGTTTCGCAACATGGTCGCACGTGGAGAACTGATCGGGGTGGCTGTTCTTGTGATCATCGGCGCCGTCTTAATCGCGCTCGCGCCAGCGAAACAGCTTCTGGCGTCACCGTCACAACCGAGCCAACTCCATTCATATTGACGAATAGTCGCCTACCGTTCCCTAATCGGGTTCCTTCCTGTTTGCCGTGACTCGGGAGTAATCGAGGCCATAATGGAAATAAGCGGGACAGCCTGAGAGCCTGTCGGAGATAGATTTTCTTCGACGAAGAATCAACACTTTACAAATAACTGCCTGTCTGTAGGAAAGCCGGGGCCAGACGGAGGTAATCCCACTCTGGGAAGTGAAAGCCGGCCCGCCGGAACATTTCCACTCTGCCGAAGGCTAGCCCTCACCCCAGCAACAACCCCGAGTTGCTGGGGACCCCGGTAGCGCGCAGCATCGCGGAGCGCTTGAACAAAAACTTTTTGTTTGTCGCTTCGACCTGCGGTCTCCGCTCCGACCTCCACCCCAGCAACGCAAAACAGCGCGTTGCCGGGGACCCCGAGGCCTGCGGCAGCGCGGTGCCTGTTTCTCGAAAAACTGGCATTCAGTAATCAGCACGAAAGAAGCTGCTGAGCTTCTGAGCTGCTAGCTAAAGACAGGGAACAGGCGGAGAAAAGCGGCATTCAGCAATCGGCACTCAGCCATCGGCTAAAGCGAACAGACAAAACCAACAGCAACCGCAAGGCCCTTCGACGGCGAAGAAGCTGCTGGCTCCTGGCTACTGGCTGCTAGCTGACGGCAACAACAGGCAAAGGCGTTTCAAGTTTCGAGTTTCAGGTTTCGAGTTGAACGGCCGAAGACAGAACCAACCACAAGATCCTTCGACTCCGCCCAGGAAGAGCTGCTAAGCTCCTAAGCCGCTAAGCTGCTAGGACATGCTTCGAAGCCGCGAAGCCGCAATCCACGCTCCGTGCTAGGATGCTCCCTCTCATGTCCGACCAACGCCGCCAAGCCGGTCTCTGGCTCTCGACGTTGATCCTCTTTGCCATCAACATTCTAAATTTCTACGACCGCACTGTTCCCGCCGCGCTCGTCGAGCCCATGCGCAAGGAATTTGGTCTCAATGACACGCAGATAGGCCTCCTGACCAGCGCTTTTATTTGGTTCTATGCCATTGTTGGCCTTCCCCTCGGCCTCATCGCTGACCGCTGGAGCCGCAAGAAGCTCCTTGCCTGGGGTGTGGTGGTCTGGACCGCGCTCACCGCTTCCACCGGCTTGGCTACCACATACGCCTTCCTCTTCTTTTCCCGGATTGGTGTCGGTTTGGGCGAAGCCGCCTGCGCGCCGACCGCAACCAGTTGGCTCGGCGATCTCTTTCCTGCAAACCAGCGTTCCCGCGTTCTAGCGCTCTTCATGATGGGCGTACCTATAGGCGGAGCCCTGGGATACTTCTTCGGCGGACCTATCGCGCAAGCTTACGGCTGGCGCGCCGCCATGGTCAGCGCTGCGCTTCCCGGGCTTCTGCTGGTTCCGGCACTCCTCATCCTCCGCGAGCCGGAGCGTGGCGCCAGCGAACCTTCTGACCGAACTACGTTTCGCCGGCACGAAGCCCTCGCCACCACCTCCATTTGGAACATCCTTCGTATCCCCACGCTTTGGTGGATCATTGCCAGCGGCGCTTTGCTCAATTTCTGCGCCTATGTGTTCGCTACGTTTCTCCCAGCGTTCCTGACCCGCGTCCACGGACTTTCCGTAGCCAACTCCGGAAAGGCTGCAGGGACGCTCTATCTGCTGGGAGGAGTTCTGGGCGGCGTGCTCTCCGGGCGTGTCGGCGACTACGTTGTGCATCGCGGGAAAGACGGACGCATGCTGTGCGCTGCCGTCATGGCGCTCATCACTGTGCCGCTCGCCTGCATCGGCATTCTTCAGCCTCGGGGCTCCCTGCTCCTCGCCACCGTGTTCCTCGGCCTGATGTATGTCTCGCTTTCCTCCTATTACGGCTTCGTTTACTCCGCGATTCAGGACTTCGTCGCACCCAACCAACGAGCCTCCACCATGGCCATCTATTTCATGGCCATGTACATCTGCGGCGCCTCGTTCGGCCCGCTGCTCACTGGCAAATTGAGCGATTTACTCGCTCATCGCGCTGCCGCAGCCGCCGGTTCTTCAGTGGTTACGGAAGTCTTCCGCGCCGTCGGCCTGCAGCGCGCCATGCTCGTGATTCCCTTTTTGTCCGTGGCGCTGGCGTTCGTGCTTTACATGGGCTCGCGCACGATCGTCGCCGATGCTGAGCGTCGCCAGTCCATCACCGAAGGAGTTCTGGCGACTTCCGATTAGCCCATCTCTGCTTCCCAGTACCAGACATTCCGAGCCGACCCTCAGTTGAGCCAGATCTCTGAGAGGAGATAGCTGCGAAGCTTCGGAGCTAAAACCAAAAGCAACAGCAACACCAAGGGCAAAACACGAACACGGATTGCACGGATCTAACGGATTCCACGGATATCCGTTAATTCAGTACACTTTTATGAATTGATGCCAGTTTAGTAATGAAGACGCATATCTTACGTTTGGCTCTTCTCATACTGCTGTTCTTTAGCGGCGTGAAAATCCTGTCTTCCCGCCAGATCTCATCAGCAAAGATTCAAACAGCAACACTCAAAACTCCGGGCACTTCGGGTGCCTCCGTTTCTCTTTATGACGCTTGGCTGTCGGAGGATGTGGACTGGATCATTACCGATTCGGAACGTCGCGCCTTCAACACTCTAAAAGACGATGCAGAACGCCAGAATTTTATGGAAAGCTTCTGGGATCGTCGCGACCCTACACCCGATACTGTAAGAAACGAATTCAAAGACACGCATTACCAGCGAATGCTTACTGCGCAGCAGCGGTTTTCCACTCCGGGCATGAAGGGCCGGGATACGGCGCAGGGCCGAATTTACGTAATGTATGGCCCGCCGGACAACATCGAAGCAAATCGCGGGCCGTTTACTCTCGGTCCGCAGCATACCATTCTGGGAACGTCGTGCGAGGTTGGCTCCGCACGCCCCGTCAACGCGTACGAGGTTTGGCATTACGACCACATCAGAGCCATCGATCATCCGGTATGGATTGCGTTCGCGGAGCTGTGCAAGGCCGGTGAATCTGTCGCTGTGGTCGATAAGGCTGACGCCGGTTGGCTGAGCGGTGCGCCGGTCCCTAAGTACAAGCTGGAGTGCAATGGGAAATACGATCCCAACCAGGATCCCAACGGTTTACAGGCAATCGATTGTCTCGGCAATCCTCCTCCGATTCATTTCAAGGAATTGGAGGAGGTAG
>Ga0207101_1171_pt1 | contig 10657 bp, 10 predicted proteins | sample Alteio_BWMinHeat_83_FD_153581 | JGI IMG/M metagenome (GOLD analysis project Ga0207101, IMG submission 153581) | Enriched cells from forest soil in Barre Woods Harvard Forest LTER site, Petersham, Massachusetts, United States -... | ecosystem: Environmental > Terrestrial > Soil > Temperate forest >...
GGACGCCAACGAAATAGGCGGCGATCGCAGGGCTGGGTTGCGGCGGCAGGTCCTTGGTAAAAAGTCTGTAAGTGAAGCCAGCAGCAACAAGAAAGAAAAGCCCTTCACCTGCAAAAAGCCAAATGAGAAGACAAGCAGCGAGTAAAGCGACGCGCTCGGACTTGCCAAGTGCAGTTGTTGCCTGGCCGCCATCGAGTACCCAAATAGGAATGAGGTTAAGGATATTCAATCCAGCGCTCGTGCGTGCAAGAGCGGCCCAAAGGCCATTGCCGGTGCGGTACCAGAGCACGGCGCAAACGGCGGCGCCGAGAAATCCGGCGAGCGGGCCCGCAAGGCTGACGGCCGCGCGAGTCTGGCGAGTGACGCCAAGGGCTTGCCAGCGGACGTAGGCGCCCAGGCCGGGGAGAAATACGGGCATGTCGGCAGGCAAGCCGCGCCGGCGAATATCTACATAATGGCCCATCTCGTGAACAAGAATGAGGAGAGCAAAGCCAATACCGAAAGCAGCTCCGAAGAGCGTCCAGTAAACGCCCATGAAAGCGAAGAGGCTGAAGAGGAATTTGAGCTTGAAGATGGCAAGGAGAAGAGTCTTACTCTTCGCAAGAAGAATGGCAATGGGGGCAAGAGGACCGAGCTTGCGGGCCCAGGCATGTTTCTCTTCCGGAGGAGGAGCAACCTTGGCGGCGAGTTCGAGCTTATGGACCTGGCCACGAATCCACTCCGCCTGCGTAGAGTTTGCGGGGAGAAGAGGAAGAGCCTTGACCCACTCTTCGCGAGCCTGGAGAAGCTGGTCCTGCTCCTGAAGAGCTTTCGCGCGCGTGGAGATGCGCACAAGTTCCTCGCCGTGGACCAGAGCGTGGCATTGATCGCAGGCGAGAGTGCCGAGGGGCAAGGGTGCGCCGCAGTTTTGGCAATTGCGAAGGGGTTCGACGTAGGCGGTGGACACGATAAGCCAGTCGGGAGCCGGGTCAAGTTGAGGGTGGCGGAGCGGGGGCTGTGGCAGCAAACGGGCCCAGGATTTCAATCTTGGGACCGGCGGCAAGCTTCCACGCGATGTTCATCCCTACAAGAAGAATGATGAGTCCGAGTGCACCGTTGAGCGGACTTACCAGCTCGAGAAAAGGCGAAGCGAGACCCAGGAGGGCAAGCAGTCCGAGCGCCTTCAGAAGATTCATTTTGGGCTTCTCCGCCGAGGGAGGTTGGGAGGGAGTGGACGGTGATGAGTCCTGGCTGGGTGTTGAAGCGTCAGGATTGGCGGAGGGAGCGGTTTGGGTGTGCGATGGTTTCAAAGGTTTCTCTTTATTGATCTGAGAAAGATAAATGGGAACTGCAGCCATGGAGACTGCCGCGTAGGTGAGCGCGGCCGCCGCGACCTGATACCGGCGGCCACCGATACCGCGCGAACCCATTTTTATGGCTTTGGCAATGATCCAGCCAACGGCAAGCGAGACGTAGCCAATGGCAATGCCGGTGATGATGCTGAAACCAGAATAGAGAATCAGGCCGAGGATGGCGCCGCCGAACCCGAAGGTCAGGCCCCGCACAAAGGCAGCGTGGGTATCCTTTGGGATTTGAGTCTTGAGTTGATCCACGCAGCGCGCGCAGGCGAGAGAACCGTTGACGCGGTAATACTGACCTGTAATCGCTTGATTGCAGGAATTGCACACGTCGGTGCCGGGTTTTGGCGCGTATTCCGCAGTGCCAAATTGAGGGGTGGGATTGCCGAAATCGGAGCCCGCCATGGGCGGGAGGGTAGCACAGAGGTTATGTGGTCAAAAGCAAATTCTGGTCGCAGGGGCGCGAGATGTTTAAGAAGTAAGACCCAGTTCGCCTTTTGGGCCGGTGAGGAGGGCGTGAATCCGGGACTTGTCGCTGCGCGCAACGGGCAGGTCGATTCCCATGCGCTGGATGGTCGGCGTGAGTTCGTCTGGATTGGTGCTCATGACTTCGAAATAATCGAGCGTGCAGCCTTGCGGGGCGTCGGTGGAGGGATGCGCGGAGTCCGCGCTCCATTCGATGAAGAAGGGGAGCAAGCCGTGATGGGTGTCGGCGAGGTTGATGGTTTTCCAGTGGAGGACTTTTCCATCGGGGCGGGCGCGCGAACCGGGCGTGGGGCCTTCGAAGGCGACGCCGGCTTCGCGGAGTTTTTTGGCGAAGGCCTCGAGGTCGCCGGGATGAGCGGCCCAGCCGACGAGGCGCGGCTGCGTCAGTTGATACAGGCCGAGAGCGTCGGGAGCACCGGACTGGTGCGGATCGGGTGCGATGATTTCCAGGTAGCGGCGTTCGCCGAGAGAGAGCAGGGCGTTGCGCGTGCCGCGGCCGGGATGGACTCCACCGATGGCGGCGCGCACGCCGGCGTTTTCTTCGACGAAGGAGATGCCTTCGTCGAGATCCCGGAAGCCGAGAAGAATGTGGTCGAGCAAAGCGGGTGCGTCATCGTCGCCAAAACTGAATGGCGGCGCAAGAAGCGTAGCGCCGGTGAAGGCGAGAAACAACCGGCGAGAAACGAGGTCAGGCATGAAAGGCTCCTTCAAAGAGAGATGGTCGCGCTGTTGTGGCCGCGCTTGGAAAGATAGGCGTGCCAGAAGAGGCGGGCGGCGACGGCGCGGTAGGGGCGCCAGGGCTGGCTGAGTTTTTCCAGGCGTTCCGGCGATGGACGTTTGCGAAGATGCTTCACCTCTTGTACAGCGGCGGCCAGCGCGAGATCGCCGACAGGCCAGATGTCGGGGCGGCGCAGGGCGCTCAATAGATAGATGTCGGCGGTCCAGTTCCCGATGCCTTTGAAGGCGGTGAGCATTTTGCGCGCGGCATCGTCGTGGAGTTCGTGGAGGTAACGGAGATCGAATTGGCGGCGGGAGAGGGACTCGGCGAGGAGGCGGGTGTACAGAGTTTTTTGGCGGCTGAAGCCGATGCGGAGAAGATCGGCGTCGGAGAGTTTTAAGAATTTATGCGGTGTGAGCGGGCGGACGGCGGCGTTCAGGCGACCGAAGGCGGCTTTTGCGGAGGCGAGAGAAACTTGCTGTTCGAGAATGATGTAGACGAGTGTGGGGAAGCCGGGCTCGCGGACCCAGAGAGGAGGGCGGCCGTATGTATTCAACACCCCTGCCAAGTCGTCGTCGCGGCGTGCTAGTTCGCTCACGCCCTTGACAAAGGAGAACTGATCGATAACAAACGGTCTAATCTCTGAAGAACTCATTTGGATTTGAACGGATGTATTTGGCGCAGAGAGCATTCAGGTTTTCCGTCTCTTCACGCTCCAGGGCGAAAAACGCTTGATCGATGGGCTCAAGGGTATTCATACGTTCTTCATTCGATTCTAAAATCTTATCTCGTTCATTTCTTTCTATTGGAGCAACCCCGCCAGGGAAAACAGAGAGGGCCTTCTCAAGGAGCTCAGCATAGGAGTTGGCGCCGACTAGTCGAAATCCCTGCAAAGAATAAGGCCAAATCATTCCAGTACTGTTCCAGAAGAATTGATCGAATCCGCCATTGCACACTTCGGAGCGACACCACCACATAGCAATCATTGCCCCTTGCACAGGGCTGGCCATCTCAAAAAAGTCCGCTGCCGTTCGAGGGTCTTCGTAGAAGTTCAGGTCTTCCCACATTGGTTCGACTACTGCCCAAAACAGATCCTCGCCTGCCAAGTTGGATGCATCGTCGCGCGAAATCAGATATTTCCTCGACATGAAGATCGTTTCTCAGGCATGAAATTCTAATCGAGCTAGGACGGAACTCGATCGGCGACTTCGCGCTGGAGAGATGCGACGACTTCGGCGAGGGGCTTGGGGCCGAGGTCGCCTTTCGAACGATGGCGGACGGAGACGGAGCCGGCTTCGGCTTCTTTCGGGCCGACGACGAGCATGTAAGGAATTTTTTGGAGCTGCGCGTCGCGGATTTTTGCGGGCAGTTTTTCGTTGCGGTCGTCGAGATGGACGCGCAGGCCGTGGCGCTTCAATGTTTCGGTGACGTGCTTGGAGTAGTCGGCGACTTTTTCGCTGACGGGGCAGATTTCCACTTGCACGGGGGGCGAGCCACAACGGAAAAGCGCCGGCGTAGTGCTCGATCAAAATTCCGAAGAAGCGCTCGACGGAACCGAGCAGCGCGCGGTGGACCATGAGCGGCTGATGCTTGGCGCCGTCTTCACCGACGTATTGGAGGCCGAAGCGCGCGGGCAAGTTGAAATCGAATTGCACGGTGGTGAGCTGCCAGGGACGGCCGATAGCGTCGATGAGTTTGACGTCGATTTTCGGGCCGTAGAAAGCGGCTTCGCCTGCCATGGTTTTGTAGGGGATGTTCATGCGCTTCAAGGTATCGCCGAGGGCGGCGGTGGCGCGGTGCCAGTCTTCGGGCTTGCCGGCGTAATTTTCCGGATGCGCTTCGTCCCAATCAGAGAGCTCGACTTCGAATTTGTCGAAGCCGAAATTTTTCATGACGGCGAAAGCGAAATCGACGCAGGCTTCCACTTCGGCTTCGATTTGCGAGGGCATGCAGAAAATGTGCGCGTCATCCTGTGTAAAGCCGCGCACGCGGAGCAAGCCGTGGAGCACGCCGCTGCGCTCGTAGCGGTAGACGGTGCCGAGTTCGGCAAGCCGCACGGGAAGCTCGCGGTAGCTATGGAGCTTTGCTTTGTAAATCAAAATGTGGCCCGGGCAGTTCATGGGCTTGAGTTGATAGTCGGCCTTTTCGACTTCGACGGGACCGAACATGCTGTCCTTGTAAAAGCCGGTGTGGCCGCTGGTTTTCCAAAGGTCGAGGCGCATGATGTGCGGCGTATAGACGAGGTCGTAGCCGCGCTTCTGCAGTTCGTCGCGGAGCCAGTCCTCGACGATCCTGCGAATCAGGCCGCCCTTGGGATGCCAGAAAATCAGGCCGGGGCCGGCTTCTTCCTGGATGCTGAAGAGGTCGAGCTCCGTGCCGAGTTTGCGATGATCACGGCGTTTGGCTTCTTCGAGGCGGTGCAGATACTCGTCCAGCTCTTTTTGCGTGAAAAAAGCGGCGGCATAAATGCGCTGGAGCTGCGGATTGCCTTCTTGGCCTTTCCAGTAAGCGCCGGCAACACTCATCAATTTGAAAGCCTGAATGCGTTTTGTTGACGGGATGTGCGGGCCGCGGCAGAAGTCCATGAATTTGCCGGTGGTATAAAAGGAAACCATCAACTCGTTGGCTTTTTCTTCCACCAATTCACATTTGAAGATTTGATTGCTCTTTTTGTAGAGATCGAGCGCTTCCGGCTTGGGAATAAGCTTGCGCTCGTTCGGCAGATCCTGCGCGGCAAGTTCGTGCATCTTCTTTTCGATTTTCGCCAGGTCTTCGGGAGTGAACGGTTCCTCGCGCAGAAATTCGTAGAAAAAGCCGGTGTCAATCGGCGGACCGATGCCCAGCTTTACGTTGGGATAGAGCTCCATCACTGCCGCGGCAAGAAGGTGCGCCGCGGAATGCCGAAAGACGAACAGCGCATCGGGATCCTTTTCGGTGAGGATCCTTATCTTCACGTCATGATCGATGGGGCGGCGCAGGTCGATCAACTCGCCTTGATCCGGAGCGTTGGGGAGCGGCGCGCCGTTGGTTGCCGTTACGTGCGCGACCAGCGCGGCATCCGCAAGCCGCGGCGAAATCTTTCGCGCGATATCGGCAGGTGTAGTGCCTTTCGGCACTTCCTGGACACTGCCGTCGGGCAGTGTAATGTGGATCTGCTCCATGTTCGTATTCACCCGGAAAGAGAAACATCAAGCTTATCGGCGGCTTCCCGTAGGGTCAAGGAGATGCCTGCTAGGTAGATTGCCATCGTCCTGTTTGGACCTGAGGACGTGCTAGGATGACCGGCTAGCCGCAATCATGATCGGACAAACGCTGGATCAAGACAGACTGGATCCGCTACGCCCGCGTTGAATTGCCGAAAGGCGGAGCGTACGATTTCACAATTCTCACTTAAGGAGTGTCCCATGGGAGCAAAGACTTTTGTCACCTGTACTCTCGCCTGCATTCTTGCGCTCTCAGCTGCTCGGACTGCGCATCTACGGTCTCAGTCTTCACCGGCTTCCACATCGTGGCCTGCGGTGTCGCCGCTCGGTGCTCGTAACGATCTTCCCAATCCGTATCGCGCGGGTGTTAGCTGGGGTCAACTGCCCAACGGAAGAAAATGGGGATCGACGGCGGGGATCGCCATCGGTCCGGATGGCAATATCTGGGCGATCGATCGGTGCGGTGTCTCGGGATCTCAAGGCACAAACTGTGCCGACTCGCCGCTCGATCCCATCCTCGAATTCGATCTGTCCGGCAAGTTTCTCAAGGGCTTTGGTCACGGGCTGTTTGTCAGCCCGCACAAGATCACCATCGACAAGGATGGCAGCCTGTGGGTCGCCGATAACGGGATGAAGGATGGCAGGGGGCAGCAGGTTTTCAAATTCAACCAGGATGGCAAAATCCTGCTCACGCTGGGGAAGGCCGGTGTCGCCGGACCCGGTACGGATACGTTTGATCAGCCTACTGAGGTTGCCGTTGCTGCCAACGGCGATATCTTTGTAGCCGACGGCCACGGCCGCGCACCGACCTCCAACGCTCGTATCGTGAAATTCGACAAAAACGGGAAGTTCCTTAAGACCTGGGGAAAAAGAGGAAGCGGTGTCGGCGAATTCGACGGCCCGCACACGCTTGCGTTCGACTCTCAGGGACGCCTCTTTGTGGGCGACCGTCAGAACAACCGCATCGAGATTTTCGATCAGGATGGACGTTTCATCTCCGAGTGGAAGCAGTTCGGCCGCCCAAGCGGGATTTTCATCGACAGAAACGACGTGCTGTACGTCGCCGATTCGGAATCCCACGAAGCCGAAGAAAGCTACGGGCACAACCCGGGTTGCCGGCGGGGCATTCGCATCGGCAGCGCGAAAGACGGATCGGTGAAATACTTGGTGCCTGATCTTGGGCCTTATCCGCCCCCGCCTGGGTCCACGTCACCGGAAGGGGTTGCTGCGGATGCTCGGGGAAATATTTACGGGGCGGAATTCACCATGGATGTGAAAAAGTACGTAATGAAATAGCGGAAGCACTCGTGTGCCGCAAAGGCCGCGCCGAAGAGCTTCATTTCCCATCTATGATTCGAACGTCCAACGGCCGCCGGCCATGGTGCGCTCGACGGGAATGGTGACGAGGGTTAAAGGATTTTCTTTCAAAGGATCGCGGCCGAGCACGACCAAATCGGCGAGCTTTCCGGCTTCGATGGAGCCTTTGAGATTCTCTTCGAAAGAGGCATACGCGCCGTTGATGGTGCCGACGCGAATCGCTTCTTCGATGGTAATTTTTTGTTTTGGTCCCCAGATGTTGCCTTTGGTGTCGGTGCGGGTGACTTCCGATTGCAACGCCATCATGGGGATGAATTCTCCGGGCGGATAATCGGAAGCCTGGGTCGGGCGAATGCCGGCGTCGAGGAAGCTGCGCAGGGCGAACATGTGATTGAGGCGCTCGGCGCCGTAGTAGCGCATTTTTTCGCCGTGGTAATAAACGTAAGTTGAAAACGGAGTTGGGATAGCGCCAAGAGCTTTGATGCGGGCGATCAAATTGTCATTGATGACGGTACAGTGCTCGAGACGAAAACGCGGATCGTGGCGCGGGCTTTCGCGCTGCAAACGCTCGTAGACGCGCAGAGTCGTATCAATGCCGACGTCGCCGTTCGCGTGCGTGCCGATCTGCCAGCCGGCAAGATGCGCTTTGCGGCCGTAAGTGTAGAGCTCCTCCTCGGTCATGACCAGAATGCCAAAGTCTTTGGGGCGGCCTTCATACGGCGTGGAGAGGCGTGCCGTGCGCTCGGAAATCGAGCCGTCGCAAACCAGCTTCATGGCGCCGACGCGAACCCATTCGTCGCCGAGACCGGTGCGGACACCTGCTTCGATCATCGCATCGATGTAGCGGTAGTTGATGAAGCAGTAGGCGCGATAGAGCAGGTCGCCGGAGTCACGGGCGTCCTGATAGGCGCGGAGATCAGTGGGAGTGCCCTGCGCCTCCGTTGCGGACGTGATTCCGGTCCTGGCAAGCATTTTGGAAATGAGCTTCACGCCTTCGCGATGATCGTCACGCGTGAAATTCTCGGGAATGACCTTATTGAAGAAGGCCTGGGCGCTCTCAGCCACACGGCCTGTCAGTTTTCCAGTGGCCGGGTCGTGATCGATTTTTCCGCCGGGAGGATCGGGAGCCATCTCGTCGATCCCGGCCATTCGAAACGCGAGGGAATTTGCGTAGACCGTGTGGCCACCGCGATGTTCGATGTGCACGGGATGATCGGGGACGGCCGCGTCCAGATCGCCGATGTTTAGAGGGCGGCCATCTTCCGTTTTTGTGTCGTCGTACTTGAAACCGAGGACCCAATCGCCAGCGGGCGTTTTTGCGGCGCGCTCGCGAAGCGCCGCTTGAATGGCCGAGATCGATCGCAGGTCGCAATCTACCATTCGGAGATGCGACAGACCAGCTGAGGCCGGATGCGAGTGCGCGTCGATGAAGCCCGGGAGCACGGTCTTTCCGCCGAGATCCATCTTTCGAACGCCGGGCGCGGCGAGATTCGCGACGTCGGCATTTTTCCCAACGGCAAAGAACCGGCCGCGCGTAACGGCCACCGCTTCCGCAACGGGTTCGACCGGATTCATGGTCACAATGTGACCGTTATGGAGAATCAAGTCAGGCTTTTCCTGATCGAGAGGGAAAAGCGAGAACGCAGCAAGCGTGCCAAGGAATTCGCGGCGAGTCGAAGTATTGGTCATAGGGCCTCTTTAGGGGTGGCTGAAGATTGGAAAGTACTGACGACCAAGGCTGGCCGGAGCCAGCCTTTTACCCGTGAAGGCTGACAAGGTACACTTTCTTATTTTAGCGTAGTTCGCCGAAATTCTTTGGGAGATGTTTGAATGAAAAAACTCGGAGCTCAGTTGCTAATTGGCGCCTTTCTTTTTTGGCCGGTGCTTGCGGGTAGGGCGCAAGGGCCAAAGACGCTTCCGGCGGCGGACGAGCGCTACAAAGTGGATATTCTGCTGGTGGTCGCGCATCCAGACGATGAGGGCGCGGCTACTCCGTACCTCGCGCGGGCGCTGGACGAGCACAAACGCGTGGCGGTCGTGTTTGGCACGCGCGGCAGCAGCGGTGCGAACGAAGCGGGTGCTGAGCAAGCCGCGGCGCTGGGCGATATCCGGGAGGTCGAAGCGCGGAATGCGTTGGCCACGCTGGGAATTACAAATGTTTGGTTCCTCGGTGGCAAGGATACGGCTTCGCAGAACGTCCTACAGTCGCTGGCGAACTGGGGGCACGGCGCTTCGCTGGAGCAACTCGTGCGCCTGGTCCGTTTGACTCGCCCGGAAGTAATCCTTACTTTCTTGCCCGGGACGTTTATCGGCGAAGACCACGGCGACCATCAAGCTTCCGGTTTGCTGGCGACGGAGGCTTTCGATCTTGCAGGCGATCCGACTGTCTTCCCGGAGCAAGTTGCGGGTGCGACCAAGCGCCTGGAAGTTTATCTCGATAACCTGCGGCCGTGGCAGCCAAAGAAAATTTATTACTTTGCCGACGCCGACCGCGAAGACATCTTCCGCGGCAAAGGTCCAGTCTATGCGGTAAAGGAGATTTCCAAGTCCGCGAAGCAGCCGTACTGGCGGATGGCCCTCGACTCCTTCCGCGCGCACCAGACGCAGGCGAAATCCTTTCTCGATACCATCGCGGCCATGGATGAAGCGCAACTGGAAAAGGTTATGACCGCCGAGGGTTTCTGGAGTGAGGGTTTGCAATTCGTCCTCGGCAAATCACTGGCCGGCGGCAGCTTGACCGGAGATATTTTTGAAAACATTGCGGCCGGCGCAATTCCGTTTGCGCGGCCGGAGGTTTCACCCGAATCTGCACGTCCTGAACTATCCGTCGAGCTCGCCGGGCCCTGGAGTTTCTACGCCGAGTTTCGGCGCGCGCATGGACTGACGAATCTGCCGCATCCGGAGCCGCCGGAGATCGCTCTACAGGCTCCCGGGACACTCGTGATTCCACTTTGGATCCGGAATAGAACGGCAAAGGCGCAGGAGGTCACGCTCACGGCCTCCCTGCCGGCGGGATGGACGGCGCAGAGCGGCACAGGGAAATTTTCCGTTTCAGCGAAACAGGTGGCCGCTCCACGCATCGAGGTGAATTTGCCGGCGCTCCCGGAGAAGTCGCCGCAGAAAGCAGAAGCGCAGGAGATCGTCGTTCACGCGGAATCGAACGGGCAAAGCATCGGTGACGTCAAACTGCACGTCGAATTGCGGAAGCGCGCGCTGCCCCAATAGTGCACGTCAGGATTTTTTCGCGCGCGCGGCTTCCATCGCTTCCCAAGCGGTTTCAGGCAACACCAGCAGGTCGTTGAACTCGCCTGCGCCGCGCAGCCATTGCCCGCCGTCGATCACCACACATTCGCCGTTGATGTATTCCGCCATATCGCTCAGGAGAAATGCGGCGAGATTCGCCAGCTCTTCGTGTTTTCCGAAGCGCTTCATCGGATGCTTGTCCCTGGCGTGCTCCTCGAAAGTCTTTGAAGGCATCAAGCGCGACCATGCGCCCTCTGTGGGAAATGGTCCCGGCGCGATGGCATTCAGCCGGATGTGATACTTGGCCCACTCCACGGCCAGCGAAGTGGTCATCGCCAGTACGCCGGCTTTTG
>Ga0207101_1172_pt1 | contig 10578 bp, 15 predicted proteins | sample Alteio_BWMinHeat_83_FD_153581 | JGI IMG/M metagenome (GOLD analysis project Ga0207101, IMG submission 153581) | Enriched cells from forest soil in Barre Woods Harvard Forest LTER site, Petersham, Massachusetts, United States -... | ecosystem: Environmental > Terrestrial > Soil > Temperate forest >...
TAAGCCTCGTGGGAAGTACAAGCTGCGCCCAGCCCACCTTAGCTGGTCAGCAAGAAGAGCTTTTGGTGAATTCTTAGCTTCCCGTTCGTAGATCAATCGAGGAGTATGGACGATGCCTGAACAAACCATCCGGGAACAAAGCGAAACGATTCCACCGCCGAGGGCGTTGCTTCAAATGGCGATGGGCTATTGGGAGTCGCAGACCGTCTACGTCGCGGCAAAGCTGGGCATCGCTGACCTCCTGAAGGATGGCCCAAAAAGTAGCGCTGATCTTGCTCAGGACACCCGGACGCACCCCGGCTCGCTCCACCGGCTTATGCGCGCGCTGGCCAGCCTCGGCGTAGTCACTGAAGAAAACGACAACCGCTTCGCGTTGACCCCCATAGGGAACGCTCTCCAGAGCAATGTCCCAGGGTCGTTGCGCACCATGGTGCTGACGCTCGGCGAGGAACACTACTACGCTTGGGGCAACCTTTATCAAAGCGTCAAGACCGGCGAACCGGGATTCAATCATGTTTACAAAATGGGACTTTTTCAATACTTCGCCCAAAATCCTCCGGCGGGCGAAGTGTTCAGTGCGGCCATGGCTAACCTCACCGAATTGTTATCCTTTAGCGTTGTGCTCGCCTATGACTTTTCAAAGTTCTCTTTCGTCGTTGACGTGGGTGGAGGGCGCGGTGGGCTTATCAACGCAATTCTGATGACGTACCGAAAGCTCAACGGAGCTCTGTTTGATACCGCTCATATCATCGAAGATGCGACAAAGGTTCGGAGCGGCGTTGGGTTGGTCAAGAGATGCGGCGCAATCGCCGGGGATTTTTTCAAGTCGGTTCCCCCGGGAGCCGATGCTTACCTCCTGAAGAATGTGCTGCACGATTGGGACGACCAGCATTGCATCAAGATCCTCAAGAATTGCCGAAACGCCATGGCGAACAAGGGGCGGGTCCTGCTCTTGGAGACCGTATTACGCGCTGACGGCACCGACTCGTTCGACATGCTCCAGGATCTCGATATGCTGGTGATTTCCGGCGGACGCGAGCGCAGCGAAGCCGAATACGGGACCTTGCTCGAAGTTGCCGGATTGAAGTTGACGAAGATCTTCCCGACAATATCACCGCTGAGTGTGATTGAGGCGGAGCCGAAGTAGGAGGCGACATTTTCATGAGTAGAGGATTCCTAAGGACCGCCGCTCCGTTCAGAACGGACCTGGTTTTCACGATCGAGTTGGGTATGGGTGCGGTACTACTGGTGGGCATGGTGTTGGCCCGCCGCGGACATTACCGCGCTCACGCGTGGTGCCAGTCTGCGGTCGTGATGCTTAACTTAGTTTTGATCGCCTTCATCATGGCGCCCTCTTTCAGCCGCCAGGTCACGTGGGAGGTTCCCGCCAGCCTCGGCGATTCCTATAACGCGATCGCCGTCGCTCACGGCGTCTTGGGGGCCGTTGCCGAGTTGTTCGGGCTGTACATCCTCTTGGTTGCGGGGACGAATATGATACCGAAACAAATTCGGTTTACCCGGTATAAGCCGTGGATGCGAACGGCGCTCGCGCTATGGTGGTTGGTTCTGCTTCTGGGAGTGGGAACGTACATTCGGTGGTATGTCGTCCCGTTGTGGGGCGGATAAATGCGCCCGCTGGTAGGCAAAATGGGCCGGTACTCGATGCTATTCCGAGGTTTTATGGAAGGCTTGCCTCAGCCAGCTCACTCGCTTTTCGTCTTTGCAATCGTTCTTATTTTCGGCCGCAAAAAATTACCGGACCTGGGCCATGGCTTGGGAAGGGGAATACGAGAGTTTAAGGTTACAGTGCGGGACGCAGTAGATCTGAAGCCAGTCGTTTTCAACTGCACCGTCTGGGAACAAACAGCAGGCGAAGGTAGCCGCGCATTTTCGGATGCCGATCCCCAACCTGCTGATTAAGAGTGAGAGTCCCATATTCCGTGCGGTATCTCGACCAGGGCAACGTGAAACTCGCCGTGAGATTCCACCAAGGTAAGGAAGCGATCGTCACCATTCTGGACGCCGACGAGTTCTTCGGTGAAGAATGCCTTGCCGGTCAGCGTTGCGCCTCTCGACGGCTATCGCCGTGGGGGATTGCGCTCATTACAGGCAAGTTCCGGACGCTGGGCTTTATCGATTACACGCAAAACGGCGCGTTGACGGTTAACAGTCACCTCTTGAGCGTGATCCTGAGCGACTAACTCGAAGTGCATCTCAGAACTCACGCGGATCACGGTACCGCGATCGCAAATGACGAATTCAACTGTGTGGAGGTGAGCTATGGGAAGTCCAAGTGCGCTTGACCCAAAGACCCAGCGCCGCGGTGGACCGTGGAAAGGCAAGTTACTTATGGTCGACGAAGACATGGAAGACTTGCAGCACTATTCCGCCACCCTCAGCCAGCTTGGTTATGAGGTCCGGACTTTCGCTTGCTACGATGAGGCCGCAGATTGTTTGGGGCAGGAGGTCTTCGATTTGGTCGTGGTAAGTCAGGGTACCCCCAACTTTGAAGGTCGCAGCGTGTTGGCGCGCGCGATTGAGAAGGATCGTCGCAACCACGTTCTTATACTTACACACTCGGTAGAAATTCCTTGTTATTTGGAGGCGATGCAACTGGGAGCCCGCGATTACGTCCTGAAACCCTTGCCGCACTCGAAGATCGGGGAGTTGGTGGCGAGGCACCTTCCGTCTCGTTCAGGTTCAGCCTAGATCAGAGCCGGGGGCATGCTCCCTTTGCCTAAAAAGACGATGGGATATTTTGGTTGTGATGAGCAATCTACCCGACAGGAGGGATGAAGAAATCGGTAGAAGTGCCCGTTTGATTCTGAGTGGATGTTTTCTGGTATTTGCGACCAATGCCACGGCGCAAACCGTCAAGGTCAACCGGCAAACCACCGCTCCTTTTGCCGCCTATCGCACTTACGCGCGGCGGCCCAGCAAGAACCCAGGCGCTCACTTTTATCGGCGGGGGGTCGAGAAAGACATGGATGCGGAGTTCGCCCAGAAAGGTCGAGGCAGGCCAGCATCCTGATCTGTACGTCTATTACTGCATCATGGCGCAAGAAGTCATGGATTCCACAACTACCGACGACGGCTTCGGTATGGGTGGAGGACCATGGGGTTTCTCCGGTGGGTGGGACGGGTGGGGAGCTTGGGGCGGCCTGCAATGCTCTCTTGCGGTCTTGTTGGGTTCGGCAAGCTCGCGAACACAATTCGCAGCCTTGAATGTACCGCTCGATCTCGAGGAAGCGCACGAGGTCCAGCTCGCCGTCGATATAGCCGTGGAAAAGATCCTGCGTTTCTTGGCAGCTCACTTCAGCGCTCCTTATCTTATGAGTCTGGGCAAGGCGTCATTCAGCCGATCGCCCCCCTCGCCAAGTGGGACATCCCCAGGAGGTTTGCCAAACTCTCATCCGTGAGAAAACCTGGCGCGATTCGTCGTCGCAGCCTGCAAAGAGATCCTGAATTCGGTCAAGGTTTGGTGAGAGGTGCGAGCGGTTTTCTCCGGATAGGAACCAGCGCGCGCTGATGCGGCGTAAATATCCTCTTTAGGAGATTCAAAAATTCGTCCGGCTCAAGCAGCCCGATCGTAACGATGATGCAACCCACTGAGTCGATTGTGAGACAGGACGCGACCTAAACTTTTGGATGGAGCTCTCCGGTTCGGGGTTTCCTTCCTCAGTCCAAGATGCGTTCGGTCCTCGTGGTAGTAACGCACGTATTCAGAGAGCAGTCGTTTCAGATGGCGTTCATTCACGGCGATCACATGATCCAGCATGTCACGTCGGCAGCTTTCGACCCAACGTTCCGCCACGCCGTTTTGCCAAGGACTCGCGAAAGAGGTCCGCACGGGGCTCATCTTCAGGTATCGCACGGCTAGACTCCACGTAGATGTCACCGCCTTGGCCTCGGACAATCCTTGAACGATGGCCTAGAGAAGGCCTGTGCCGGACCCTTTACCATGGCTGACAAAAGGCCGGAACAGCGGAGCACTGGGAATTCGCCTGGGTGGTACCAATGCTTATGGCCGCCGGATCGTCCAAAAAGCGTACCTGGAATGACGGAGTGTGGGATTTGAACATCAAGCTGCAAATAGAGGCAAGACGGTTGCTTTAACCCATTCCGCCAATGGGGTCGTCATTTGACCGCCTTTCCCTGTTGCGGCCTTGGAGCGCAGGCACCTTCCCTGCTCAAATTTGTTCCGGATCAGGCAAGTATGCCAGTTTCTACTTCACGTGGCGGATGTTTAGAGCGAAGCAAGTACTATCACCCAACAGACCTGACTGGAGGGGCTTTCGTTGAGAAGTGGCTGGTTCTTATCTTTGAAATCTCGCCAACATGTCCTCCCCGCTGCCGATGATTGTCGTATCTAAACTGCTGTGGGGTCGAGAATGCCGTAAAATGATCAGCAGAGAGGACGAATGGCCTCGCAGTGGATGTGCAGTCCCAGGGGAGATTCTCACTTACAGCTGGGGGCCTTGTCCCGACAGCAGTCGAGACATGACTGGTTTCATTACTCACATCCTTTCAATCCGTTCGAGGTTGAAACTTGCAAAAGAGATATAATGTTTGTGGTGAGATGCACGTCATTGCCTTCCTCCGCTAGCAATAGGCAGTTCCATGTCCTTCTTCGGCTTGGAAAGAGGAGCGTGATCCACGATTATCCGAACTCCTGTCTGACCCATCACAAAACTCCAGATCCACTGCAGAAGAACGCTCAGACGCAGGCTGGAAGTTGAGAGAAACTGGATGTGGATCCCTGCCCACGTCAGCCAGGCCACCAATCCGCTCAGCCGGACTTTTCCAGCTTGAAGGATCGCGAACCCCGCCCCGATAACGGCCATATTTCCTTTATCGAAATATCGGAACGGCTTGGAGGATGGCCTACCAAGCAAGCTTTGAGCGATGCGCCGACCAGCATAGTGGCCTTGTTGAATCGCCACTTGGGCAACACCCGGCAGGGGCCTTCCTTCCTGATCGAGCGAAGCTGTATCTCCAATTACATATATATCTGAGTGCCCGGGAACGGTGAGATCGTCCTGGATACGGACGCGGCCGGCACGGTCCGTCTCCACGTTCAGCCATTTGCCCGCCGGCGACGGAGCGACTCCCGCGGTCCAGATGACGACCTTGCTTCGGATACGCTGGTCGCCGACCACAACTCCATCTGCGTCAATGTTGTCAACGCCGTGTCCCAGGTGCACTTGTACCCCAAGGCTTTCCAAGCGGCGTTTGGCTGCCTCGGAAAGTTCCGGAAAAAAACTCCCCAAAACCCGAGGCGCCATGTCCACGAGCACGATGCGTGTCGACGCGAGGTTGATACGGCGGAACTCGGCTTTCAATTTAGAATTTACGAGGAGTGCCAGCGATGCCGCAAGTTCTACGCCAGTTGGACCGGCCCCCACCAGGACAATCGTCAGCAAATCCTGGCGCAAACTCGGATCCTCTTCCGCTTCCGCCTGCTCAAACGCTCTTAAAACCTTGTTGCGGATGCGCACCGCGTCAGCCAGTCCCTTCAAACCGGGCGCAAACTCTGCAAATTCGTCATGCCCAAAATAACTGTGTGTGACTCCCGTTGCGATAATCAGGGTGTCATAGCGGAGCGGAGCGTCCTCCTGGTGCTCGTTAGTGAGGTAGACAAGCTTCGCGTCCTTATTGATTCCTGTTACATGGCCAAGGAATACGGTTGTATTTCGCTGATTCTTCAAAAGTTCACGGATCGGAGATGCGATTTGAGCTGGCGAAAGGACCGTTGTCGCCACCTGATAGAGCAGAGGTTGAAAGAGGTTATGGTTCGCGCGATCAATCACCAACACCTCTGCCTTTGCATGCTGAAGTGCCTTAGCAGCGGCGAGCCCTGCAAAACCTGCGCCGACAATGACGATTCTTTTCATTCATTTTCTCATTGTGTGATTCGGTTACCGCATCTCCCTCGAAATCCCGGTCAATTACGCAGTGTGATTTTGTAAGGGTGGTTGCGACTCGACCGTGGCTCGGATGTCGCGGTTCTCCAACACCAAGCCCTGGCGCTCCTGCGTCGGCCGCATCACAATATCCACCATTGCCCGCGCCAGGTCATCGGCGCGAATGACCTGGTTCGGGAACAGCACCCGAAACACCGGATAGACCGCGCGCAAGAGTCGGTAACTGAAGTTCGGTTCCTTGCGCGGTTCCACGGGGTAGATATAGGCGGGCCGAAAAAGGTAAACCTGCGGAAAACCCGCTGCGAGCAACGCTTTCTCGGCCTCGCCTTTGTACCGTGCGAAGGCAAGTCGACTCTTGCCCGTTTGGTCTGCGCCACTCCCGCTCAAAAACGAGAACGCGGCGTTGGGACTGCTGCCGCGGAGAACCCGCCCAAACTCGATCGTGTAGTCGGCGGTTATAGCGCGCAGTTCCGCGTCCGACACTGATCCGGTGTAAGTCCCTAAGCAATACACAACGGCGTCCCGGCCAGAGAGTACGTCTGCGAGGACGGAACAGTCTGCGAAGTTTTGATGCAAAACCTCTTTCAGCTTGGAGTGCAAAATGCCGAGCTTCTTGCGTCCAATCGACGTCACGCTTTCGACGGCGGGGTTATCGAGCGCGTAGCGAAGAGCGTATCCACCCACCATTCCACTCGCCCCCACAATGACGAGTGTTCGCCCAACCGTTGGATTGGTCATCGACGTGGATAAAGACACTTGGTTATTCGTTGTCATGACATTTCGCGGTTCTCGATCCGGCCCAGGCTAGTCGGAAGATTCGCTCTCGCTCCTGAACCTGCCTACTAATAGCGCCACTGTAATTGCTACATAGAGAACCCCGGTCACTCCTTCCAGTGCCGTCACTATGCGGGCCATTCCGCTGAGCGGCACTATATCGCCGTACCCGACCGTAGAGAGCGTTACCAGACTGAAATAAAGCAGTTCGGTCTGACGGTCGGCGGTGGCGCTCCCCATGCGGATTGAACCAGGAGAGAAAGCGTCGATGGCCAGATAAATCGTCGCCCATAGCAACCCCAGCAGCAGATAGATGTTGACAGCCGTGTAGAGCTCCGCTCGAGCGACGGAACGAGAACTCCTGAGATACGAGAAAAGAACTGCGGCCGTCAGTGCGAAGAATGCAGCCAGGAATAGCCATCGAATTCCAGTCAGCGTTCGGTTGCGGAACGTATCACCCCCCACCACAAAGATCACATTGCCCAATGCCAACAGAACCGAGGGCCACAGCCACCCTTTGATTTGCGACAACCGGACAATGGACAAGACTACGGGTATAAACGTCACTGCCGCCAGCGCCAGTCGAACCCAATTGCCGTGGTCCAACACCGGGGTCAACAGAATAGCGGCTATCAAGGATAGGAAGAGCAATAGGTCCGGTCGGGTTTGAAGATTCGTATTCATTGAGAAACTTCAACAGCACAGCATTTGGCACGATAGCGAGCGCCGCTGGCCAACCGTCGCAACTCTCATCGACACAGCCGAAGCCCACTTGTTGATTGCTATCATGACAGAATGCGATCCTCGATCCAGTCAACGTACAGCAAGCGTTCCGCAAACAACCATTCACCAGCAATCTTCACGAAGGTGTCGTAATAACGGAGCGCCGCAATCATGAGCCGCCGCTTTTCACCGTCAACGGCGAGGTGATGCGGCATGCAATAGGTTTCGCCCGTGCCTCGATCGCCGGTCAGTGTGAGAATCGTAGTCTGTCCAAGGAAGTGCATTGTTGTAGCGTACTTGTTGAGATCGGCGAACACGGGAGCAAGCTCTTCGCATCGGTGCAGCTCCTGTGTTGGTTTGGGATCCTTTGCGTTCATGTACACGACAAAGCGTGTGTCCGCGGTAAAGAGAGCCATCTGACCGTTCGCATCGCGGCGATCAGCGTAGTGGGCATAGGCCTCGATGAGCTCGCGGATCGCAAGACGATCCGCGGCTTCGCTGGGAGAGATACTGACATGCTTGCTCATGAACTGGCCTCCCTGTTGAATTGTGCAGGTGCGCTGGCGTTCGGCATGAGTGGAGCGGTGTTATGGTAGAAAACCATGATGCTCAGGACCTCCCCGTCTCGGAGCTTCCAGTGCTCCGCGATCCACAGTTCCTTGCCTGACCTAGAGCGCCCGGAGGAAAGGGCCGCAACACGATCCCCGTCCGCCGAGAGACTGACGAGCCGGTGGGGCGGCAATCCGCCGGCTTCCTTCGCGGGAGAGGGTGAGCGTCTGCTCATGGGATTTCTCCGTCAGGTCTCAAGAATCGCCCGACTCTCAATGAATGCCTCAATCCCATACTTGCCATACTCGCGGCCGACGCCGGAGTATTTGAATCCGCCCCAGGGTGCCTGCGGATCGTCGGTCATGTTATTGATCACGACGCGGCCGGCCCGCAACTGAGAAGCTACGCGGCGTGCGCGCTCGATGTCAGACCCCATGACCGCCGCGTGAAGGCCATATTTGGAGTCGTTGGCGATGCGGATCGCTTCCTCCTCGGAGTCATAGGCAATCACACTGAGCACCGGTCCGAAAATCTCTTCCTGGGCAATCGTCATGTCGTTCTTCACATTGACGAAGACCGTGGGCTTCACGTAGTAACCCGCTTCGAAACCTTGCGGCTGACCCTCTCCGCCGACCAGCACCTCAGCGCCCTCTTCAATGCCTTTACGAATGTAGGATTCCACGCGCTCATACTGTTTTTGCGACACCATTGGTCCAATGGCGACCTTGGGATCGGCCGGGTCGCCGACCGTGTAGTTGCGCATCTCACCCTTTATGGCACGCTTCACCTCTTCGAGCCGGCGCTTGGGCACGAGCAGCCGCGTTCCGGCGGCACAAGCTTGACCACTGTTCATAAAGGCCAGGATAAGAGCCGCAGGTATAGCCTTGTCGAGCGCGGCGTCCTCCAGCAGGATTGTTGGCGATTTCCCACCCAGTTCAAGTGTGACCCGCTTCATCGTCGCGGCCCCATCACGCATGATGGATTCGCCCACGGCCACGGAACCCGTGAACGAAAGCTTCGCGACATCGGGATTGCGCACGAGCTCAGCGCCGACCACGGTGCCAAGGCCGGTCACCACATTGAAAACCCCCTTGGGTAGCCCGGCACAATTCAGTGCCTCAACCATTACCCGAGTCTGCAACGCGCTCATTTCGCTCGGCTTGAGGACGACTGTACAACCAGCGCTTATGGCCGACGCCAGCTTGAGGCATATGAATAGCGCGTTTGCGTTCCAGGCTGTGATCAGACCGGCGACCCCGACCGGCTCCATCGTGACCGTCGTTTTGCCCCAGCTTTCTCTCAACGGTAGCTCTTGTAGTGCCTTCTCCGCCGCGGCGAAGGCGTTGACGCCCGACTCGACAATAAGCCGGGCGAACTGGGCGACCCCGCCGTACTCTTCAATCATTATGGCCGTCAGATCGTCGGCTCGGGCTGAGACAGCCTTGTACAGCTGGCGCAAGTAATGCGTGCGCTCTTCCTTCGTCGTCCTGCCGAAAGTGGTGAAGGCCCGCTTGGCCGCGGCGATCGCACGCTGCGTATCTTCCTCGTCTCCCAGCGTTACGCGGCCGATTACTTGCCCGTTGGTCGGTTTGATAATGTCCATGACCTCTTGGCCATGCGATTCCACGAAACCTCCATCAATGTAGTGCGTGGTGAGGGTTTTAATCGTGTCTTTCTGAGTCATGGTTGCCATTGCGATTCTCCTTAATATGCGTATACAGTGCTGCGTAATGTCTTGCCGAGTGAAATCGTCCTTACGAACTCTGTGCTAGTTCCGCTTAAGCGCTGCGGAGCAAGTCACCTCAACGGATAACGGAGTGAGCAATTCCTGCATGGCTCGGTCCATCGTGTTGCTCATGGCAGACACCACGGCAGGAACATCTCGCTTGTCGACGCCGCCAATTTCCGACACGGCTTTACTCCAAACAACCGCGCCGGTATCAAGCTTGGTCATTTGGGCGGAGATTGCCACTTCCACTTTGACGGCGCCCTCGTAGTCAATTTCCTCTAGCTTTTCCAGTCGCCCGCTAAGCAAGTACTCAGCGTCAGGTCGACCGTCGTAACGTTTCACGTGTGAAAAGATCCCGCTCGCACCAAGGCGATTCATCACGGAGTCGGTAACAAACTCACAGGGGTCAATAGCCCAGCGATGATAAGCATAAAAACCGACCGATTCCGGAGACGCCTTAAACACAATCTCCCCGCGGCGCAGATAAGCAGGCGCGCTGAATTCACGGATCGCCACCGTTGCTTTGGCATTCTGAGGTGGTGGCGGATCAGGCGGGACGGGAAGATTGAGGGTGTAGTAGCTGGGGTAACGCATCTTGCCTGCGCAACCGGACAGGATGACTAGAGTGGAGAGCGCAAGGACGATCCTGGCGAGAATTCTCTTCATAATTCTTAACCTCCGCGGGTGACTTGCAACAGACGAGATCATCGGGTTGGAAAAGCCCAAGTCGGGAAGCGTATATGTGAAAGGAACGGATATCACACGGTGTTCGAAGTCTGACTTGAAGAAGATCCGCCGTTCGATTGGAGTGGCCTTTCAGAGCGCGGCTCTGTTCAATTCACTAAACATAGCGGATAACGTCGCTTTACCCCTGCGTGA
>Ga0207101_1162_pt1 | contig 10518 bp, 9 predicted proteins | sample Alteio_BWMinHeat_83_FD_153581 | JGI IMG/M metagenome (GOLD analysis project Ga0207101, IMG submission 153581) | Enriched cells from forest soil in Barre Woods Harvard Forest LTER site, Petersham, Massachusetts, United States -... | ecosystem: Environmental > Terrestrial > Soil > Temperate forest >...
CGAACGTCAGCGGCGCACACGGCTTTTTGTTTATCAACAATGTGCACTTCGCCGCACGCAAAGCCGCGCTGGTCCTGGGTCCACAGATCGGTTTGGAAGTATCTCCCGGCACGCCGATGGAGATCTTTTCTCACTTTCCGGACAAAAGACGGATCGCCAAAGCAGATGGAAGCCGCTTCCAAGCGGGGGAAACAGTCGATGTGTGGGTGCGACCGTTTGAAGTGCTGATGTTAGAAGTCCGTGCGGCTGAAGGCGCTATTGTCAATCTGCCTGGGCGCGAGTTGGCTGCGGAGCGAGCAGCCGGCATGGGTCAAGCTTTGAATCTTGCACCCGCGCCGCAAGCGGATTGGATGAACATCCGATTCGCCGATGCCGAGCGCTTTGAAAAAAAGGGGTTCAAGAAACGATCCCAGGCCTGGATGGCGACGATGCCCGGGATTGAAGGGGCGACGCATATTCTGGCTATTCCGATCAAACTGAAGCAGGGGGAGTTCGAATGGCTCTATTCGCCCGTGGTCGCGGAGATTGTCCAGGTCGTGGCGTACATCGGTGAGCAGAAGCTTCAACTCATTCCGGTCCCGGATGCACGCCAGTATGGCAACACTCAAAATAAGGGGTGCTCGTGGGTCGTCTACAAAATGCGGCTGAACCCGGAGTGGACAGGAAAGCAATTGCGATTTGTTATGCAAGCCTACCTTCCGGAAAACGTCGAGTCGCAAGTTGAGGCGTGGGTTGTTAAGCGCTGGTGGAAAGAGAGTGCCCGGCCGCTCGGAGACGGTTATTATGGCGACGCACCTTCGTGAGGATGGATGCGCGCATTGTAGCGGCGGTCGAAGACCGCCGCTACAGACGCGATTTTTCAACAGCTCCGTTTGCCTAGGCTTTGTTAGCTCGCCCCGTTGGGGCTGAAAGCCAATAATCCGGATTGGAATCTGTGTTTTGGACCCAATCCTACGAAGAGAGAGGATGCTATGGACAAAGTCAGTCGGCGGTCTTTTCTGGAAAAGGCTGGAGTGACGCTGGCGGCGGGGTCTGCCTCTGGAGCGGCGAACGCGGCGGGCAAAGATAAGGCAAACCCCAAATCGAAAGCCGATGACGTTGAGGATGCCGCGCGTTACGGAGTTGCCCATTGCGTCGCGGAATGGTCCTACAGCTCAGGAAAGGCCTACGCAAATCCCTTTGACGAGGTCGAGTTGGACGTGGTGTTTACCGATGCGCAAGGGCATGAGCAAACGGTGCCGGCCTTCTGGTCGGGAGAACAAACGTGGCGGGTTCGATATTCGCCGCCAGTTCCCGGCCGCTACAGGTACAGGACTGTCGCCAGCGACAATGGAGATCTGCACGGCCGCCATGGGGTCCTGGAAGTTGCCGATTATCAGGGGGACAATCCGCTGCAAAAGCACGGCCCCATGCGCGTGGCGGCCGACCAACGCCACTTTGAGCATGCAGACGGAACACCGTTCTTCTGGCTGGGCGACACTTGGTGGATGGGCCTTTGCAGCCGCTTGCGATGGCCGGAGGGCTTTCAACAACTGGCGGCCGACCGCGTGAGGAAAGGCTTTACCGTCATCCAAATCATTGCCGGCTTATATCCTGACATGCCTCCTTTCGACCCGCGAGGAGCGAACGAAGGCGGGTACCCCTGGGAGGCCGACTACACGCGCATTAATCCCAAATACTTTGACGCTGCAGATGTGCGCATTCAGTACCTCATCGAATGCGGTTTGTCACCTTGCATCGTTGCCTGCTGGGGCTACTTCCTGCCCATCATGGGCGTTCCCAAAATCAAAAAGCACTGGCGATATCTGGTCGCGCGCTGGGGAGCTTACCCTGTGTTCTGGTGTTTGGCCGGTGAGGGGGCCATGCCCTACTATCTGTCGAAAACCAAGAAGGAGGACATCGCCGCGCAGAAGGATGGCTGGACGGAAGTCTCAAGGTACGTACACAGCATCGACCCTTATCACCATCCCGTTACGATTCACAATGGTCGCAGCGAAGTACTGGACCCGACAGTGCTCGATTTCGATTTGTTGCAGACCGGACACAGCGACCGCAAGAGCATCCCCAACACCGAGAATCTGATCACCAGCGCGCAACTGAAGACGCCGCACCTACCGGTCTTGGCCGGGGAGGTGTGCTACGAGGGAATCATGGAGGCCAGCCGGCAGGAAATTCAGCGATTCATGTTTTGGACGTGCATCCTGAACGGCGCGGGCGGGCACACTTACGGAGCGAACGGGATTTGGCAGGTGAACACCCGGGAGAAGCCCTTCGGACCTTCGCCGCACGGACGTACGTGGGGCGATGTGCCCTGGGACGTGGCCTCGCGCCTCCCCGGCTCGCAGCACATCGCTTACAGCAAGGCGCTGCTGATGCGCTACCCGTGGTGGCGCTTCGAACCGCACTCCGACTGGGTGGACCCACACTGGAGCAAGGAGAACTACAATCTTCCCTATGCCGCGGGGGTTCCCGGCGAAGTCCGTGTAATCTTTATACCGCCAGCATGGGATCCACCCAAGGTGACGAACCTCGAGTCCGGCGTTTCCTACCGCGCTTTCTATTTCGATCCCAAGTCGGGAAAAGAGCATGACTTGGGCAACGTGGCGGCGGATGCCACTGGCGCGTGGCCGGCTCCCATCACCCCGACTTTCGCGGATTGGGTTCTAGTGGTGGAGAAGAAGAGCTAGGCTTTGCGAGTCCGCGGTGGCATGACCAGAATGGCCATGCTACGGCAGGCGCGCACACATTGGATCGGACCACAGGATGATAAAACGCCGGACGTTTATGAAGATGGCGGGGGCGTCCGCTCTTTCTCTGGGAGTCCCCGCCGCCAACCTCCAGGCTTCACCCCAGCAGAAAGCTGAGGGCACCGTCCTACCTACAGTCCCCATCGATTTGGTCAAGCTTCCTTTCCTGTATGGGCGGGAATACTTTGTCATTCGCAGCGGTCGCGCCCAGGTGGTTTTCCAATTGGATCGCGCCGATCTGGGCTCCGCGTTTACACGCATGGTCTTCGACATGGAGGACGCGCGACAAAGCGAGCGCAAAGAACGCGCGCTCAACTTTGACCCGGAGACGGGGTTCGCCTCGACAGCGCTTCGCGTTGAACTCGGGGGCTTCGGATTTACCGCTTTCGGCGAGCAAACCGAGTCTCACTGGATGATTATCGATGGCATGCCAGCAGTCGAAGTGATGTGGTGGGCGGGAGGCGTAAAGGTAACCGAACGCGTTGCGCCACTGTCCAGTGCCAATGCGTTCCTGGAAACCATTGAACTCGACGGGGCAGGATTGGCGGGGGGTGACGTCGTAAACGCCAAGCTCTTTTTACCCCGCGGGCAGGCGAGCGGGCGCGGCTCAGTGCTCGTCCAGAATAGTGAGAAGTACGGCTGCGCCATTGCCGTTATCGGTGACGCAAAGGTTCAAATAAATGAGGAGGAAGGATCTGTCACCATCGGGCCTGTCGCGGTGGGTCCTAAGATCAAAGCCTCGGTCGAAATCTTACATGTCTTCCAGATCCCGTCACGTGGCGCCGATGCCTTGAAAGACCAAGTCCGATCTCTCGCCGACGGAATCGAGAACCGCAAGAAAGAAACTAAAGCCGCCTGGGATGCCAGCACCACGATCGTGACTGACGACAAAACGCTTAAAGAAATCTATAACAAAGCGCGTTTTGGTCTTCCCGGCCTGATTGCCGACGATGGAACCATGAACGCGGGAATCTTCCAATACGGCCGGCAATGGGTTCGCGACACATCGAACAGTGCCTTGGGAGCCTTGCACGCCGGACACTTTGAATTGGCGCGCGCGGCGCTGACGCGAGTTCTAACTGACCTGGTGAGCGACGAAGGGGCAACTGCCATCGCCAGCCACTACGACAATCCGGACCAAGAAGAACTGGACCAGATGGGGGAGTTGCTGCACGTCCTGAAGAGCTACCGCGACTGGACCGGGGACGAATCTCTGGTGCGCGACCATCGGGCGAAGCTGCTCGCTCTGGTCGAAAGACCGTTGCAGCCAATCTTCCGCGATGAAACCGGCATGGTTCACAACCGGAGGGAATTCTGGGAACGAACCTTCGATGACGCCTATGAGCTGATTTATCAGGCCTATGTGGTGCGGGGACTTCGCGATGCTGTCGATCTGGCGCCCTTGCTGGATGCGCAGGACCGCGTGGAACGATGGACAACGGAAGCAAACCGCACGCTGGAAACGATGCTGCGCCATTCCACGCGGGCGCTCGTGGCGGACGGCCATCTGATCAAAAGACGGAACGTCACGGGTGAAATCGCCAATCTGATTCCAACGGGGCGCGGCGGACATCCGGACGTACCTTTTCGGACGGAAAAAAACAATTGCCTCAATCCCGACGCCTCCGCCGGGCTGGTGATTGCTCTTGGATTGGTCGATCCTCACTCCGAACTTGCCCGAAAGACGCTCGATGACCTCGAGCAACTCTGGAACTCGCGCTGGTTTGGCGGCGGTTTCGAGCGCTACAACTCCAGTTCGCAGCAGGACACGCCGGGTCCTTGGCCTTTTGCCAGTTGCTTTATCCTGCGCGCGCTGCACGACGCCGGGCAGTACGAGAGAAGCCGCCGGGTTCTGGAGTGGCTCAACTCCGTGCAGGGCGGAAGGACAGGCTTCTGGTTCGAAGAGATTCCGACGCTGCGGTCGAACACCAAATACTGCGGAATCATCCCGTGGACCAGCGGCGAGATTGCGCTGTTTGTCGTGCGCCACGTGCTGGGTATTCGGTTCGAGGGGGCAAGAATGGCGATAAAGCCAGCACTTTATCCCCAAAGTCCGGCAGTTTCCGCCGACCTGCGATTCCGCCAGGGCCGGGTGCGCCTCACGATTGAAGGCAGTGGAGCAATTAAACGCTCGGATCTCGACGGAAAGAAGCTCGATCACCGTCCCGATGGATCTATTGTTTTGCCGGAGAATTTCACCTCTGGCACCCTGAGCATTCGACGTGCTTAGCGGATGCGAGGTACCGCGGGCGTCTCGCCCGCTGTCGCGGGAGCGTCCCGCTCCGGCACAGCAGGGCGCGGGCAGGATGCCCACGCACCAGTGGGCGGGTCGCCCTCCGTACGAGATCACGGCCCAAGAGGTAGGAGATCATGGCCCGAAAGGTCGCTTAACAATATGGGGGGGATACGTTATCGAGTAGAGCTTGCCATGCGAATATTCATCGTATTTGCACTCTTAACTGCGGCCGTAATTCTGTGCGGTCTCCGAAACAGAAGCGCATGCGCGGTACAGCCAGAAACTTATCCTTGCATGGTATGGCCTTCCCAGCCGCCGGCAAGTTGCCCTTTCCCAAAGTCCACGGATATCACCGGCATTGCTTTCACGGGACGACACATTCGCTATGCCAGCGCGGACACGTGGTACCCGTCGTGGGCCGCCAACGGGAATCTGTACTCACCTTGGACGGACGGAACCGTTAACGGCATCCGGTCAGCTTCCGGCGGCCAACGAAAGACGACGGGGTTTGCCACGATTCTTGGCGACGACCCGCTACACCTGGAAATCTCCGACGCAGGTGTTCATCGCGATGACCCAGCGCCTTACGAGGGGCGCTACCCGTGCGGGAGCCTGGTTTACAAGGGCGTTTGGTACTACGGAACCTATTGTCTGCTGGATTCCGACCACGATCCTGGGAAGGGATTGAACTGGGACATTCTGGGGCCGTTTGTAGGGTTTCGCTATTCGCTGGATTACGGAAAAACCTGGCACGACACGCCGCACACGCCGGCCGATCCTTTATTCGGCGAACCGGGCGCGCCGGGCGGAAAAGTAAAAATGGGGGCCCCGCACTTTGTCGATTTCGGACGCGACATGCAATATTCCCCGGACGGGAAGGCTTACCTCGTGGGCCATGGCGCCACCGATCCCGATCCTGACCCTCGGCCTGCCAATCTCAGCTGGATTACCGGTGACCAGATTTACATGGCCCGCGTCAAACCCAGTATTCACAATATGAATAATCGTACAAGATATGAGTTCTTCTCCGGTTGCGATGCCAAGCAACGACCCATCTGGAGGCGGGATTTTGCCAGGATCAGGCCGCTAGTGGATTGGAACAACAATTGTGGCTGCGTTACCATGACTTACAATGCCCCCCTAAAGAAATTTCTGATGTGCATTACCGATGGGGGCGACACCATCTCCAAGTTTAATACCTACGTTTTGGAGTCTGACCACGTCGCCGGCCCGTGGAAACTGGTGGTCTATATGCACGAATTCGGCGAGCAGGCCTACTTTGTAAATATTCCCTCCAAGTTCATCAGCGCCGATGGCCGCACGGCCTGGCTCTGCTATGCCGCGAACTTTTCCAATGGGAACGGCAATTGGGATACTCACCATCGCGCTATCCCTCCCGGCGGCGGATACGGAATGACTTTACAGGAGATTAAGCTGTTAAAATAAAGGAACTGTGATCGCGATGCGTGCCGGTTGCAATGTCGCCGGAACGCGCGAACTACCTACTTCAATGTATCCTTAACTACCGGAGGGCTCATGACTCTGCCGAACCGTGAAGTTAGTCCGCGAGAGAGTGGAACGCAGACCCACGGGGGACCGATGAAGATAACCGGCGTTCTCCTCGGGACCGTTCTGTCCAACCTTGACCCCATGCAAAGCGGGCGACTGCAAGTCTCCGTTGCGTCGGTTAACTCCACCGGGTGGGCTTTGGCCGTTGCGACCGGGTCCGATGACTCCGATGGCTATCAGGTAGGCGACACGGTGGTTGTCGCATTTCAGCACGGCGATCCCTCTCTTCCCGTAGTGCTGGGACGCCTGCCCAGCGATAGCTGATGGCCGGGCGCAAGTACTAGCTTCGGGTATGAATCCCGCGAATGTGTGAAGTGGACACGAGGTTGAATTGGGGATGCTTATACAACAGGTGCATTCCTCGTCCGATGAAGCCGGGATTTGAGAAAGACGGGGGATTGTCCGCAATGGAGCCTTCAATTTCAACCTCCACGGGCTGGGGACAAAACGTGGGATGCCCGGAGATGGAAACGTGTTTGTCATCGCGTTTTACAAGTTGATAATGGCTATTCTCCGTCTCGATTTCCACAACCGTCCCATCGTCGAGCTCATCCAGGTACAGGCCCTCTTCCGTTTCGGTTTCCCCTTGTGGGGCATTGATCTCCGGGTGCGCGTTCCAACGAAACATCACAAGACCTCCGATTCATTTTTCATGCTGCTGTAGGAGCACGCCTGTCGCCAGACAGCAAAATATTGGGATAAGTGCTTGATTCTTTGGCTCCTTGGACGGGTGTCGGCCCATTCTCACGGGAATTCATGGGGTAATATTTACGAGGGAGCGTAGAAAAAAGGGAACACGTGGGCGTCATTCACGCAGGTTCTTGACAACTATTGCAGTGCGACAGCACACAGAAAAGCCATCAACACCGCGCCCTCAGCACCGAGGCCCTACCCTCAAGTATGCTTGGCCACGTAAATGAGCACGCCGAAGATGACGATGGGGATCAGCGCCAGCATGATGTAGAAGAGGACTTGCCGGATCACGGGCGAGCGCCGCACCTTCCAGTCGCGCAGTTCCGGACGCTCGGCAACGCCCACTTCATCCTGGTGGTGAAGGTCATGGGCAAACTCGGCGGCGGTCTGGTAGCGATTGGCCGGCTCACGCTCGAGCGCCCGGTAGATGATCTCCTGCAGTTGTAGCGTGATGCTTGGATCGATCTCCCGCGGCGGGATGGGATTATTGAGCAAGCGGTCGTTCATAACAGCGAAGGGATTCTCGCCTTGGAACGGCACTTTGCCCGTCAGCATTTCGTAGAGCATCACACCCAGAGAGTAAAGATCGCTCCGCGCATCGCCGCGTTTTCCTTTGACCTGTTCGGGGGAAATGTAATCGGGCGTGCCCATCGTATTACTGAGCTTGGCGAAGGTGATGCGCCGCGCGCCGGCATTGGCGGCAATGCCAAAGTCGATCAGCTTGATGTTGTCGTCGGCATCGATCATGATATTTTCAGGCTTCAGATCGCGATGCACAACGCCATGGCTGTGGATGTAGCCCAACGCGTCGAGAATCCGCAAGGTTATCTTGACAGCACGTTCCGGCGAGAATTTCCGCCCGCTCATCGCGCGCCGCAACAACTGCCCGTCCACCCACTCCATCACCATGTAGACGCGTGCGCGATCTTCTTCAACGATCACCTTCATAACGCCGGGGTGGTCCAGCTTGGCGCCGATATCCGATTCGCGATGGAAGCGCTCGAAAAAGATGGGGTCGCACTCCATCTCCGGGTGGGGAATCTTGATGGCTACGGGACGTCCTGAGCGTGTGTCCATTCCCTTGTAAATGGAGGCCATGCCGCTGCGGGCAACGAGCTGCTCGATCTGGTAGTGATCGATTTGATCACCAGCGTGGACACTGTTCATGAAGTGAGCGCTTAACGAAGCTTGTAGGGCCTGCCTCGGTACATTCCCACGCGTTCGACTCCTTTAATGCGAATGACCTGAACACTGATATTATCACTGCCGTCCCGTTCATTAGCAAGCTGAACTAACTGCCGAGCGGCGTCCTGCAGATTGTGGTTCTGGGTGACGACGCGCGCCATGTCGCTCGCCTCCAGAGCGCCGTGCAGGCCGTCGCAGCAGAGCAACAGAATATCGCCCGGAGCCACCTGAGTCTGATTGAGTTCGACGTTCACGAACATGTCGTTTCCCAGCGACCGCAGAAGCATGTGGCGGTTGGAAGATTGCGAGGACTCGCCCGCGGAGATGAGTCCCATACGGAAATGCTCATTCGCGACGGTGTGGTCACCGGTAAGCTGGGTGGCGCGGCCTCGCCGAATTAGATAGCAACGCGAATCGCCAACGTGCGCAACCACGGCGCGGTCATGACGCAGCGCGCACGCGACCAAGGTGGTGGCCATGCGCGCCCCACCCGGCGCAGCGGCACGGCCCGCCTCATAAACCCGCAGGTTGGCCTTCTCGGCCAGCCGCGGCAGCAGCGTGGTGTGGGGTTCGCCGGCGCGCGATTCGCGGAACCCCTCCCGCAAACAGTCCACCGCAATACGGGAAGCTACTTCGCCCCGTTCGTGCCCGCCCACTCCATCCGCCAGGACAAACAGCCATCCGTGCGAACGCGCTTGTGCCGGATTGGCCGGGATCACATGCCCGTGCGAGTCCTCATTCTGCTCCCGGACTTTTCCCACGTCAGAGTGTTCACCAAAATCCACGTCCAACATTGATGTCTGTGCGGAGCGCTCTCCTGGAGTCAAGGATGCCGGATGAACTGGTAAAGTTCGCGCGCTGTTTTCAATCATAACATCTCCTCAAGGGGGCGATGGCCGCCTGCTCAGTATATTACGGGGCGTTTCTTCTGGAGGCGTGTCACGGTTTGGGTAAGTTTCGCCGGGTAGTTGGTGATGATTCCGTCCGCACCCTTCAGGATTGTCCGCCACATCTGTCGCGGGCTATCAACTGTCCAGGGAATGACGAGCATCGAAGCAAGGTGCGCGCGGCGAATGAAGGACGGTGAAGCTGCATTCCAGCGCGGTAGCAGCACCTCAGCGCCTAGAGCCTTTGCCTCGAGGATTGCCGGCAGGCGGCCGCCGATGTGTAATCCCAGATGGATTTTGGCGTCCAGTTGCCGAATGCGCCGCAGCCCTGCAAGGTCCGGGGAAATCACTCGCACGAGATGGCGCACCTTGGCGCGGTTAATTTCCCTAACAACCATGGCCTCTGCATCCGGCGTGGAACTGTTGAGGGTGATGAATGCCATGCAATTCTGGACTCGCACCCATGGGAGAACATCGGGACAGAATTGCGCATCCAGGGCGATTCCCTCAGCCCCCTCTTGCAGCGCCAATTTGAATGTAAGGAGAGTATCTTCTCTGGCTTCTACCCGTGACGCCCGCCAACCGATCTTCAGCGGCGGCCAGAAGAGCGCTGCTTGTAGGTGGATGCGGGCGCGTTTTTGCGGAAGTGAGTGATTGTTCATCTTGGTTCATTGCCAGTCATGACGCCTGGTGACGACAACGCCAAGTGAAAATTGGCAAATCTTGAACGGAACGCGGGGGGCTGCGAGGGAGAAGCAGCTCCCCTGCGTTCCCTGACTGGCGGGGCACTAGGCAATCTTGGAAACTGCCGCCTTGCTTTCAATAAAGGTCGTTCGCCCTGCTTTCTTGCTCGACTTGAAGAAGTAGATGCCCCCAAAAACGGCCCAGACCAGCGCAATTCCCAATGCTGACAAGGGTTCCATCTTGGTGCCGAAACCCATGAATGGGCCGATCAGATAGAAGCCCATGCAAGCCAGATTGGCCAGCAGACCAAAGACGGGAATCAGCAGGTGCCTTACCACTTTAAAGTTGGGGTGGTTATGGTAAGCCACCATGCAGATGACGCAGCTCAGAGCGTAGAGGAGGAAGGTGCCAAAGTTCGACGCCAGCGTGATGGTCAGCAGGCTATTGGGAAGCGCCGCCAGCTTGTCGTGCGAAAAGTATCCGAAGCTGGAGAAGAATCCGTGCGGCAATGCAGCGA
>Ga0207101_1173_pt1 | contig 10390 bp, 14 predicted proteins | sample Alteio_BWMinHeat_83_FD_153581 | JGI IMG/M metagenome (GOLD analysis project Ga0207101, IMG submission 153581) | Enriched cells from forest soil in Barre Woods Harvard Forest LTER site, Petersham, Massachusetts, United States -... | ecosystem: Environmental > Terrestrial > Soil > Temperate forest >...
AAGTCGCCTTCGAGGCATCGCGCAATTGCCTCCGAGTACGACATCCGGGCGCTACTGGATCGGGCTAGCGCCCTGCGATGCGCTGCGGTATTCATGCCGCTACCTTCCTTCTGCTGAACTATCTGAGAGGCGCCACTGGTCATGGCGCCTTTCGTTTTTTCGGTCGTGGTCATGACGCGTGTCTCAGAGGCTGGCCGCGCATATAGGCAGCGTAATCCTCAGGGAAGACCACCGTTGCCCCGCCGATTTTGCGGAGAGTCAACAGACCCGCCTTTGCGTCCTTATAGATCTTCGCCCGGCACCAGTGCCCGTTGGGCTTCGTGATATCGGCCACTCGAAGAAGCTTCATTTCAATCTCCAAAGTTGAGACGCATCCGCGTCTGTCTATGCATGACAACACATTTCCACCGAGGGATGAGGGTCGACTCAGTCGCGGTCCAGCCGACGTTAAAGGTGCGCGCACAAGCTGAGGGGCGGCGGGATTTCAAGCTCGCCGGCCGCATTCGATAAGAGTCTCAGGTGGCGGGAGACGCGAACAGGCGGCGCAGGCCTTGGACGCGTGCGGCAAGGCCGGCGCTTATTTTCTCTTCCAGAAGCGCCAAGGCCGGATTGGGTCAGCTTTCATATCCGCACGGATGGCCGGAAGTACTGCGCTCAGTATCCTCACCGAATCGAATGCGTGCCGCTCGTCATCATGAAATGGAGCGCTAGATTGCATCACGATCGCGATGCCGGTCCGTTGCGCGATTTCGCGCAGTCTCTCCAGGGTCTTCCGGCTGCTGTAAAAGCTCGACGACCGCCATTCGCTGATAATCGCCAATTCTGATGACAAGTGAAACTTAGATGCAAGTTCAAGCAATCTACGGTCACTCCTGCGGTAAAGCGGGGAACAATGCACGCGGCGAGACCAATCCTTTTCGGCTAGCAAGAGCGGTTCAAGAGCCTTGAGTACTGCTTGTTGGTCCGGCCAGTGAGAGACCAAGTTCACATCATTGCCAGCGTATACCTGCGAGGCCATGAGGTTTGCGACCGCACGGCTCGCACCGTTGCCGGGGTCGTTGCCAATCACGGCCGTAAGGCCCACCGGAAAGAGTCCCGGGATAATCCAGTTTGTTGCGACTTCAGACATAGTTCTGCCCTTTCGGCATAGCTCCGCCTCCCTCGGAATTGAGGTTGGTCGGGAATTCGGTTTGTTGGGGGTTAGCCCTTAAGTGCGGGCCGGCTTACTGCATTGCCTCGCTCTCAGGCCGCTGCCTGCGCCGCTCAATGAAAGCGTCGAGTTCATCCGTCTCGAAATAGCGGCGGCCGACAATGGTGATCGGGCGCGGAAATTCGATATCGTCGCGATTAAGCCAGCGATGTAGTGTCCTCCGCGAAATATCGAACCGTTTGCAGACGGCTGTTGCTGTGGTCAGGCTCTTGCTCATGCCACGGCCTCCGCGCCACTCATGCCGCGAATAGCGGAGACAATGAATTCGCGGCCCTCGATCGGCGCGCCAGTCCGGCCATGTCGTTTGATGCACAGCAGATATCGGCGCACCTGCTCTGCTCGTAGCCAGTCTTCCGGGGTTGTGCCCGGAGCCTCGGCGTCGGAAATATAAAAACGCAGGGCCGCGCGGACTATCGTCAGATCGTCGGCGGACAGGTGGGCGCCAGTCTCAACCTTGTCGGCGATCTCTCGCCATACCCGCCAGTACCGGCGGTGAATAGACACGTCCATGTTGCACCTCAAATTCGGTGCTCTTGATTATTCACACGGGCGGACGGATTGGAATAGCATTTCTTGAACCTCCACGACGCCGTTGGTGAGTGTAGAGGATTTGGTGCAGTTCCGACGGGCCGGCCATAGATCAATTGTGCCGAGGCGCGCTAGGGTCAACCACGCCTAGCTTCTCGATCAGTTCCCTTTCAATCTGCTCCACCATGAGAGCGAAGCGCTGCATGATTGGCCCAATTCTTAGGCCGAACAGCCGCCGCGCCCCTTCCAGATCGTGGGCTCCTTCGCGGCTCATGTACATGTCCTTCATGACGTTGGCATTCCCGAGCATTAGCTTCAGCTCGTCCAGCTTGGCCACGATATTCGGGAAATCTTGAAGCAGCGAGAATGCCTCAAACGTGACCCGATCAATGATCTCGGTGGAGTAATGTCCCGCATTGTAGGGCTCGATTTCCGGAGTCAAAACGTGTTGAAGATCCCGCGCGAGATGACGTGCCTTGCCTCTGATCTCCAGCAGCAGCCGAGTCAGTTTCTCGCGCTTTTCTTCGTAATTCAGCAACAATTCCCGCACCTCCGAGTAGGACATCGGTTCGGATTTGTCGGCGACGCGCTTCCAGAAGACGCCTGTCAGGGCATCCTGATGAGGGCGCCGTGTGCTTTTCGGGATTTCGAAAACGTAAAACTTGTTGTTCGAACCCGGCTTATCGATGATCCGGGGACCCATCACGGTGACATGCGGTTCGGCCTTGATCTTGTCGTTGAGGTGCGTCGCGATCGCGAGGTCCGGCGCGTGCCCCACGGCATTCCATGAGTGGTCGCCGACCTGATCCACGCCAACGATGACAAACCCTCCGTGCGTGTTTGCGAACCCGCAGGCAAGCGTCGTGGCGCGTTTGGGCTCCAACGATCGGATCGTCAGTTTGAAGTCGTAGCGCTCAGGCTCGGGTCGACCCGATACCGCTAGACGCACGATGTCATCATATGCCCAATCTTCCAGCCGCTTTGGTATCATGCCGCTGCCCCGCCGCTTGGTATCGGATGCCAAGCCTAGCACTCGTCACAGTGGCGACGAAGTAATTGAACGCGCTTGCGTCGTTACGGGGGGTAGCTCGGGGGAGGAGGACGCAACCACGGCCTTACCGATCCTTTGCATTTATTGCGCAAAACGGCCGGAACGCGCAATAAGTGTCGGAACAATTATGGTTCCGAAACGATGCCACTGTTCCACCTCTTGTTCCGGAACAGTTCGACAAAAATGGAACTGTTCCGGTCTAGTGATAGAAACCGATAAAAAATCGTATAATCAATATCTTATAGCCGGAACATAAAGTGCGGAACAGTTGTTCCGGTTGATTGTTCCGGTTGCTTCGACCCTTACCGGAACAGCGGAACATACTTTCCCCCTCTCTTTAGAGAGGGGGAAGTTGTTCCGGTTGTTCAGGGTCCAAGTGCGAGAGGGAGTTTCTAAGTTTGAGATTTCCCGCATCTGTGATGCGGGCGACGGCGTGCTATGGTCTATCGGAAATCAGCGACAACGTCGCACGCGATGAGGAAAAAGCCCATGTCACTCGCCGCGTCGTTCTTCCATGAGACCGCTAAGCCGACCGCCGAGGAATTTCTGGAGAACATGCTTAACGTACGTCGGGGACGACTTGCGGCGATCGTGCTTTATCACGTGGCGGATTATTGGTTTGAAGACAACCGAGACGTATACGCCGACGTAGCGGCGGTGCATCTGGAAGTCATTGGGCTTTGTCCCGAATTCCAGACCATTAGGGATGTTGCCGACGCGACTAAGCATGCGGAGTTGAGGCCGCAGACGAAGATACCTCGTACGCTATCGGCATCGAAACAGGCGTATTTGTCCGAAGGTTTGTTTACTGCCCCATTCGGGCACGGTGTGTTCGCTGAGGCCTTGGAGATCGTCGTCGAACTAGACGACAGATCGCAGCGGTCGCTCGCCATCGCCGTGAACGCCGTCCTAGACTTTTGGCAGGGCAGGGTGTGATGGTCGTGCGCGAAGACGATCAACCCAAGTCTCTGCGCGATCCAGCTGCAATAGCTCGACGCCTCGGGCTCTTGTCAGAACCGCATATCGCGCCCCTCACCGAGTACGTAGCGAGTCTCCGACTGCAGTTTCGCCAAGTGCCTGACTTTGATCCGCTGGATGGCGGGGTTAATGCGACCATGCTTTTTCTTTTCGAGAAGCCAGGACCGATGACGGACGACTCCCGACCCGGTCGAATGGGCTCCGGCTTCATTAGCCGGAACAATGACGACGAGACCGCAAAGGCCATTTGGAAGTTTATGAACGAGGCCGGCATACCGAGGCATGTGGCAGTCATATGGAACTTGATACCTTGGTGGGATGGTCAAATCAGGTTTACCGGCAAGGATCGAGACACAGCGGTTCGCGAACTTAAGAGCCTTTTCAGTCTACTCCCTAAGCTCACAACGGTTGTCCTCGTTGGGCGAACTGCGCAGAAGGCGCGTCCATGTTTGAGTGACCTGCGGGCGTTCGACAGCGCACACCCAAGCCCGAAGGTGCGGAGCATGAACAAGGCGAAATGGGATGCTATCCCCGGCGTCTGGCGAGAGGCTTGGTTGCAGTGTGGTGGGGTGTCGGAGTGAGGTGACGCGCAGGGCGTGCCGCGCGGGCCGTGATGCGAAAGGGGGCTTGGGAAAAAGAAGCGGCTCGATCCAGGCATGAGACCGAAGCGAGCCGTTTGGGTACGCACATTTTACGCAACTAATACACAACCACTTGGCCGCTTTATGAGCCAACCGATATGAACCGGGCGTGAATGCCCCGACGGCCCGGTTGCGCATTCTTGTTTGGCCGCAACCGGGTCATGGAGCGCAAGGGTGTAAGCCGGGTTGCGCCCCTCTGGATTTTTCGAGAGTGAACATGCGCCCATCGGCGTGAGGCTAGCGTGATGGGAGCGATTTCGGCGGGGGAGATTGCGGCGGGGAGGGGATGGGGAGTGCACCCTGCAGAAGGCTAACTCGGCCGGATCGCCACTGTTGACCAATGCAGGGCTGCGCACGATCTATCCACACTTAAGCACGGCATCCGTGCGAGCCTCGCCCTCATCTGAATAGGAGCCACCGCCATGGCGAAGAAAGCCGTCCTCGCGATCGGCCTTGATCCCGCCTTCGCAGACTACAGCCAATTCCCTGACCTTAATCCTGCGCACATCCGGCACTTCATCGGCATGCAAATGGAGCACTTGCGTGCAATGGGATATGACGCCGAATGTTGTCTGATTGATCTCGGCGACACTGCCGAAGCAGCGGTGGAAAGAGCACTGAGGTCGAAGACTTTCGATTGCATTGTGATCGGTGCCGGGCTCCGCGAAATGCCGGGGCAACTGTTCCTCTTTGAGAAGATTTTAAACGTCGTTCATGGGTTGGCACCGCAGGCGCGAATTGCGTTCAACACGACACCGGCAGACACTTCACAAGCGGTGTTGCGCTGGTTGTCCTGAGAAGGCGCCATGCACCTGCCAATGATGCGACATTCGACACGGTAGGGCAGGGGAGGAGCATGCGTACATCGTCCATGGATATGGATGCGTCTGTCCAAAATAATTTTGACTGCTCACTATGGGGCGGGGCTCGCCCACGTTTATCAACGTCGAATGCGTGATGATCGATTGCATAAGGCCGGTCATGTTCTAGCGATCGTGACGTGCGGTGGGCTTTGTCTTTGGGGAAGGGAGCGGCCCGATCCTGGCGCTGCATCGAAAACCGGATCGGGCCGCATGGCAACGCTTCGTTGTAAGTCGGTAGCGCCGCGAATGGCCATCATGCGACGTTTGGCGTGAACTGCATGTAACGTACGGCACAACTCGCACGGCCCGTTGACCCCGCCTGCCCCCACGGCCGGATCGGGCATGACGATCTTCGGAAAGCACTTATCGCGGCCAGCCTCTTGCGCGCGCGCATGCGAGCCCGTCACAGCTACTCATGTAGCCGGCATGTCGTCCGAGGGCACACAGCGCCCCGGAGAATGGATTTATGCGTGGGGCAGGGGAGGACGGGTCTTTGTTTCGATGTTTCGTTTCGCTTTAATTAGACCGAGCGCACCGCACCATGGCTGGCATGGGCTGGCTGACACGGTGCGCGCGAGGTTGGCAGTGCCGGGGGTATGTCTTCAGGCGAGCTATGCGTATGCGACGACCGCTGGTAAAGTTTCGAGGTCAAAGGCATCGGGAGGAAGCAATGCGCGGTATGAAAACCTGGAGCTGGCGGATGTCCGTTGCCACCATCTGCGTAATAGCCTCTACTCTGGGTGCGAACGCGAACGGCAGGGTCGTGAGAGAGAATGACCCTCATGCGTGCAAGGAAAACCGCAAGGAATTTTGTCCGCAAAGCGAGGCTGGAAAAGCCGGCCCCTGCCTGCGCCAGCACATGGCTCACCTTACATCGGCATGCCAAGCCAAGATCCGGGCCAAGTCGCAGGAGTGATCCAACCATTGGCTGGGCATCCACGCCTCGCCTCCGCCCCGATGGTACGCCCATGCTGCCCGACCCCGTGGCTTGATCGATTTCAATTCTCACTTTCGCGTGCTTAAAATACGCTATAGTCGCAGACTTGGCACCATGCAGGGGAGTATGTGTATAGCATGCGCCTCTTTGCTATGCCTATGCTATGCCTGTACGTAGCATGACCATGTATATCTAGCACATCAAAGAAGATGAAAAGAAAAGAACGCCCATAGGCATAGATCTATGCGTGTGTACACGCACGTCTATACACCGCTATGAATGCTGCGCATGCATGTGGGTTTGGCTATAGTACATGCATTACACGCATATCACATGCGTTGCGTGTGGTATGTTTGACATATCTGCCAACCGTTGCGCGAATGACGCGCTTGACGTTGGGGAAACAGGGTCCTCCCGCCGGGGGCGTGCGAGGGCGGTGAACGGGCGACGACGGGATCCGTCTAGATACACACATTTTTTGTGTTAATTTTTGCTGTGGGGTAATTATTTCAGTGATTCCGCTGAAGGTTGGCGGGATTCGACCATAAAGGAATTGCCCGGGTAAAATTGGTGGCTCACCTATCCCGGCGCGCTTGCCTACGTCACCGCCGGCCGCAAGATTCTGTACGAAATCGCGTTTCCGTCATCGAAGCACGGCGCCGTTGGAAACGGGCGAGAGTAGAGTCGCCATAATGGCGACTCTACTTCGGAACCGCCCGAGCGCTTCACGCTCAACACCGCGAAGGCGCCCTCGGCAATTGAGCACCAGGCGCACATTTATCGTGGGATTGCCGTAGCATGCCCTCGCGCGTCAACTGATGGTCGCGTAGTATTCGCTATATGGCTCCTCCAAGTGCGACAGAAATCGCTGAAATAGACAGGTTCCTCAGCCAGCGTAAATGGCTTGATGGTCCCCACCCCGAGTGGAAGGATTCCGGTTTTCGCAGACGTGGCAACAAGGAAATTGGAGCCGTGTGGTCCATCAAGGATGATCTGGGAATTATCGGGAAGGGGCAGGTCAGATTTGCTTTTCGTCCATTGGACAGGCACTGTCCCTCCATCTCCCTCATCTACGGGCAACGTTCAATCGTGCGGGTTGACCTAGAAAATCCGGAAGCTTGCGAATTTAATCCGTCGTGGGCAGCGGGATATGGTTTGCCTCCAAGGGTGTGCGGTAGCCACGTACATAGATGGGAAGACAACCGCGACCATGTGGCATCACAAGACGAATGGGGTTTGCCGTGCCGTTTTCCATTGCCGCCCCAGGTTCGAAAAATTGACCAAGGGCTGGGTTGGCTCGCAGAGTATGCCAATATAACATTGGACTCGGATCAGCACGGGTTTGACATCCCACAAGGGATATTGTGAGGCGCAATCATGCAATGCGATGACCTGCGCGCGGTACTTGATTCCCTAAATTCCTGTGAGGCCACGGACGGGGGCACCCGTGTCCGCACCCACTGCCTTTATCCATCCCATACACAGGTTGGGGTGTTCATCGTTAAGTTTGGAGACGGTTACCATGTCCACGACGGGGGCGAGGCCGTGCGCGAGGCGTGGCTACACGGCCGCGATGAAACAGTAATGCATTCTTGCCTGAAACGAGGGGCGTCCAAATACCATCTTGAGGTCGCAGGCTCGTCCCTGGTCGGGAAGGTGGATAATCGCGATTGGCTGCCGTCGGCAATTCTCGCCGTCGCGAACGCCTCGGCAGAGGCGGCGAATTCCGCAGTGATGCGTTTTTCTGCGGCGGCCGAGCGCTCTCTTGTCGAGCGCATTGACGAGGCATTGTCGCGTGTCTTCGCAAAGGACAAGATCGTGCGGGAATATTCGCTCCGAGGCAAAAGTGGAAAGGAGCATTCTTTCGATTTTGCCCTATTCAACGGCGGCGAGGGGCAGATCATCATGGACGCGGTATCGCCGCACCATAACTCGATCGCGGCGAAGTATGTGGCATTTGCGGACGCCGGCTCACCAGACAACTCGTACCTAATGCATAAATTTGCCGTCTACGATCGTCCGCTTGCGAGGGACGACATCTCTTTGATGCAGCAGGTTGCGGAAATTGTCCCTTTCCAATCCCTCGTGGAGGGATCGAAAAGGATCCTAATCCACTAGTCCCCAAACTTGGCGGTCGGGCACTTTGCGATGAGTGCGGGCAGTAGCCTCGCGCATGGCCAGCCCGTATAATCCCTTCGGCGTAATACAAAAGGGTGAATTGCGGTTTGGCGGGCGCGAATGCGATGCTCACGACGCACCACTTTAACGGCGCATGAATTACCAATCGAACTCGCCGTCCGCATTACAGCGGGCGGCTTTTTGTTTGCGCCGACCACGCGAAATCACAAGCGACCAAAACCACCCGGCTAGTTTAGTCGCCCCCCTTATACTAGTCGGCATGTCATATTCCTTAGCAACGAAGCGTGCATCGTCAATCACGATCCCGACAAGAGGGGTCGGGCCGCACGTAAAGCTCATCTTCGCCGAGATGCAACGTCAGGGCACAACTTATGCCGATATTGCATGGGCTTCCGGGGTCGAGCACGCAACACTCAAGGCTTGGCGAACGAAAAATGCAGCCTCGTTGAACAACCTGACCGCTGTTCTTGGCGTGCTCGGCTATGACTTCGTTCCTATGCCCCGCGCCGACAAGCTCGACAAGGCTCTTGTCGCCGACCTGAAAGAGGTCGCGGCCCGCCACGGGCTCGAGTTGCAACCAACGGTTCAAGCGTTGATCGAGATCGTTTCGGGCATCTATGACCGGCCGATTCCGGAACCGACAACCCGTCCAGTCGTCAAGCGCGAACGGTCACGCCGAGTAACAGATGAGGAAATGGCGAGAGCAACGGCCAGCACCAAAAAAGCGGCAATGGCCCTGCTTGAAGCAATAACGGCAACGGATGCTGCGAGTTTCGACAAATGCCGAATTTACGGCCTTACGCGAGCTGTCGACAGGCTGGAGCGGCTTGCCGACCGGCTCCAAACACAGGATCTCAAAGAAGCGGCGTAGTGTTTCCTTTTCCGCTGCGCCTCTGAAGCCCGACGATGTGTCCTTCCGCATCGTCGGGCTTTTTATTGGCACGACTTCTTTGCCCGGTCGCCGCGACAGTGATGGGGCATATTGCTCGCTCATGGCAGTGACTTGGCTGGCGCTTCGGCGCCGGCCTTTTTCCGTTTGCCGCTTGCGCAATAGCGACCAAACCAACCCCTCTAAGTGCCCGACGGCGTGCGAATATCCTTCTCGACCCGGTCGATTGAAAGGCCGCACTGTTCTGGAAGGTACCATGAGATTTTCTGACTTTGAGCCCCCGGCTCCGAACGCATCGCCGATGACGCTCACCGCGAAATCGGTCGAAGGGCTCGCACGCGAAATCGCGGTTGAGCTGCAACTGACCGGCGGAAAGATCACCGCTGAAAACCGCCGTCTTCTCGCCGAAACGATTGCCGCCGCTCAATGCGGGCTGGCCACTATCGCACGCGCAATCAGGGAATCCGCAGATGCTGTTTGAAGCCTCGATACCCGGCGATTGGGCTTGCCTTGAGCCGAGCGTCCGCCAGATCATCGGCGACATCGAAGGCGTCGACCCTCAAGCGCTCGCCGCCTATGCCGCCAAGCCTCACAAGCCGGGCTCGAAGGCCACGGTCCGCGATGGCGTCGCGATCCTCGACGTGTCGGGTCCGCTGGTCAAAAAGACCTCCTTCGTGTCCGAAATGCTGGGCATGGCCAGCTACGAACAGCTCATGCTCGACCTGCAAGCGGCCTTGGATGACAAGGCAGTTTCTGGCGTCTTGCTCAACATCGACAGCCCCGGCGGGCAAGCCGCTGGCGTGCATGAGCTTGCCGCCGCGATCAAGTCCGCGAACAGGCCGACCGTTGCATATGCTGGCGACCTTGCGGCGTCTGCCGGCTACTGGCTTGCCTCCGCCGCCGACAAGGTCGTGATCGGGCAATCTGCCCAATTGGGCTCGATTGGCGTACTTGCGTCCGTTTCGTCCAAGCCCGAGCGGGCCGGCGTTACGACCGTCGATTTTGTGTCGAGCAAAAGTCCATTCAAGCGGCAGGACATTGAGACCGACAAGGGCCGGAACCTGATTCAGGCTCGAGTCGATGCGCTCGCCGAAGTGTTTGTATCCAGCGTTGCCGCCAACCGTGGCGTGTCGGTCGCCAAGGTGCTCGCCGAC
>Ga0207101_1175_pt1 | contig 10372 bp, 13 predicted proteins | sample Alteio_BWMinHeat_83_FD_153581 | JGI IMG/M metagenome (GOLD analysis project Ga0207101, IMG submission 153581) | Enriched cells from forest soil in Barre Woods Harvard Forest LTER site, Petersham, Massachusetts, United States -... | ecosystem: Environmental > Terrestrial > Soil > Temperate forest >...
TTCCGCCTACGGCCAAAACTTAGGACGTACACGCCCGAGAGAGTAGCGGAGTAAATGAAGAACGGGTGTAGGTTCGGGCAAACATCGTGTAGACGAGCGGGTCTTTGAGGGCAATGTATTGCAGGTACAAATTCCCCTGGGGAAACGGGTAAGCAAAGAACAGAATCAGCCCGGTGACCCCTGCCAAAACAAGGCTCAAAAACGTCCGAGAATTGGTGACTCTTTCCAGCATGACGGCCTCTACTTGTTCGACGCGGTGATTGGTACGGTCTTGTTCAGGATCGCCGATCCGGCAGCGGTGGCCATCTCGTTGGCGATCCGCTTGCGCGGTCCCCGCCGTGGTTTGGCGTCATTTTTGTGGGCTTCGTACCAGGGCGTGAATTCGGCATCGCTTTGAAATAGGAACTTCAAAGCGCCGGAGACCACCTGGTCGTTGGTAGCGCCGCTGAAGCGGCAATAAGCCCGCAATCTCTCTTGCAGCTCGGTTTCGATTGCGGCTTTGATTTGGGTCCTGATTTGTTTTCTTTCCACCTGAATAATTGGCATATGAATCTCCTTTTCAATTCATTTGCGGTACTGCGGGGAGCGACCTCCGAAGCCGGTCACGGAACCTCCGCAAGGTGCGGAGGGTGGGGTCGCTCCCCGCAGTACCTCTTCCTTTGCACTTGTTTGCTTCTTGGCCGTCATGCTGCAGAAGTCCTTTCTCCTAAGCTCCTTGTGCCGGCTGTTGGGGTGCATTCGAGGGTGCGTCCGAAGGTGCAGCCTTTACCACGACGGATATCGGAGTGCGCACCCAATACGGCGAGATCAAGCAAGTCTCGAATTCCGGCAGATTGGTTTCTGTCGTGGCGCTGGCCGCTAATTCAGGAAGCGTTCCCGTTTTCTTCCATACTTCATACTGCGACTCGTATTCAGGGGCAGCGTAACGTTTGACTCCCTGCTGCCACTCGATCAGGTCCCGGTGCGCCAGTTCCTTGAACCGCTTTTGCTCCGCCATTTTTCGTAACCAAAAGAACCGCTTCAATTGCCGCATCTGTCTTTGGTGCTGGTCAGGAGAAAACACCTGGCGAAAGAGTTTCTCAACAGCAGGAAAATTCAACGCCGAGTCAGAAGCAAAGAGGAGCTTGAACCGGCCCTGGCCTGCCTGGAGCAATGGACGATACCGCTGCAAGAAAGAGCCAAAAGTCTGAAGGGAGCGAATCTCATCCTCGATGTAAGTGAACCCAACCGATGAGTTCGGGCTGTTGGAAATAAAAATCGGAAATCTTTCTATGAAATTACGCTGGGTCTGTGATCCATTCTTTCCAACAAAGGTATGACCGGGAATTACGTCCAGGCTGATGCCCTCTTGCTTCGTCAGGTACTGGACTTTATCTGCCTCTTCCTCCAAGTAATGTTCATGTGTGTGGGCCAGGACAAAGTCCAAAGTCAATATCCTGATAGAGGCCTTATCGAGTAACCCATAGCGTCCAACCTTGCGATTTCGGGAATTCTCTTTTCCAATCGCGGCATAGAGGCTGTGTGAAAACAGGTGGTACATCTTCCGCGAGCCGTTCTCAGCGCGGTATTCTCGTGCGTGTTCTTTCTGGAGAGTTTTTGTGATCAGATCTGTGATTGGGCCTCTACCATTGATCCCGAGATAGCTCGCAAACTGGCGTTGCACAAAGAATCCAGAGAATGCCGCAACCATGTAGAGGAATTCGGCTTCACGTTCTGTATATCCAAACGTACTGAGGGCATTGATTCGGTCGATGGGAATGTTCATAAAGAGATCACCTCTCCAACCAAGTCTTCTCCGCGCTCGGCAGACCTGCCGCGATAGTCCTGGTTGTAGAGTTTGAAACCTGCGGCGGTCTTAGCGGCGATCTGGCGGGCTTTGTAGTGGCCGGTTACGCATTCCAAGTCGACTTTCGATTGTTCTTGTTCCCGCGATTCGTATTCGACGCGGAGATCTGGAATCTGAATTTTGCCTTCTACGATTTTCAAACCGTGCGCATCGGCAATTTCATGCCGTCTGCGTTCGTATTCCGCGGGAGACAAGTCCTGAAGCTTTGAGACCTGGCGATTGATGCTCTTTTTTAATTCAAAGTCGAGTACGACCCGCTTTGGGGTGCCGCCTGATTTCGCAATATGCTGCGCTTCCTTCTTGTAGAGCTCATAGATGGCGGCGTCGTGCCGCAGTTCCCGTTTCTTTACGATTCCCGAATAGACCGCCTGGGCCTGATTTGAGCGGAGGTGTGCTTCGGTGACCGCCTTTCCCGTCCGAGAAAGTGAGACGTAGCGGCTTTTTCCTGCCGAATCTGGGTGGATTTCTACGAGACGTTGGTCTGTGAGATTGCGGAGGTCCTTGCGGAAGTGCACTTTATCGCCGTGATAAACGTGCTTCTGCAGGGATTCGGCTGTGATTGTGCGAAAAACTCCAACATCGCGTAGCACGGCTCCCTGTGGGGAATTCAGGTGATATTCGCGCCCATGCAGTTCATAGACACTCCGGCATTCCCCGGATTCGCGGTTGTGGCGACTCTGTTGCGAAACGTTGTCTGCGCCTTCCCTGGGTTCTCGTTCGGCTCGCAATTCGTCGTCATCCAGTGAGCGATGCATTTTTACTCCTCAGACCTCTCACGGATTTCAGCGGAGAGATCGTCCTCGCCAATTCTGAATTGTTTGTCTACGTAGACCAGTTTCTGACCGGTGTGCTTAAGAAAGAAACGGCGGGCGAGCAGGAAGAAAGTCGCGAACAAATTGCTGAACAGCAGAATTGAATACAGAGCGATTGCCCATCCGTAATTGTGGAAGATCGTTTGTCTATAAGGAATCAAGAATTTCAGGCGATCCATCAGGACAAAACAGAACGCCATAAAGAGAACCAGCGCGAGAAGTAGTGCATTGGCGATCATTGCTGCGCCTCTCGGTACTGAGACGTAACAACGTGTCTGCCCGATTCGGGGCAGTTGAAAGGAACTAATGGTATTGAAACTATTGAATGGCTGGCAGGCGAGTCGAGCCGAAATAAAGGCCTTACCGCTTCTGAATGATGGTGACTCTATCATTCTTAACGGCTGCAACGTCGCATCCGCTCAAACGTTGTTAGTCCGGGTCCGATCAATACGCCGATGGCGAGTCGGCAATCTGCCGACGTGCTTGCACGGATTGTGTCCACCATCCCGATGGTTCGTACTCCAGGTTCCACCTCGGGACGCGCCTGCCTCTTGAGCAGGCGAGTTGTGGGCGGGCATCCGTGGCTCTGGTTTGACGAACATCTGTGGCTGGCCTGTCGGATCTGCGAAGCGCGGCTTCGATGGTATGCATCGGTCTTGAGTGGTATCGTATCGCGAAGGGTTGAACGCGGACCCCAAGGTCGAGAATGTGATGAGCTCTGCGCAATCACACCTCAAACCGAAGCACGAAATAAAACTCAGTGATGTCGCGAGTGTGGCGCAGCCGGCGGGATCTGAATCCAAAAATGTAACCGCTATGACATCCGAGATGGGGAAGACCGGAATCGACGTCGTAGGCGACATGCCTTGGGGTACACACTTTTGTCTGTTCTACGAGACGCTGACGGATCTCCTCGAACCATTGGTCCTCTACTGCAAAGCTGGATTGGAAAGCCATGAGTTCTGCCTGTGGGTCGTGGCTGCCCCCCTTACTGAGGAAGACGCGACGCATGCGTTGAAACAAGCTGTTCCTGACCTCGATCGATACCTGGACGACCACAGCATCGAGATTGCCTCGGCTCACGAGTTTTATTTGCAAAATGGCAGGTTTGATCTCAAGAAAGTGACTGCCGGCTTGAATGAGAAACTCGCGAGCGCATCAGCCAGAGGTTACGCCGGCATAAGGGTGACCGGAGACAGCGCCTGGCTCGAAAAGCGGGACTGGAAGAATTTCTGCGAATTCGAGGATTCAATTAACCAGTTTATCGCCAACCAGCGTCTGACGGTGCTATGCACGTACCCGCTCGCCGCCTTCGGTCGTGATGATGTCCTCGACGTGGTGCGTACACATCAGCTCGCGGTGACAAACCGGCGCGGGATTTGGGACGTTATTGAAACCGCCGGGCGCAAACAAGCTAAGGCCGAAATCAAGCGCCTGAACGAGGAACTCGAACAGCGCGTCGTAGAGCGGACCAGTCAGCTGACAGCGGTCAACAAGGAGCTGACCAAGGAAGTTCTCGAACGACAACGCGCTAAGGATGAATTAGGGAAGGCTTTCGAAGAAATCAAGCGGCTGAAAGACCGCCTTCATGACGAGAACGTTGTCCTGAGGGAGCAAATCGATCAGGTCTTCATGTTTGAGGAGATTGTGGGTGCCTCTCCCGCTTTGAAAACTGTCCTTTCTAGCATCGTGAAAGTTGCTCCCACCGATTCTACGGTGCTGATTACGGGCGAAACCGGCACTGGGAAGGAACTGATTGCGCGAGCCATACATAAGGGTTCGCAACGTGCTGGCAACGCGTTTATTACCGTCAATTGCGCCGCAGTTCCTTCTTCGCTCATCGCCTCGGAATTGTTTGGCCACGAGAAGGGGGCGTTTACCGGCGCTCTGCAGCAGCGACGGGGCCGTTTTGAGTTGGCGCACTCCGGCACGATTTTTCTGGACGAAATCGGCGAGCTTCCCGCGGAAACTCAGATTGCATTGCTTCGAGTGCTTCAGGAGCGCCAATTTGAACGAGTGGGGGGGAGCCGCGTCATTTCCTCTGATGTTCGAATCATCGCCGCTACCAACCGCGACTTGGCGGCAGCCATTACTGCAGGAGCATTTCGTGCCGACCTCTTCTACCGGCTGAATGTTTTCCCGATCCACATGCCGCCTCTACGTAACCGAAGAGAAGATATCCCGATGCTGATGGAGTACTTCGTGAAGCGCTATGCGGATAAGGCACGAAAGCAAATCAGCAAGATCGACAAAAATACGCTCAAGCTATGCCAGTCCTATGCTTGGCCGGGAAACATTCGCGAGTTGCAGAACATCATCGAGAGATCGGTAATCCTTTGCACCGGGGATACCTTTTGGATCGACGAGGCCTGGCTCTCAAGTCAGGAAGCATCTCACCTTGAGTCATCAGGTCCTCTCACAAAAACCCTCGAGAACTATGAGAAGGAACTTATCGAAACGGCTCTTGCGGAAAGCAACGGAAAAGTTGCGGGGCCAAATGGAGCGGCTACCAAACTCGGAATTCCGCGGTCGACGCTGGATGCGAAAATTAAGCAGCTCAAGATAAAGAAACTCACCCTCAGGTAAGGTTCCTCTTTCCAACTGCCAAAAATCCGGCATTTTCCCCAAATTGCGTCACTCAATTTCCTTTCCAAGCCCTGTTTTCAGTGAAATCCAACTGGTTATTCGGTTGCAATAGTGATCGTGCTGGGATGGAACCGAACGCAGTGCAGCACAGCTGCGACTGCGACGTGCCTGGATCGATGACTTTTAGGATTGAGACAGCGGAGCGTGAGACATTCACGGTCTTCATCCTGAGTGGCCGAATCGAAACATGGGCGATCGCCGAGTTGAGGAGGCTTTTTGAACTCCAAACGGACTATCGCAGCATCGTTTTGGATCTGAAACACGTTAGCTGGGTCGATCGCGACGTGATCGGCTTTCTCGTGCGTTGCGAAGCGGATGGCGTGAAGCTTGAGAACTGCCCTGGATATATTCGCGAATGGATGGAGAGAGACAAAGATTGAGGGTGGCATCGACGTGGCAGTGACGAGCTTGTCGCTCAACATAAAAAGGAGAATCTCATTTTACGCGCGTCAATTGTCCGACAGGTCTTGCCCTCGTTACGGGCGGCTCGCGCGGTATTGGCGCTGCAATCGCTAAACGTCTGGCCGCGGACAGAACACACGTGGCCATCACGTACGCGAAGGCCGCCAGCGCGGCTCCGCCGTCTGATCGCAATTTCAATAGCAGGCCAGGAGAGAGCGAGAATCGCTGGCGGCAAAACCAAGGAGAACCGAGATGAGCGAATTTACACCCCAAAGAAACAAGGCATTTGTCCTCGAAGCGTTCGAGACACTGTTCAATAAGAAGGACTTCGTCGCAGCAGAGAAGTTCTGGTCGTCCAACTACATTCAACATAGCGCCCATATACCACCGGGACGCGACGGGCTCTTCGGCCTGATTAAGAGCATTCCGCCCGAGAGTAAATATGAGAACAGTTTGATCGTGGCGGAGGGCGACATGGTGATGCTGCATGGCCGGTTTAGTGGCCTTGGTCTGCCCGCGAACTGGATCGCGGTCGACATTGTTCGCATCGAGAACGGATTGGTGGCGGAGCACTGGGACGTCATTGAGGACGAGGCCACGCGGGAAAAGTCAGCCAGCGGCCTTCCAATGTTCGGCGCGGCGTTTCCCTCCTGATGATCGGTTCCGAAAGGCCAACACAATGAAAGACGCCAAGACCCTGCTGCTCGAATTCCTCGCCGCGGTCACGCACGGCCAAGACGCCGGCGCTCTGTTCGCCGAGGACGGGGCGCTCGAACTGCCGTTCTTGCATTCGGTGGGCATCCCCTGGCGCCACCGGGGTCGCCAGGCGATCCGCGAGCTCCAAAACAGCCTCGCCGGGCTCTATCTGGACTTAGCCTTCAAGCCCGAGGACACCCACGTCCTGATTGACACCCCGGAGCAAGTGTTCGCCGAATACATGGCCCACACGACGGCGAAGGCGACCGGGCGCACCCTCCATCACATGTTTGCTGCCCGTCTTGTGGCTGAGAACGGCCTGATCAAGCTGGTGCGGGAGTCTCTGAATGTGGTCGCCGCCGCCCAGGCCCTCCTGCCCGGCGGCGTCAAGGACCTGCCCGAACCGGAGAAAGAGATCTTCTCGCTCCCCCCGGACTACCGGAGCTGACGCCTTGGCCGGCGTCTGGCGTATCACGAGAACGTCGCCACTGCTAGGGCTCAGCACCCAGAGTGGCAGGTTGCGCCTGCTTGCACGCAACAATTCCGGGCAGCAGCTTCTGAAAAATCGCCGATGTCAACAACAGAGAAAAGAGGATCGCACCATGAGCACCTATACAGCAGTCAAGGCCCCAACGCAGTTTGTTGAGGCGAACGGCATTCGTTTCGCGTACCGGCGTTGGGGCAAGCGGAGCGGGTTGCCACTTGTTTTCAACCACCACCTCAACGGCAATCTGGACAATTGGGATCCGGCCGTCCTTGACGGCCTCGCCAAAGAGCGCGAAGTCATTATATTCAACAATGCAGGTGTCGCCAGCTCTTCCGGTGAGGTGCCCGCCACGTTCGCAGGCATGGCGAAGAATGCAGAAGCCTTCATCGATGCTCTGGGGCTGAAGCAGATCGACCTTCTCGGCTTCTCCCTCGGCGGCATGGTCGCTCAGCAGATTACCCTCGACCGTCCTGAACTGATCCGCAAGCTCATTCTGGTCGGAACTGCGCCGCGCGGTTTCGACGCAGGAAATGGCCAGGGGCATATTACCCCGGAGACGGCGGCGATCTTCGCTGTCAGCTACGACCCACCCGAGAACCTCTGGCTCAAGGGCTTTTTTACCGATTCAAAGAAGAGTCAGGAAGCTGGTCGCGCTTACCTGAAGCGCTATTTCTCACGCACGGAGAACCGCGACGCTCCGGTCAACGATAAGGTCGCGCCGGCGCAGACCGCAGCCCTCGGTGAGTGGGGAACTGTCAAGGGCGAGCGCTTCGCTTATCTGAAGAAAATCAAGCAGCCGGCGCTGGTCGTGAGCGGAAATCACGACATCATCATTTACCCGGTGAACGCGCTTCATCTCGTTCAGAACATGCCGAATGCCAAGCTGATCGTGTATCCCGACGCCAACCACGGTTCGTGGTACCAGAATCACGAGGACTTTGTTTTCGAGACGAACCGATTTCTGAACAGCGAGTCTGGATCAATGGAGGTAGAGCTATGACTTCACTGGCTGTTTGGAGCCGAAACGTGCTCAAGAGAAATTCGCGACAACGCTGACTCTGGCGAGTAGTCACGCGCCCATGGTGTCGCAACCCGATAAAGTTGCCGATTTCATCGTCAAAGCCGTAACAACGCTCAATGCAAACTCGCACATAGATGAGGCGCAGGCGGCCGCTCGCTAACCATCGAGGAACTACAGTGGGTGAAATAAAGCATCGCACGGTGGAAACGAACGGCATCCACATGCACATCGCCGAGAGCGGCGCAGGGTCCCCGGTGGTGCTGTGTCACGGTTTTCCCGAATCATGGTATTCGTGGCGCCATCAGTTGCATGCGCTCGCAGAAGCTGGATTCCATGCGATCGCGCCAGATATGCGAGGCTACGGGCAGACGGATCGCCCAGAACAAATCGATCGGTACACGCTACTCCATCATGTTGGCGACGTGGTCGGCTTGCTCGACGCTTTAGGCACAGAGACGGCGGTGATCGTCGGACACGATTGGGGCGCCCCTGTCGCGTGGTACGCCGCGCTTTTGCGGCCCGATCGCTTTCGCGGCGTGATCGGTTTGAGCGTGCCGTTCATACCAAGACCACCCGTTCGCCCTACCAGCATTATGCCCCGGACCGAGGACACGCAGTTCTTTCAGCTCTACTTCCAATCCCCAGGCATCGCCGAGTCGGAGTTAGAGCGCGATGTCCGTCTGAGCATTCGCAGCTTCCTCTACTCGGCTTCAGGGGAAGGCCGGGAAGACGGCCGCGAAATCGATATGGTGCTGCGACGAGGTGGCTTTCTCTCGCGCTTGACGAATCCGGCATCCTTGCCTCATTGGCTCACCGAAGCGGACGTGGATTTCTACGTGAGCGAGTTTGCGCGCACGGGATTTCGTGGGGGGCTGAACTGGTATCGCAACCTGGACCGAAATTGGGAACTCTTAGCGCCTTTGTCCGGAGCGCAGGTGACAGTGCCGGCGCTGTACATCGCCGGGGACCGCGATCTCGTTCTGGCCTTTCGCGGGATGGACCAAATCATCGCCAACTTGTCGAAGTTTGTACCGCAGCTCCGGAGAACAATTCTGTTTTCAGGTTGCGGTCATTGGACCCAGCAGGAGCGAGCCCAGGAGGTCAACCAGGCTGTAATTGAGTTTGTCCAGCGGCTGTAGGCCAGCATCATTCGAAACGCCTTACCAGACCCCAGAGGCAACATGCAAAAGCTAATCGCCAGAGATGACTTGGAAACAAAAGGAGAATCACGAATGGACAGTCAAAAGATTTACCTGCTGGCAGAACTTACCGTTCTACCCGAATTCCTGGATGACGTGAAAGGCGCACTCAAGCAAGCACTCATTCCTACGCTTCAAGAGGCCGGTTGTGAAGGAATGTTCGAGACGTCACGGGAGGGCGACCCGCATAAGCTGGTCTTCTTTGAGATCTTCTCCTCTTCGGCGGCACATAAGTTTCACCTCGAACAGGACTACATGAAGCGGTTGTTTACAGCATTGGAAGGAAAGTTGGCTGGAACCTCGATCACGACCAAGTTGAATGCACTCTAGCGACATCGCGAATTGTTCCGATGCGTTTGCGGAAAGTTTCACGATACACGTCGCGATACACAATAACGATGCCTAGCCGCGCTGATACGTGTGCGCAATTCGATGATCGGGAGGTCGTCTATTCGGAAAATGGTGCATTCGCGACGACATTGGCAAAGTTGGGGGATGTGTACCCCTCGACATATCGAACGCCGAAATCCCGAACGATGTTGTCAAAGGTGGACTCCGGCTTCCGACGAGCGATGTTGCAAAGGCACTCTTTAAATCGGTTTTTAAGTGCCAGGCGCGGAAATTCGGCTAGGATCGCGCCTTGTTTGTCATGCGGAATTCGATCAAGGCCTGCCCCCAGAACATCCGCCGTTATTCCCGAATGGGTCATAACCACTTCGGGTTCTTTGTGAAGAGCGATAGATCGTGTGGTATGAAGCGCGATGGCATCCCACACAACTTGCATCTGCTGCGTCGAGATGCCTCGCCCCTTCAGAAACGAGCGCGCTGCATTGGCGCCATCCACCTCAAAACGATTTTCCGCCGTGTAGCGGTCAGTGAAGCCCAGATCATGCAGAATCGTGGCTACTGCCAACAACTCGGCATCCGGAGCACGTTCAGCGCTTTCTGAAAGCAATACGCCGAACAGCCAGGAGCGCATCACATGGTTGAAAAGAAATGGCTCTGACGCGCTCCGTGACAAATCAATCGCATCGCGAACCAGAACTGTGTCGGGTACTTTGACTCCTGCTAAAACCATTCCCTACCTCCCTTGTTTTCATATAGTCCATGGTCGGCGATTGGCTTAATCTGCCCGATAGTAAGAGCCTCGCGGCTAGGTCGCTCCATCACACGGCGCTCGCCCGGATGCTGTTCAGAACGGTGTTGTCCCAATAGGCGTCAAGTCGCGTAATTTTGCCGTTCGCGTCGAATCGCAAAATGTAG